>JAEEGH010005018.1_pt1 | contig 33596 bp, 35 predicted proteins | sample 9134181 | NCBI WGS metagenome assembly JAEEGH01 (sample SAMN16246544, study PRJNA631951) | gut metagenome | biome: gut microbiome; feature: rumen; material: DP-attached | host: Bos | place: Iran: Karaj | collected 2018-10
TACAAGGAGCAGGGTGAGCAGCAGTTGCTGAAGTTTGCCGAGGCGCTGCTCGAGTATGGCAAGCCGGAACAGATGCCGCGCCTGGAGGGCAAGCGGATGCTGATGGTGATAGCGCCCAAGAAACAATAAGGAATATCCAAACCGTATCAATAAAGTCTAACTTAAAAAACAGTAAAGTAATGCCTACAATGAAAACCAAGTCCGCTGCCAAGAAGCGTTTCACTTTCACCGGCACCGGCAAGATCAAGAGAAAGCATGCTTACCACAGTCACATCCTGACCAAAAAGGAGACGACCCAGAAGCGCAACCTCGACCACACGGCCCTGGTGAGCCGCGACGACGAAGCGCGCGTGAAACGTATGCTTTTAGCGTAAAACAACAGGAGTTATTAACCATTGTTCAGTGCCGACAAGAGCGGCAGGTAAGAACCCACAAAGGCACCGCGCCGCCGCCTGAACGAAAAAACAATTAAATTATGCCAAGATCAGTCAATGCTGTGGCTTCCAGAGCCCGCAGAAAGAAAATCCTCAACCGCACCAAAGGTTATTGGGGCAGAGGTAAAAACGTATGGACCGTTGCCAAGAACAAATGGGAAAAAGGTCAGACCTACGCTTACCGCGACAGAAAGAACAAGAAGCGCGAGTTCCGTTCGCTGTGGATTAACCGTATCAATGCCGGTTGCCGCATCAACGGTATCTCGTACTCCGTCTTTATGGGCGAACTTCACAAGAACAACATCGAACTCAACCGCAAGGTGCTTGCCGACCTCGCTATGAACAATCCCGAGGCCTTCACCGCTGTTGTCAAGATGGTAAAGAAATAAGTCTAACCTCTAAAGAAACTATTAGTCATGGGAAAGAATGAAATAATGCAGTTTGTCGAGACCCTTGTCGAGCGCAAGGAGTTCCCCGAGTTCAAGGCTGGCGATACCATCACGGTTCACTACAAAATTAAAGAAGGTAACAAAGAGAGAATCCAGAACTTCCAGGGCGTTGTGCTGCAGCGCAGTGGAAGCGGAGCAACCGAAACCTTTACTGTCCGCAAGGTCACGAACGGCGTCGGCGTGGAGCGTATTTTCCCCATCGCCAGCCCGTTCATCGAGCAGATTGACGTCAACAAGCACGGTGCTGTGCGCCGCGCCCGCATCTTCTATCTGCGCGACCTCACCGGTAAGAAAGCCCGAATCAAAGAGCGCCGCCACTAAAAAGCTCTTTGGCGATACAGGTTTGGATACAGGAGCGGCGTGCCGGTTGGCACGCCGCTCCTTTTTTTATTTATTTTGCTTGCATATAGCGGTCGACTGGGCCGAAGTCGAAGCCGTCGACAAGGATACGGTTCTTGGTGGTGCGGCCGAGAAAACAGCAGTTGAGGCGGGCTTCGTCCATCTTCAATAGGAATTGGTCGTCGTGCTGCTCGTCGACTGCGACCAGGTAGCGGCCTACCTCCTCTCCGAAAAGGAAAGCGTCAAGACGCACCTCGCGGGGAGTGAGGATGTCATAACCCAAAGGTGCGGTGAAGCGCAACAGGGAGCAGAAGAGGCCGCCGTGGCCCACGGCGCCGCCACTAACGAGCATCTCGGCCCCGACGAGCGCTTCAAGGATCATCTCAATGTACTGGCAATCTTCTTCATGCCCACTGACCCCCATAGGCAGGTCTACCAGATGAAGACAGCGGCGGGCATACTCGCTGTCGGCGAACTCGGTGCTGACGTTGCCGACCATATACAACAGGAGACCTGTTGTTAGTGATGAATGATTTTCGCTAATTTGATTTATTTCAGCGGAGCTGCTCATTTCATTGTTTTTATTATTAGGTATTCGCGACCTTCGGTTCAAGGCCGTTGCCTACGGCAAGGCAGGAATGATGAATGATAAATGATAAGTGTAATTTTTAAAGTTTTATATCTATAATAAAAAAAAAGCGTATCTTTGCATTTGATTATGTCCGTACTGAAACGACATAGCAGTGTGCTTATCGCGCTGATTGTCGCGATGTTGCCCTTGTGTGTACAGGGGCAGCGGATTGTGCGTGTGGAGGTGGATACGGTGGCGTGCCTGCGCGACACGGTGCGGATAGGCATCGGCTACGACCCGACGCACGAGGTGGTGGTGCGCACGGCCATCACCCACCACTCGCACCCCGGGGTAGCTTTCCTGCCCGACGGAGTGCCGTGCAGCCCCTACGGCTGTTCCTACCGCTCGGCGGTGACCTTCTTCGACTTCGACGACGACGCACACATCAGCTCGGCGCAGGACATCAACTATGTGCGACTGAACATAGAGCACAGCTATATTGGCGACATCTATATCAACATCACCTGTCCCAGCGGGCGCAAGGCGTCGCTGATGAACTACAGCGACAACGGCTCGTCGAGTTGCACGAGCACCATCCCCAGCGACCACACGGGCTGGATAAACGAATACAATACCGTGGGTGTGGGTTCCGACTTCGGGATGCCCTATTCCTATACCGGCTACCCCGCCTGCGACTCGACCGTGGCCAACAACGCCCCGGGCACGGGCTGGAACTACTGCTGGAGCAACAACACCACCCACGGCTACCAGTACGCCTCGGGCGACGGCCTGATCTACCGCTCGGGACACACCCACAGCGGACGCGTGGACTCGAGCAACGTGGCGCAAGGGCGCAACTTCTACCACCCCGACCAGAACTTCTCGACGCTGGTGAACTGTCCCATCAACGGCGACTGGTATATCGAAGTGATCGACGGCTGGAGCGGCGACAACGGATATATCTTTGACTGGGAGCTCTCGCTGAACGCCGCGCTGATACCGTCGGGCGGCACGATGACGGGCTGCACGGTATTGGGCAGCCAGGTCTTCACGGTGAATGACAGTACTTACGACGTGACCTCGCCCGCCGGTGCCACGGGGGACACCACGGTGCCCTACCTGGTGCGCATCTTCGGCTCTGACGGAGGCTCACGCGACACCACGGTGTGGATACACTTCCTGGACGCCTTTGTAGTCGACATCGACGACACGCTCTGCGTGGGCGATACCGCCTGGGTAGGCTTGGTGCCCATCACCCGCGACACCGTGATCGTCGACACCCTGACGTCAATCACCGGCTGCGACAGCATCGTCAATGTGCGCTATACCTTCAACCCCACCTACGAGGTGAGCGACAGCCTGGCCTACTGCCCCAAGGCGGAATTCCTCTATGAAGGCATCGACTACGGCGGTCCCGTGAGCTTCGACAGTCCGCACCTGACGGTGGGTGGCTGCGACAGCCTGGTGCATGTGACGCTCTCGGTGATCGACAGCGCCTTCGACCTGCACATGCTGGAGAGCGAGGACTACACCGAGTGGTGGAGGGACACCGTGGTCTCGGGCTGCCGCCCCTACACGCTGTACCTTCGCGACACCACGCCGTTGGAAGCTTGGCGCGAATGGCATATCGGAGGCTACGACACCGTATATACCGACAGTCTTGTGACCCACCTCTTCGACACTGTGGGCATCTTCTCGCTGATGCTCAAGGCGGAGAGTGAGAACGGCTGCCGCGACAGCGTGAAGATAGACAACGCCGTGTGGGTCTTCCCCACCCCGACGGCCGACTTTGACTGGGACGTCAAGGTGCCGGCAATGCACAACCCGGAGACGCAATTCCAGAACCGAAGCTACACCGGCCCTGTGGAGTGGCCCGCCACCGGCAGCGCCCTCAGCTACCTGTGGGAGATACAGAGCAGCGAAGGTGGCGACTTCGACACCTCCACCCTGACCGACCCCTTCTACCACTGGGGTGAGCCCAGCGACAACATGACGGGCGAATACACGGTGCGTCTCATCGCCTACTGGACCCACCCGGGGCCCGACACCCTCTACACGGTATGCACCGACACGCTGGAGCAGACGGTCACCATCGTCAACGACTTTCTGCAATTCCCCAACCTCGTGACCCCCAACGGCGACGGGCAAAACGACCGCTGGATAGTGGTCAACCTTGTCGAGGAGGGGCTCTACACGATGAACGAGGTGTGGATATACAACCAGTGGGGCACGAGGGTGTTCCACGCCAAGAACATGCGCCGCGAGGAAGACTTCTGGGATCCCAACGAGACCAACAGTCCCGACGGCACCTACTACTACCGCTTCACCGCCCGCAGCGAATACGGCATAGTGAAACACAACGGCACCATCGAAGTGGCGCGAGGGGGAGAATGATGATGAACTATAGGAAGCTCATAATGGCTATTGCGATGCTGCTGCCGCTGGCGGCGGGGGCGCAGGTTTTTACCCGCTTCAACGTGCCCACGCACCTCTGTGCCGGCACGAGGGATACCCTCACCTTCGGCTTCCGTCAGCAGAACGACGTCGTCATCGACGTACCCATCGCCACCCTGAGCCATCCGGGGATGGCCTTCCTGCCCGACGGCGAGGAATGTGGAGACTACGGCTGCTCCTACCGTTCCAACGTCACCTTCACCGACTTTTCCGCCAACGCCCGCATCTCCTCCGCCCAGGACATACAGTATGTGCGCCTCAATATTGAGCACAGTTATATCGGCGACATCTACATCAACATCACCTGTCCCAACAACCAGAAAGCCACCCTCATGCGTTTCGGTGGCTCCTCCACCTCGAACTGCCAGGGTACCATCCCAGGAGAACAGCGCGGATGGCTTTCGGGCTCCAACGCCAGCACCGGCACCTTCTTCGGGATGGCCTACGACAATGAAAACTGGTCCCAGAAGTGCAACCCCAACGCCAGCGGCAACGAGCCCGGCGTGGGTTGGAACTACTGCTGGAGCAACAACACGGGCATCGGCATACAGTATGCCGCCGGCGACGGAATCATCTACCGCTCGTCACACGCCCACAACGGACGCATAGACTCGAGCAACGTGGCCCAGCGCCGCAACTTCTACCACCCCGACCAGAACTTCTCCGCCCTCGCGGGATGCCCCCTCAACGGCACCTGGTATATCGAGGTTGTCGACGGCTACAGCGTCGACAATGGCTACATCTTCGACTGGGAGCTGGCTCTCAACCCCAACCTGCTGCCCAACGCCTGCGGACTCCAGTCTCGCACCGTCATCGGCAGCTGGATTACCCGCCTCAACGACTCCACCTACATCCTCGATCCACCCAATACCCTCGCCAGCGACACCACCATCGCCGTCACCTTCCGCATGATAAGCACCTGCAACGACACCGTCGACAGCGTGGCCCACATACAGATACACCCGAGGTACAACACCCGGCCCGACACCACCGCCTGCGACTCTATCCATGTCAACGGCGCCACCTACCTCAGCTCCACCTACGTCCGCACTTACCACACCACCGCGCACGGATGCGACAGCATCGAATACCTGCATCTTACCATCAAGCACTCCTCCAGCCTGCAGGCCGACACCTGCGTCGTCCAAAACGACCTCCCCTACAGCATCGGAGGCATCGACTTTGCCCACCCTGTGGCCGACACCCTTATCACCGGCCTCACCAACGCCGCGGGCTGCGACAGTACCATACGCTTCTCGCTCTGCGTCTGGATGAACAAAGATACCGTGGCCGACACCTCCCTCTGCCAGCACCTCCTGCCCCTCGCCTGGAACACCCACACCATCGATGCCCCCGGCAGCTATGTGGCGCAACTCGCCACCTCGCATGGGGCCGACAGCGTGGTCACGCTGAATGTAGAGGTGCGACCCGACAGCCATAACGACATCAGCGACACCCTGGTGGAGAACCAATTGCCGTCGCAGTGGGTCGCAGGTCACCAATTCTACCGCGACACCGACACCACGATGGTCATCGACAACCACGCCCAGTGCGACAGCATCATTCACTACAGTCTCAAAGTCTGGTGGAACGAGGAGCAGCGGTACGACACTGTCGTCTGCCAGCAAGAGGAGCCCATCCTGTGGCACGGAATCACCTTCACTGGCGATGCTGACACCACCCTCTTCTTCCACACCACCCACGGCGCCGACAGCATCGTGAGCCTCACCTTCCACAACGCCCCCACCTACGACACACTCATCAATGCCAGCATCTGCAACGGCAAGAACTACCTCTTCGGCAGCACTCCGCTCTCACAGAGCGGCACCTACCACCTGCCGCTGCAGAGCCTCTTCGGCTGCGACAGCACGGTGCACCTCGACCTCACGGTCTACCCCACCTACTCCGATACTATCAGCGACACCGTCTGTGCAAAGGACGGCTACCTGTTTGAAGGCATCCGCCTCTTCACCACCGGTCTCTACACCCACCGCTACGCCACCATCCACGGATGCGACAGCCTGAAGAACCTCAACCTGCGCATCAAAGGCGAGAACCTCCTGGCCATAGCCCATGCCAGCCGAACTATTGTCACCCTCGAGAAGCCGCAGATTGAGTTCAATGACAACAGTCGCGCCGCCCTCGACCGAGAGTGGACCATCGGCGACTATGTCACCAACCAGAAATACTTCGTCTTCACCTATCCCGAAGAATACGACACACTCATCGCCACACTCGTGGCTATCAGCGACGAAGGCTGCACAGACACTGCATCCATCCTGCTCCAGATTGACCGCAGTTTCCTCTCCACCCCCAACGCCTTCACCCCCAACCTTGAAAGCAACAACACCTGGAGCCCGGGAGTAGTGGACATTGTCGAGCTCGAAGTCTGGATATACAACCGGCAGGGCAACCTCGTCCACCACTACACCGGCATCGACGGTAGCTGGGACGGCCGCGACCTCAACGGCACCCCCTGCCCGCAAGGTTCCTATATCTACAAAGCACAATACCGCACCCGCGTACACGCCGAACGTCTCATAGTCGCCGCCGGCACAATACTCCTCATCAGATGAAAACACTAATCGAACAAGCCTGGGACCACCGCGACCTGCTCCAGCAGCCCACCTACCGGCAGGCCGTGCAGGAAACCATATCTCAACTCGACAACGGACAACTACGCGTCGCAGAGAAAGGCGATGGCGGCCAGTGGACCGTCAACGGATGGGTCAAGAAAGCTGTCCTGCTCTACTTCGCCGTCTGTGACATGCAAGTCGTCGAAGCCGGTCCCATGGAATACCACGACAAGATACCCCTCAAGCACGACTTCGCCCAACACGGCGTCCGCGTCGTCCCCCCCGCCGTGGCCCGCTACGGCGCCTTCCTCGCGCCCTCCGTCGTGCTCATGCCCTCCTATGTCAACATCGGTGCCTACGTCGACAGCGGCACCATGGTCGACACCTGGGCCACCGTAGGCTCCTGTGCACAGATTGGCAAGAACGTGCACCTCTCCGGTGGCGTCGGCATCGGCGGCGTCCTCGAGCCCCTCCAGGCGGCACCCGTCATCATCGAAGACAACTGCTTCATAGGCTCCCGCTGCATCGTGGTCGAAGGCGTCCATGTCGAGCAGGAGTCCGTCCTCGCCGCCGGCACCGTCCTCACCGCCTCCACCCACATTATCGACGTCACCGGCCCACAGCCCATCACCTACAGCGGCCGTGTTCCCGCCCGCAGTGTCGTCATCCCCGGCTCACGCACCAAGCACTTCCCCGCCGGCGACTATCAGGTCCCCTGCGCACTCATCATCGGACAACGTAAAGAATCCACCGACAAAAAAACCTCACTTAATGAAGCATTGCGATTGTTCTAAAGCGGTCAGCCGTCGGCGATTGGTGATCAGCGCTGTCTGCTGCCTGCTGTCTGCTGCCTGCTTATCAGCCTGCGCCAAGCACGAAGAGGTCGACTTCAGCGGAACGCTGGTCGACGTCCGTTCCTGCACCTCGCTCAATATCTCCGCCGACCGTAACGTGGCACATATCGTCGCACTCGACACCCCCGCCGGCGTCGGCGGCACCTACGACACCCTCACCAATGTTGTCGTTCTTTACGAACCTACGCGCCACATCACCGTCGGCGACCGCATACACGGCACCTTCTACTTCGACTACAACTACTCCAAAACCAACTGCTCCTGGCACAACACCGACTACGACCTCCCCGAAGGCGTCTTCACCAAAACCTATGTTGATTAAGTGTGGATAAATTATCCACCTCCACCGACTTCCGTGTCACAAAATAGTAGTATTTTTGCAAAAAATAAACAAGCACAAAAAACATCAATAACATGAAATTTATAGTCAACAGTCAGCAGTTACTCAAGCAGTTGCAGTCATTGAGCGGCGTTCTGTCGTCGAACAACACCATGCCCATCATCAATTGTTTCCACTTCCATCTCGAGGAAGGCAGCCTCACCATGAAGACCACCGACCTCTCCACCACCCTCGTGGCACGCATGGAAGTAGAGACCGGCCGCATGGAGAAAGCCGAAGAAGTCGCCATCCCCTCCAAGATGCTGCTTGAAATCCTGAAGAGCTTCGACGACGTACCCCTTACCTTCAATGTCGACCAGAGCAGCTACGCCATCGACATCGCCTCGGGCGAAGGCGAATACCGCCTCGCCGGCATGGATGCCGAGACCTATCCCGCCATGCCCACCGCCGAAGGCACCAATTCCGTTGTAATGAGCTGCAACGCACTCGTCAACGCCATTAACAAAACTTACTTCGCCACCTCCAACGACGAGATGCACCAGCAGATGAGCGGCATCTTCTGCGAGATGACGCCCGACGGCATCACCTTTGTGGCCACCGACGCCCACAAGCTCGTTCGCTACCGCCGCAAAGACGTCACCAGCGATGTCAGCACCAACTTCATCCTCCCCAAGAAGCCCATCACCATCGTCAAGAACATTCTGGCAGCACGCAAGGAAGACGGCGACGTCAACGTGGAGTACAACAACACCAACCTATTCATCACCTTCGATAACTTCTACATTGTCTGCCGCCTTGTCGACGGACGCTACCCCAACTACGAAGCGGCCATCCCGAAAGATAATCCTAACAAGCTGCTCCTCGACCGCCTCTCCTTCCTCAATACCCTGCGCCGCGTCAGCATCTTCGCCAGCGAAGCCACCCGTCAGGTCCGCCTCTCTATCAGTGCCGACCACCTCGACATCTCGGCCGAAGACCTCGAGTTCTCCAATAAAGCCCATGAAAGCATCCCTTGTCAATACGAGGGCAACCCCATGGACATCGGCTTCAATGCCAAGTTCCTCACCGAGATGATTGGCAACCTCGAGAGCGAACAGGTCCTCCTCGAGCTGTCGCACCCCTCGCGCGCAGGCATCATCTTCCCCTATGGCGACGAGAGCGAAAACAAGCAGGACGACATCCTCATGCTCGTCATGCCCGTCATGCTGGCCAACTAAACAATCACCATGAAAAACAAGGTCAACCTCTGGGGAACACACACCGCCACCGTGCTGGGCATCACACTGGTGCTCTTCATGCTGGGGCTGTTGCTCTGCATCGAATATCACTCCTACCGTCTCACTCACGACGCACAGGAAAAGATAACCTACAAGGTCGACCTCTCACCCGATGTCACCGACAGCCTGGCGTTGGCCCTCAAGCAGCAGGTGGAGCAGATGTCCTATGTCAAGCATGTAGACTATATCTCCAGCGAAAAAGCCGCCGAGATATTCACTGAAGACCTCGGCGAGGACTTCGTCGGCTTCATCGGCTACAACCCCCTCTACCCTTCTCTTATGGTCAACTTCAGGGCCGACCTGCTGCCCAAAGAGTCCTCAGAGGTGCTCGACCAGTTCTGCCAACAGGTGGGCAAGATGGAAGGCGTCACAGGCGTAGCCTATCAGGAGAACATCGTCAACGAGCTGCAGGAGGTATTCTACAAACTCTCGTGGTTCCTCATCATTTTTGTAGCCCTGCTGCTTCTGATAACCATTGTCCTTATCGGTAGCCTGATACGCATCGCCATCTACGGCCAACGCGACACTATACGCACCATGCGCATGGTCGGTGCCAACACCAGCTTCATCCTCCAGCCCTTCCTCTGGCGCAGCATCGCTTATGGCGCCCTGGGCGGCATCATCGCCTCCGCGCTCACAGTCATCACCCTTTGGGTGTTTGGCAATGAGTTTACCCTTAACCTGATTGCCGCCGAGCACTGGATGTGGTATGGCATCATCGCTGCCACGCTCATCCTTGCCGGCATCGTCATCGCCTACCTCTCCACAGCCGTCACCGTCCGACGTTACATCGCACATCATTAACCACAATACACACCCCATGGAAAACAAGCCCCAAACAAAGAACGAGCAAGACAACAGCATACAGTTCGCCTTCGGGAAAGTCAACTATATCCTGATGGTGGCAGGTCTCATCCTGCTGGCCATCGGCTACATCCTCCTGGCCGGAGGCGGTAGCGACGACCCCAACGTTTTTAACCCCGCCATGTTCGACAACCGCCGCCTCTTCGCCGCGCCCATCCTCATCGTGCTGGGTTTCGTGGTCGAGATAGTAGCCATCATGTACAAAGACAAGAAATAAGCCATGGAATGGTTTGAAGCCCTCATCTTGGGCATTATCCAAGGTCTCACCGAATACCTGCCCGTCAGTTCCAGCGGCCACTTGGCCATCGGTTCCACCCTCTTCGGCCTCTCCGGTGAAGAGAATCTCACCTTCACCGTCGCCGTCCATGTGGCCACCGTCCTCTCCACCATTGTCATCCTTTGGAAAGAGATTGTCTGGCTCTTTACCGACCTCTTCAAGTTCAAATGGAATGAGGGGACGAAATACATCGTCAACATCCTCATCTCCATGATACCCGTGGGCATCGTCGGCCTATTCTTTAAGGACAAAGTCGAGGCCATCTTCGGAAGCGGACTGTTGGTGGTGGGCATCTGTCTGATGATTACTGCCCTGCTGTTGGCGTTCTCCTACTGGGCCAAACCGCGCCAACGGGAGAACATCTCGCCACTCCACGCCTTCATCATCGGCATCGCCCAGGCGCTTGCGGTCCTACCCGGCCTTTCCCGCTCGGGTTCCACCATCGCCACAGGCCTTCTGCTCGGCAACAAGAAAGAACGTCTCGCCCAGTTCTCCTTCCTCATGGTCATTCCACCCATCCTTGGAGAAGCACTGCTCGACGTGAAAGACATGGCCGAGATGGGCGTGTCGCAAGCTATGGCGGGTCTCCCCACCCTCTCGCTCGCCGTCGGTTTCCTCGCCGCTTTCATCTGCGGCTGCCTGGCATGCAAGTGGATGATTAACATCGTGAAGAAAGGCAAACTCATCTGGTTCGCCGTCTACTGCACCATTGTTGGCACAGCCACCGTCATTCTCAACTTCGTCCTTTGATTACTCAGGAACAGCTCTTGGACGGCCTTGTGCTGCCTATTGACAAGCCACGACAGTGGACTTCCTTTCAGGCAGTAAACAAAGCCAAGGCTGTTATTCGCCATATATATGGCCTCAAGAAGTTCAAGATAGGTCACGCCGGCACACTCGACCCGCTGGCTACCGGTCTGCTGCTCATCTGTGTCGGCAAAGCCACCAAAAGCATTCCACAGCTACAGGATGGCGACAAAGTCTATACCGGCACCATGGTGCTGGGTGCCACCACCCCCTGCTTCGACCTCGAGCGCCCCATAGATCGCTACTATCCCTACGAGCACATCACTCCAGCCCTGCTTGAACAGACCTTGCCTCAGTTTACCGGCACCATTATGCAGGTGCCACCCATGTTCAGTGCCGTCAAGATTGATGGCCTGAGGGCCTATGAATACGCGCGTGCCGATAATCCAACTATCACCATCCAGCCCAAACCTGTCAACATCTACGCCTTTGAAATAACGGGCTTCCGCGAAGGTGAGTCAATAGGCGACGAGACTACAAGACCACAAGTCGACGAGACCGTGTCATCCAACTTTCAACTCTACAGAAACCCCCTCGGCGAAGTCCCTGCACATCTCCCCCAGATAGACTTCCGTATCCATTGTGGCAAAGGCACCTACATCCGTTCCCTTGCCCGTGATTTTGGTTTAGCACTCGGCAGCGGCGCATTCCTCTCCGCCCTCCGCCGCGAGCAAATCGGCGACTATCGCGTCAACGACGCACTACAATTAGATCAAATAGAATCTTTCCTCACAGCCTAGCATAAAGAGAGGGGACGCTTCCATTCGGAAGCGCCCCCTCTCTTTATATATATTCTAGTCTCATTTCTTCAGCCACTGGTCGAACCAGTCGATGAAGTTGCGGTGCCAAAGGAGGCTGTTTTGGGGCTTCAACACCCAGTGGGTCTCATCGGGGAAATAGAGGTAGCGGCTCGGTATGTGGCGCATCTGGGCGGCATTGTAAGCTGCCATGCCCTCGCTGGCCACGATGCGGAAGTCGAACTCGGAGTGGATGACGCAGATAGGCGTGTTCCACTTGTCGACAAACAGGTGAGGCGAGTTGCTGTAGCTCTTCTTGATCTGCGGATTGTTCCAGTCCCAGTAGGGGCCACCGAGATCCCAGTTGTCAAACCACATCTCCTCGGTCTCGAGGTATTGCTGCTCAAAGTTGAACATACCATTGTGGGCCAGGAAAGCCTTGAAACGACGACCCTCGTCGTAGCCCTTCACGCCATAGTTGTGACCAGCCAGCCAGTAGATGCTGTAGCCGCCGAAGCTGGCGCCACAGGCACCGATGCGCTCACGGTCAATCTGCTTAATGTTGTTGGCAGCCCAATCGGTGGCGCTCATGTAGTCCTGCATGCAGAGTCCGCCATAGTCGCCGCTGATTTCCTCAAGCCACTCCATGCCGAAGCCAGGGCAACCGCGACGGTTGGGGGCGATGACGAAGTAGCCGGCGCCGCTCATCACCTCGAAGTTCCAGCGGGTGCTCCAGAACTGGCTGACGATGCTCTGCGGGCCGCCCTCGCAGAAGAGCAGCGCAGGATAGGTCTTGGTGCTGTCGTAGTCGTAAGGATAGATAATCCAGGTGAGCATCTCCTTGCCGTCCACAGTCTTGATCCAGTAGGGTTCAACCTTGCCCATGCGCACTTGCGAGAGAACCTCGTCGTTATAGGTGCTAACCTTCTTGCCTTCCGATTTGTCGTCGGCAAGATTGTAGGCATAAATGGTGGCGGGGTACTGGATGCTGACCTGCTGGGCGAAGATAGCATCACCATTCATCTTGAAGCTATTGATGTCGTGCACACCCTGCGACACCTGACGGATGGCCTTGGTCTCACGGTCAAAGGCGAAAATCTCCAGCGTGCCACGGTACATCACCACGGCTGCCAGCTCTTTATCGTCCTTGCTCCAGCAAATATTGCTGACGCCATAGTCAAACTCGGCCGTGAGGTCGCTCTTGGCGCCACTCTCGAGGTCCATCACCATCAGGCGCAGCTTGTCGCTCTCATAACCATCACGCTCCATGCTCTCCCAGGCAATCATCTTGCCGTCGTGGCTGAACACGGGGTTTTGGTCATAGCCCATGATGCCCTCGCTGACATTGCGTGTGGTGCCGTCTTCAATATTATATATGAAGATGTCGCTGTTGGTCGAGTGGGCGTAGTCGTATCCCGTCTTCTTGCGGCAGGTGTATGCGATGGTCTTGCTGTCGGGGCTGTAGTTATACTGCTCCGTACCTCCCCACGGACGCATAGGAGTCTCGTAAGGCTCGTCGCCAAGAACGTCGACAGCCTTATCCATCATCGCTTTGCCGTTCTCCAGCGGCACATAGTAGATGCGAGGAATCTCGTCCACCCAGTTGTCCCAGTGGCGGTACATCAGATCCTCGTTGATGCGACCGGTGGTCTTGTCTAGCCCCTTGAAAAGTTTGTTCAGGTGCTCGGGGCGCTCCACGGGGATAGTGCTGATGTAGACCAGCGACTTGCCGTCGGGAGCCACCTTAAAGCCCTCGAAGCCGCGCTCGCACTCGGCCACCTTCGTCTCGCGCTTGGTCTTGAGGTCCATCGACAGGATCTCTGTACCGCGGCAGTACATGACGGTGTTGTCGTCATACCACACAGGGCTGAACTCCGAAGCGGCCGTCTTGGTCAGCTGCACCGCTTCCCCACCCTGGGCAGGAATAAGGTACAGCTCCGCATTGTTTTTGTTCTTCTCCATATCGGTGTAACGCAGGGTGTAGAGCACCTGGCTGCCATCGGGGCTGACCTCGTACTCGCTCATCACACCCAGGCTCCACATCACCTCAGGGGTGAAACGGCCGTCCACAACGGCCACATCGGGCTTGCCGATGGGTTGCTCGTCGGCCTGCTTGGGCTGGCAACCCACCAGACACAGGACGCCCATCGCCACAGTGAATAATGCTTTCTTCATGTTTGTATGTTTTATTTGTTCTTCAATTCCTCTTTCGTCGACATCGGGGTGCGGATGTCGACCCTGTAGAAGTTGTAGCCCGAATGGCCGGGCTCTATAATGTCTATGTATTCCGTCGACTCGCTGAGCGGCTCGAAGGTCAGCGAATAGAGCAGTATGTCGTATCCGCCTTGGTTCTCGGCGAAGTAGCTGCGCTCGGGATAGAGGGCTATGCCGCTGTGGTCGGTCATATTGTAGCGTTTCAGCGTGGCGCAGTCTTCCACATACACCTCGGGCATGATGAACAGCCCGTCGTCGGTCGGCGTAGCATGTTCCGGTGTGCGGTCACGGTACATGAAGTATATCTTCAGATACTTGCGCTCCACCTCCACCTTCTCGATGCTGATATTCTCCGCAAAGGGCGACTTGCTCACATAGTATGGATAGTCTATCGTGCGCGGTACCTTGGGCTTTATCTTCACCGGCAATCGGTTGTCGGTCTGTTCCACAGGCTTCTCTTCCTTCACCTCTTTGGTGCGCTCGCGCTGGAAGTCGCTGTCCACCGCATAGCACTTCATGTCGGCGCCGAACGAGAAGGTGACGCCGCCGGTCGGCGCGCCCTCACGCTTGGTGATACGGTTGCGCATCTTGTGCTCTTTGTAGAGTCCTGCTGCACGGGTACCGCTGAGCGACACAGCGTTGTAGGCCGCCTTGGTGCCTTCCATGCCGTCCTGCATCGTCGCATCGGGACGTCCGAAGTCACCAACTATCTCATAGTATGTCTTCCCAACATAGATCTCTTCCAAGTCCCTGTCGGCCGACACATACTTGCCGCTTCCGCAGCCCACCATCATCAGGACTGCGCCCAGCAGCATAAAACCATTGACTATCTTCATTTTCATTGTTTATTCTTCAAACTTGCCATTCTGGAAACGTCCACGCAGCTCCGTGCCGTCGGGAGCGGTATATACCCCCTCGCCGTGGAACTGGTCGTTGCTCCACATGCCTTCATAGCGACCGCCGTCGGCAAAGATGCAGGTGCCCCGACCATCGCGGTGGTCGTTCATCCAGTTGCCGGTATAGGTGGTGCCATCCTTGAAGGTGATGGTCCCCTGCCCCATCATGTGTCCCTGGCTGAAGTTGCCTTCGTAGCGGTCGCCGTTGGCCCAGACCTTGACACCCTGACCGTTGGGGGCACCGTTGATGAACGGACCGTCATAGCGGGTGCCGTCGGCAAACACCAGGTAGCCGGTGCCGGTACCCATCACCGTCCAGTCGCCTTCCATCACGTTGCCGTTGGGGAAACGGAAGGTTCCGTGACCCTTGATGTTACCCTTGACCCACTGGCCTTGGTACACCAAGCCGTTGGCGTAGTAGTAGGTGCCTTCGCCTTCCATCAGGCCTTTCTTCCACATGCCGTCATAGCGGTCACCGTTGGGCCAAGTCATCAGGCCTTTGCCTTCAATCTTGCCCTTGCCGTTGCGCTGACCTGTGTACACGCGGCCGTCGTCGTATGTGGTCGTCTCCACCACCTGTGCCGTCACTCCGCAGGCCAGCATCAGCGCCGCCAGCAAAACCGTCAAACCAATACTCTTTTTCATATTTATTTATTAGTGTTATTTCTCTTTGTTATAATGCAGGTTCTTGATGAACATTCCCAACTTGTAGAAGTTGAACTGCTTCAGCGAGATGCCGCGGCCCGTCACAAAGTGCGACTCCATCGGCGACTTCAGCAGCCTGAACGCCCAATATACCGGTCCCACCATTCCCATGCTGCGCACTCGTCCGTAGGTTCGCAACAGCCTCACCGACTGGCAGAAGCGCTGGTCCTCCCACATGAAGTCATAGATGCTCGCCAGACTCTCCACGCCCTCCACCGTCTTGTGCAGGAACTCAGCGTTGTCCTCCACCTGTCCGTTAATCACAGCGTTGTCAATGTGTATGATAGGTATATTGTGTTGCTCCAGCTGGTAGCCGAACAGCGTGTCCTCGTGGCCGTACTTGCTGATACGCTCGTCGAAGCGTATTTTCTCCAGCACATCACGTCTCACCATGAAATTGTTGGTCATAAACGACCGGTAGGGATATTTCCTGCGCTCCTCCGCACTCTTGCTCTCCACCTTTGTCCCGTAGAGGTAGCGCAGCATGTGTTCCGGGTCGTTGCCCCGCTCATCATACACACGGCCACCCACAATCACCGACGGATTCTTGCTCAGGTATTTCATATAGTGCTTCAGGTACTGCTCCGGCACCAGCGAGTCGCAGTCCAGAAACAGCAGATAGTCGCCCTTGGTGTATTTCAGGAACAGGTTCCTGATGCGTGCACGCCCTATGTTCTGCTTCAGCACCAGATAGGTCGCCAGCTCGGCAATGCCCTTGTTCTGGTTCACATAGTAGCCCGACGAATGGTCGTCTATACACACAATCTCCACCTCGTCCTGGTCCATGTTCTGCGTCTGGTTCACCAGTCGCCTCACCAGCGGGTACACATAGCAGTTATATATCGGTATGCAAACTGAAATCATAATTCAAAAAACTAAATCTCTATCTCCAAGTTGTCATATGCCAAAAACACACCCTCCGGTAGCTCCGCCTGCACCTCGGCGTGCAGCCCCATCTCGTGGCTCATGTGGGTCAGGTAGGCCCGTTTCGGGCCCACCGCCGACACCACCTCCAGCGCCTCCTCGAGGCAGTAGTGCGAGTAGTGTTTCTGTTTCCTCAATGCATTAATTACCAGCACATCCACACCTTTCAGTTTATCCATCTCTTCAGGTGCAATATAGTTGGCGTCGGTGACATATCCCAGGGCTCCCACCCTGTAACCCAACACCGGCAAATCCTTGTGCATTGCCCTAATCGGTACCACCTCCACCCTCCGTTCTCCACTCTCCACTATAAACTCTCCACTCACCGTGTGCAGCTCCGCCTCCGGCAAGCCAGGGTATTGGTGCGGCTCGAAGATATAGTGGTAGTCGCGCTCTATCGCCGTACGGGCCTCGGCGTTGAGGTAGATATCCATCTTCCGTCCCTGCACATAGTTGAACGACCGTATGTCGTCCAATCCTCCCACATGGTCGCGGTGCGCATGGGTCACCAGGATTGCATCCAGATGGTCCACCCCGTGACGTAGCATCTGCTGCCGGAAATCAGGACCAATGTCAAACAGGATATTACAATCACCCACTTGCAGGAGAGCTGACGTACGCAACCGCTTGTCCCGCTCGTCCGCCGAACGGCACACGGCGCACCGGCAAGCAATCACCGGTACGCCCTGCGAAGTCCCTGTACCCAAGAACGTCAGCCTCAACTCTCTACTCCTTATTCGTCAGTTTGAAGCCCACACCGTGCACATTCACAATCTCCACCGTCGGGTCCGGCTTCAGGTACTTGCGCAACTTCGTGATATACACATCCATCGAACGCGCAGCGAAATAGCTGTCGTCCTTCCAAATCTTCTGCAACGTCGTGTTGCGGTCCACCAGCTGGCCGAAGTTGATGGCGAACATCCTCAGCAGGTCGCACTCCTTCGCCGTCAGCCGCTGCACGTTGTCGCCCAGCGTCAGCGTCTGGTGCACATAGTCGAACGAGAAATTGCCAATCTTGAACACATTCTTGTCCGGCCGGTCCTCATTGAACGAGCGCCGCATTGTCGCGTTCAGACGCGCCAGCAGCTCCTCCATTGAGAACGGCTTCGTCATATAGTCATCAGCACCCACCTCGAAACCCTTCAGTTTGTCGGCCTCCAGGTTCTTCGCCGTGAGGAAGATAATCGGCACGCGCTTATTCACCTTCCTCACCTCCTTCGCCACCGCGAAACCGTCCTTCACAGGCATCATCACATCCAGGATGCAGGCATCCACATCCTCCTTGTCAAACAGCGTCAAAGCCTCTTCGCCGTCTTTCGCCCAGGCCACCGTGTAGCCCTTCTGCGTCAGATAAGCCTTCAGGATAGTGCCCAGATTCGGGTCGTCCTCGGCCACCAGAAGTTTGATTCCTAAATTCATAGTCTATTTATTTCGGATTAGTGATTTCTTGAACTCCTTGAACTCCTTACTCCTCCGTTATCTTGATACTCTCGATAAGGTCGCCCGGACGTATCGCGTCAATCACGTTCCAGTCCGCCTCATCCACCCGGCCGAAACAGGTGTGCACACCGTCCAGGTGCTGCGTATTCATGCGGTTATGGCACACGAAAAACTGGCTCCCACCCGTATCCTTGCCTGCATGGGCCATACTAAGCACACCGCGGTCGTGGCGCTGCATCGGCGCACTCGTCTCGCACTTGATGCGCCAGCCTGGACCGCCCGTGCCCACACGCGGATCGCCCGCATTGCGGCTGAACGGACAGCCTCCCTGAATCACAAAATCAGGTATCACACGGTGGAACCGCAACCCATCATAGAAACCGCTCTTCGCCAGCTTCACGAAATTGGCCACCGTCCCCGGTACCGCATCGGCATACAACGTCGCATGCATCGTGCCCTTGACTGTCTTGATTTCAGCTCTTACCATCTTTCTTTTTTATTCAACTATTTTGTACTACAATAACCCCACTTCTTGCGTTTTATTGTACCAATTGTTAAATTTTTTTTGTTAATTGCCAAATAATCTACTTACCACATTGACTACCAATCATTTCGCACTTACCGCTTCATACTGCTCATTTCTCACCGAAAACCACCCTTCCGGTCCGGTTCCCCTCCGGTTCCCCTCCGCTCCCCCTCCTACCGGATGGCATGCCACAGCGGACCACCCCCGGGGAGCATCCGGAGAGCATCCGGCGAGGGTGTTGACAAAAGGTTGACATTTATTTTAAAAAGTTTCTTCCCGACCAAAAGAAAGTCGTATATTTGCATCAGGATTCCGCCGCCCTGCGACGGGATAAATCGTTGTGCAGATGCAAATTAAAGTAGAACATACGGTAGTCATGGACGGCGGATGGGACCGCGCGGCCGTGGAGCGGACGCTCCGTGCGGCGCGCCACGTCGTGCTGGTGGCACACAAAAACGCCGACGGCGACGCCGTGGGTTCCCTGCTGGGCATGGCACACCTGCTGCGCACGGCCACGGGGGCCGAGGTGACACCCCTGCTGCCCGACGGATGCCCCGACGACCTGATCTGGCTGCCTGGCACCGACCGCATCCTCGATGGACAGACCCAAGGCGACGCATGCCGCACGGCGATAGCCGCCGCCAACCTCGTCATCGGGCTTGACATCAGCGGCCTCGACCGCACCGGCTGCCTCGCCGAGCCATTGGGACTTTCCCAAGCACCCCGTATGCTCGTCGACCACCACATCGGCCCCGACCGCGACGCCTTCGCCCTCGTGGTCTCCGAATCCGAAGTGTCGAGCACCTGCGAGCTGGTCTACTGGCTCATGCAGTCCGTCTTCGGCGACAGCATCTTCAGCCGCGACGCCGCCACATGCCTCTACACCGGCATCTGCACCGACACCGGCACCTTCAGCTACAGCAACGACCGTCCGGGCGTCTACCTCGCCGCCGCCGCCCTGCTGGCCTTCGGCATCGACCCTATGGACATTAACCGCCAAATCAAGAACGTCTTCACCGAGCAGCGCCTGCGCTTCTTCGGCCACGCCCTGGCCGACCTGACCACCGTCTACCCCCAGCAGGAGGTGGCGCTGATGGTCATCACGGCGCAGGACATGCGCGATTTCGGCGTCGAAAGCGCCGAACTGACGGGCCTCATCAACGAGGTAATGAAGCTCAAGGCCGTGGACTGCGGCATACTGGTGCGCGAGGAGGAAGGCCGCACACGCGTGTCGATGCGGTCGAAGGTGCACTACGACGTAGCGGCGCTGACCGCCGAGTTGTTCGACGGCGGCGGCCACCGGCGCGCCGCAGGGGCCACCAGCACCCTGCCCCTGGCACCCACAGTGGAAGCAATCAAACAACAACTGGCACTGGCATGAACAGAAAGCTCATAGCAACAGCGGTCGCCTTTGCGGCGATGCTCCTGACGGGATGCAACAACGTGCCGGTGGTGGACATACAGCCGTCGAAAGGCGACACGCTGAAAGAGAACATCATCAACGCCAACCGCTATCTGGCGCAGGGCGAGGAGACACAGATCGACGCCTACGCCGAACGGCGCAAATGGCAGATGCGGCGTCTCCCGTCGGGCGTGCGGGTGATGGAAACCAGCAGCGCAGCTCCGAAAGCGGAGCAGATTGACTATGAGGACCGCGTGGCATTGAGCTACCGTCTGGAAGCCATCAACGGGAACGTCATTTACAGCCATATCGACGACACCGTCACCGTAGGCCATCTAGAGCCCACCCGCGGTCTCGACGCTGCAATGCGCACCCTGCACAACGGCAGCAGCGCCAAGGTGATAGTGCCCTCGGCCGAAGGCTACGGCGTGGTGGGCGACGGCAACGCCGTGGGCTCGAGGATGATATTGGTCTACGACTTGAAAGTAAAGAAAATATAACAGAAAATCAACAAAATACAAACAACGACAAATTATGAAAAAGACTTTGAAAATGGCCACTCTGTTAGTGGCGGCAGCAGTGATGCTGGCAGCGTGCAGCAAGAAAGAAGGCACCACCGCAGGCGGCGTGCACTACTCGTTTGAGAAAATGAACCCCAAGGCACAGCAGGTGCAGGAGGGCGACGTAGTGGTGGGCGAACTGGTGGTGATGTTCGACACGGTGAAGATATTCAGCAATGTGGGACACCCCGAGCGTGTGCTCCAGGCCGTCGAGGGAGACCCCTTCTACGAAGGTCTGATGCTGCTGCATGTGGGTGACAAGGCCACCATCGCCATCGAGGCCGACACCCTGGCCAAACTGGTCGAGCGCGGTCAGCTGCCGCCGACCTACACCCCCGGCAGCGGCCAAAAGGTGAGCTACATCCTCACGGTGGAGGACATCGTGACCAAGGAAGAACTCGACGCCGAGCGCGAGAACTACATGGCCGAGATGCAGCAGCGTCAGCAGAACGAACCTGCCGAGATTGAAGCCTATGTCAAGGCCAACAACATCACCGTGAAGCCCACCGAGAGCGGCCTCTACATCGTGGTGAAAAAGAAAGGCAAAGGCCCGAAAGCCACTGCCGGCAAGACTGTCGCCGTCAACTACACGGGCACCCTGCTAGACGGCACCATGTTCGACTCGAGCGTGGAGAGCGACGCCATCCGCGGCGGTATCAACACCCCCGGCCGTCCCTACGAGCCCTTCACCTACAAGATGGGCGAGCGCAACATCATCCGCGGCTGGATGGAAGGCCTGGAAGGTCAGACCGAAGGCACCATCATGCAGCTCATCATCCCCTCGGATCTGGCCTACGGTCCCATGGGCACCCAGGACGGTCGCATCCAGCCCTTCACCCCGCTGGTGTTCGACATGGAAATCGTCTCCGTCAAGTAACTTCACACTTACCACTTAACACCTACCGCTAATGAAAAACATCGTCATTTTCGGTGCCCCGGGTGCCGGCAAAGGCACACAGAGCGACTTCATCGTGGAGACCTACGGTCTGACGCATGTCTCGACGGGCGACCTGCTGCGCAAGGAGATTGCCGACCAGACCGAACTGGGCAAACGCATCAAGAGCATCATGGATGCCGGACAGCTGGTGAGCGACGACATCGTGGTGGAGATGATGGATAAGGCCATCGCCAACGACACCAAGGGCATGCTCTTCGACGGCTTCCCCCGCACGGTGGCACAGGCCGAGGTGCTGGACAAGCTGCTGGCCAAATACGGCCGCAGTCTCACCTGCATGGTACAGCTCGAAGTGCCCAAAGACGAGCTGATGCGCCGTCTGCTGGAGCGCGCCAAGATACAGGGCCGCGCCGACGACAACGAGGCAACCATCAACAACCGCCTGCAGGAGTACAACAATAAGACCAAGCCCGTGGCCGACTACTACGCCGCCCAGGGCAAGCAGAAGGTTGTTGACGGTCTCGGCACCATCGAAGACATCGCCGCCCGCATCCGCCAGGCTATCGGCTGAACCGGATAGGACAACTATCATCACAAATGCCTGCGCTGGAGACGGTGCAGGCATTTCTAAAGTGAAAAGCTATGACGTCGAATTTCGTAGACTATGTAAAGATACTCGTCCGCTCGGGCAAAGGCGGCGCCGGAAGTGCGCACCTGCTGAGGGTGAAGTATAACGCCAAGGCGGGTCCCGACGGCGGCGACGGCGGCCGCGGCGGCCACGTCATCCTACGTGGCACCACCCAACGCTGGACGCTGCTGCACCTGAAATACACCAAGCATGTCTTCGCCGAAGACGGCGAACACGGGGGCGAGAACCTTTGCACCGGTCGTACCGGCCGTGACCAGATACTCGAAGTGCCGCTGGGCTGCATCTGCCGCGATGCAGAGACAGGCGAGGTGCTGGGCGAGGTGACCGAAGAGGGTCAGGAACTCATCATCGCCAAGGGCGGCCGCGGCGGCTTGGGCAACGACCACTTCAAGAGCGCCACCAACCAGACTCCGCGCTATGCCCAGCCCGGAGAGCCGGCCGAAGAACGCTGGGTGGTGATAGAGCTGAAGGTACTGGCGGATGTAGGCCTCGTGGGCTTCCCTAACGCAGGCAAAAGCACCCTGCTGAGCGCCGTCAGCGCCGCACGGCCCGAGATAGCCGACTATCCTTTCACGACACTGGTGCCCAACCTTGGCATCGTGCGATATCGCGAAGACCACTCGTTCTGCATTGCCGACATTCCGGGCATCATTGAAGGCGCCGCCGAGGGCAAAGGACTCGGTCTGCGTTTTCTGCGCCACATAGAGCGCAACTCCATCCTGCTGTTCATGGTCAGCTGCGAGCAACTGGAGATAGCCAAAGAGTATCATGTGCTGGTGGAGGAACTGCGGAAGTACAACCCCGAACTACTGGACAAACAGCGGATTCTAGCGGTAACTAAATGCGACATGCTGGACGAAGAGATGCAGAAACAGCTGAAAAGGCACCTGCCGAAAGGGGTCGACACCGTCTTCATCAGCGCTGTCAGCGGACAGAACATCCAGCAGCTGGAGGACATGATATATCAGAAACTGACAGCCAATGATTGAAAGGCTCAACGAAATAGACACCCAATGGTTCCTTTGGGTCAATGGCCACCAATGCACTGCAATGGACTGGGTGATGTGGACGTTGAGCCAGCACTGGAGTTGGGCGGTGGTGATTGTTCTGGCCTTTGTCTTTCTGACCCTGCGGCGTGAGCCTCGGAACTGGTGGATAGTGCTGACAGGCGTGGCGGTCTGTTTCCTGCTCGCCGACCAAGGGAGCGTGCACCTTTTCAAAGACACTGTCTGCCGTCTGCGACCCTGCCACGCACTGGAAGAGGTTCGCATGTTCCATACCAACTGCGGCGGGCAATACGGCTTCATCAGTTCGCATGCCGCCAACGCCTTCGCCATAGCCATGTTTCTCTGGCTGCGTTACCAACACTGGGAAGGCCACAGCAATTGGCGCACCCTCATCGGTCCGATATGCCTTGTGCTCTGGGCCTTTGCCACAAGCTACAGCCGTGCCTACCTAGGCAAACACTACCCGGGCGACCTCATCTGCGGAGCGCTGTTCGGCATTGTTATCGGAGCTTTAGTATGGCTGATTGTGAGGATGATAGAAAAAAAGTTGCACAAAAATGAAACAAAATGACGAATGCTGCGTTATATATGATGTGCTTGCTTAATTCTATCATTATTGGTAGAAAAGAAAATGTGTTATTCGAGCGTCTTGCCTCCACTGGCGGGACGCTTTTTTTGATGCCAGATGACACTGATTGACATACTGCTGGCAGTACCTATGGGGTGGCTCGTCTTCCGAGGCTGGAAGCACGGCATCGTTCGTGAGGTGGCCACACTGGCAGGTGTTGGAGCCGGAATATGGGCCTCCGTGCACCTTTCGCAGTGGGTGGCCGAAGTAACGGGCATCCAGGGCGAGGGCGGCGTGATTGCAGCCTTCTTCATCTGTTTTGTCGGCGCATTGGTGCTCGTCTACCTGCTCGGCCGCGTCGTCGAAGGAATGCTCAAAGCCGCGCACCTCAGCCTGGCCAATAAGGTGGCGGGGGCCGCACTGGGACTTGTCAAAGCGTTGTGCATCCTGTCCGTGTTGCTGAGTAACATTGTGATGCTCGACAGAAGAGAAATACTGATTACCCCGACGGTGAAAGAGAAAAGCGTGCTTTTCAACCCTGTCTGCACCACAGGCAACTGGCTGACGGCATCACTGAGGGAATATATTGCCGAACACAGAGACGAATGGGAGTCGGCCATTGCAGCAGAACGAGAGGAGGACAGAGAATGATACTGGCGCCGATGCAAGGACTGACCGAGGTGCTCTTCAGGCGCACTTACGAAGAGTGTTTCCCAGGGGCAATCTCACTTGCCGTGGCTCCTTTCATTTCACTCACACACAACATGCAATATGCCCGGGGAGCCAGCCTGGCCGAGCAAATGAAAGACGTGCTGCCCGAGGCCAACGCAGGGAGCATTCCCGTCATCCCCCAAATACTCGGGAAAGAGCCCGAGGAATTCATCGCCCTAGGCAACCGGCTGTACGATATGGGATACAACGAGCTGAACTGGAACATCGGTTGCACCATGCGCGCCATCACTGGCAAACACCGTGGCTGCGGCATACTACCCTACCCCGACGAAGTGCGCGCTGTGCTCGATGCCACCCTGCCGAAGCTGAAGCCCCGGTTAAGCGTCAAGATGCGGACTGGGTTGAAAGACAAAGGGGAGATCTTCAACATGGTTCCCGTCCTGAACGACTATCCTCTGGCATCAGTCACCATCCACCCACGCCTCGGACGGCAACAATACACCGGTGTTCCGGACACGGAAACCTTCGGGCAGATTCTCCCACTCCTGCGCCACCCGGTCATCTATAACGGCGACATCTGCACTCCCGCCGACGAAGCACGCATCAGGACGCGATTCCCACAAGTGGCCGATACCATGGTCGGCCGCGGGATACTCTACCGCCCCACGCTGCCGCTGGAGGTGGCTGGTCAACCGATGGACAACGAGAAACGCCTACTGCTAACCCGGCAGTTTGTCAGAAACCTCATGGAGGCTGTGAGAGATCACTATGTGAAGGAGGAATCAGCCCTGCACAAGACAAAAGAATACTGGTGCTTGCTTTGGAAATCGCTCGACATCAGTGAGCTGGAGGCCCGCAAGGTCTTGCGCGAGAAAGAATTCACAATTGTTGATAACTTGATTTGGGACCTGACACAATAAAAGCACTTATTCCTCGTAATTATAGTAATAATGAAGGTTAGGAATATATATCTGCTCTTGCTGCTCGCCCTGCTACTGGCGGGATGCCGAAGCCATGAGATAGATGAAAGCATGAGCGATGCGGAGAAGCTTGAGCTACTCAATCTGAAGATTGACCACCACCCCAATGACGCTTCCCTACTGGCCTATCGTGCAAAAGTGCTACTGAACCTCGGACGCGCCAACGAAGCCAAGTTCGACATTGCCCAGGCCGTCAAACAAGAGCCCAAGAATATTGACTATCTCATGCTTCAGGCTGATGTATGCTTTGCCAGCGGCGATGCCGACAACAGCTACAAAGCGCTCTCCGAAGCCGAACGACTGAATCCAACAGACAAAGACATCCAGCTCAAGATGGGCGAACTGACATTCTACAAGCACGACTACGAACGCTCGCTGAAGCACATGACCAATGTCACGGAGAAAGAGCCCGACAATCTAACCGCACTCACCATCAAAGCTTTTATATACAAGGAAACCGGCGATACCGCCAGTGCTGTAACCCTGCTGCGCAAAGTCTGCGACCTCCATCCCGATTATGCTCTTGCTTTTGAGGAACTTGGCGTGCTCTATGCCACACACCACGACCCGCTGGCGGTGGAATACCTCGACGCGACACTCCGCATCGAGCCCAGCAACACCAACGCCATGTACGCGCTGGCCATGTACTATCAAGAGACTGGGAAAATGGAAGAAGCGGAGGCGCTGTACCGTCGCATGCTCGACATCAACGAGCACAGTGCCGATGCCTGGCACAATCTGGGCTACATTGAACTCACCTTCTATCATGACTACCAGAGAGCCATTGAATATTTCGACAAAGCCCTCGAAGCCGACCCCACACACGAAAGCGCGAACGACAACCGGCAGTTGGCACAGCAAATGTTGAAAAACTGAGTATCAAAACAATCAAACAATATATATCATGAGTACTTTAAAAGGACGCAACCTCATCTCCATCACCGACTTCTCCAAAGAGGAGTATATCGAGGTGCTGGACATTGCCGAAGGATTTGAGAAGAATCCCAAGCAGAAAATTCTCAGCGACAAGGTGGTCGCCACCCTCTTCTTTGAACCCTCCACACGTACGCGCTTGAGTTTCGAAAGCGCCGCCAACCAGCTCGGAGCACGTATCATCGGCTTCAGCGACCCCGGTGGAACCAGCGTCCAGAAAGGCGAATCGCTGCACGATACCATCGTCATGGTCTCGTCCTACAGCGACCTCATCGTCATGCGCAACCCCAAAGAGGGTTCGTCGCGCTATGCCTCCGAGGTGGCCTCGGTGCCTGTCATCAACGCTGGCGACGGTGCCAACCAGCACCCCACCCAGTGCATGCTTGACCTCTACAGCATCCGCAAAACCCAAGGCACCCTCGAGAACCTGCAGATTGCCATGGTGGGCGACCTCAAATACGGTCGCACCGTACACTCGCTGGTTCAGGCCATGTGCAACTTCAACGCCACCTTCCACCTTGTCTCGCCTCAGGAGCTCAAACTCCCCAGCAGCGTCAAGATGAGCATCAAGGACGCCGGCCTCAAGTACTACCAATACACCGACCTGAAGGACATCATTCCCACCGCCGACATCATCTACATGACCCGCGTACAGCGCGAGCGTTTCCCAGATCCCATGGAATACGAACGCGTGAAAGACAGCTGCATCCTGAGCGCCGACATGCTGAAGGGCTGCAAGCCCAATATGCGCGTCCTGCACCCCCTGCCCCGCGTCAACGAGATTACCACCGACGTCGACAAGACACCCTACGCCTACTACTTCCAGCAGGCCCAGAACGGTGTCTACGTCCGTCAGGCCCTTATGGCAGCCATCCTCGGCGTAAGATAATATTGTATAATCTTTAATATTGAAATCAATGGAAAACAAGAAAGAAATGGTGGTCTCCGCTATCGAGAACGGCACCGTCATCGACCATATCCCCACAGAAAGCGTCTATCAGGTAATTCGCATCCTTGGACTCGAACGCTACAAAGACGAGGTGCTCATCGGCAACTACCTCTCCAGCAACAAGCTCGGCAAGAAAGGCATCGTCAAAATCAAGAACAAACACTTCTCCGTCGAGGAGGTCAGCAAGATTGCCCTCGTAGCCCCCTTTGCCTCAATTATCGACATCGAAGACTACAAGGTTGTCAAGAAGTTCAAGGCCGAAATTCCCGACCACATCGAGAACTTCATCCGCTGCGCCAACCCCAAGTGCATCACCAACGCCGAGGTTGTCCCCACCAAGTTCGACATCGTCGACAAGGAGAACCTCAAGCTTCGTTGCCACTACTGCGAGAAATTCACCACCAAGGAGACCATGAAGTTTGCCGAATAAAGCTATGCGCCGCTACCTCATATCCCTCCTTGTGCTGAGCATCATAATGGTTCTCGCCGCCTTCGTTGTCATGTGGGCCGCCCCCAAGGTGTTCATCGTCGCCATGCCTCTGCTGGTACTCTACTTTGCCGTGCTCACTCTTGTGCAGCACCTCCTTGTGGTACGCGGCATGTCGCGCTCGCCGAAGACTTTCGTTCAGATATTCCTCGGCACCACCATCGGCGTGCTCTTCATCCACCTCATCGTGCTGGCGACATTCCTTATCACCACCCCTGAGCAAGGAAAGCGCTTCCTCATAGCCTTCTGCGTTGGCTATGTGGTCTATCTCGTTTTCGATACCATTTCGCTCGTGAGGGTTGTCTACAAATGGAAGAAACGCCGGCACCAAGACTAAGCTCCGGCAAGGCAGACAGTCATATCCTCGCCTTTCAGCAACCGCTGTGCCAGTTCCTGCAACTGCACGGCGGTTGCTTCGTTTATAGCCATACGGATATTGTCGGTCAGCTGCTCGGTGACACTGGCACCCAACATGTCACAGTAGCGTGTCGAGCGTTCGAAGACACCGTCGACAGACCGCAAGAAGTCGCCCACCAGCACCGTCTTCAAAAGCTGTAACTCCTCTTCGTCCATAGGCTCTTCGCACAGGCGGTTCAGTTCTTTCATCACCTCGCCAACTGCCGCTTCGGCAGTGCCGTCGGCCACATCGGCAGAAACATAGAATACAATTGCGCCACGATACAACTGCGTACGGGCATATGTGCCATAGGTATAGCCTTTATCTTCCCGCAGGTTCGTCATCAGGCGCGAACCGAAGTATCCGCCCAGAGCGGTTACCAGCAGCATCAACCGTGCATAGTCAGGATCATCCCATTTCAGAGGCAAAAACCGTCCCACACGCAACGAGGTCTGCACAGCCCCGTCCATTTTCTTTTCACAGCGTCCGCCGACATTCACCTCTTTCACATCCGCCCCTCTGGCATCCGGCCTACTCATCTCTCCGAAATAACGCCCCACCAGCTCCACTAGATTGTCGTCCACATTGCCTGCGGCCACAATGCCGCAAGGCCCTTTGCCGTAATGCTCTCGAAAATAATTCTTGACAGTTTCGAGTGCCAAAGCATCCACATCACTCACTCTCGCATACCTCCCCAGCGGGTGCTTGGGCCCGAAAAGACTATTAAAGAAAAGCCTGTGCGCCATGTCTGGCGTGCGCTGCTCTATTGTTGCCAGCTCCTGTCTGCGGTTCACCTGCCACAGGCGGAAATCATCCTCGGCAAAAGCGGGCCGTTGCAATATGTCTGCCACGACAGGCAGGACCTCGGCGGCATAGCGACGCAGCATATACACCGTCAGCGTGCTATGTGTCAACGTGTTGTTGGGCTCCAGAATCACTCCGCGGAAGTCCATAAACTCCGACAAAGCATTGGCATCCATCCCTTCGGTGGCCACGGTCATCAGCTTGTTGGTGGCAGCGGCGCATAGCAGCTGCGGCTGGTATAGCGAGCCCGCCTCGTACATGAAGTCGAGCTTCACCAGATCAATATTACTATCGAACACCTGCATCGCACGGCCGCCGCCAAGCGACACCACACGCGGAACCAGAGTCTCTGTTGCCGGAAGGACTATCATCAGAAGAGTATTGTCAGTTTCACATTCAGTTGGCGGGCCGTGAGGTAGTTTGGCACACGGTACGGCAGGTCGTTGTGGTCTGTCACCCACAGATACGATATCACATTCTGACGGTCGAAAAGGTTGAACACCTCTACCCCCACCTGTATATCATCAATGTAGTTGAACACACGCCAGTGTTTCAACTTCTCAAAACGCGACAGTTGCACCGTGTTGCCCCAGTCAAGACGCAGATACGACGGCAACCTGAGCGGCGGGTCCTGCCGTCCATAAGGTGCCGTCACAGGCATTCCCGTAGCGTAAATCATGCTCAGGCTCATCTTCCACCACGGCATGCCTGGGATATAGTCCTGCAGGAACATCTTGAACGAGAATCGCTGGTCCGTTGGCCTGTCTAGCCACCCGCACTCGTCGCCTTCTATATCCTCCTGCGTCCGCATCAGCGACACGCTGGCCCACGACTCCAGTCCTTCCACAAACTCGCCGTTTATCCTCAGACTGAGACCTGCCGTGTAGGCCACAGCCTCCTCATCGGGATGGTAGCTGATGCGGAGGTTGTCCACGGTGTAGGGCACCAGCCCTGTTATATACTTGTAGTATACGTCGGCGGTAATCTTGAAAGGCCGTTCCCAGATATGCAGGTTCCAGTCGGCAGTACCCATCACCTGATACGAAGTCTGTGGCATCACGTCGGGATTCAGGGTGCCGTCCACACGACGGTATTCACGATAGAACGGCGCCTGCTGGTATATGCCGGTAGCCACTCTGAACAGGAGGTCTTTCTCCCATCTCGGCTTGTAGCTGGCGCTGAGCCTGGGGCTTGCCGTACCACGCACGCCTGTCCACTGCCGCTCTTCGTACCACTCCAGCCTGCTGTCGTACAGGCCACCGCGCACGCCAGCCACAATCTTCACTTCGGCATCATGGCGCGTCACAAAGTTCAGTTCTCGCTGCACGTATGCCGACACACGCCCTGTCAACAATCCGCCTGCCGCATTGGTAAAGTGCTGCAATATGGGATTCACCGGCATGCTGGCGCTGTCACCTGGCGTAGGCAGCTCTGCCGGCATGGCATAGCCTGCCGAGTCCACCCATCGCCACTCTCTCAACCTGTCGTCCACCTGCTCCATCTGCAGCTTCATTCCCATCTGCCACCGGCCAAGCGTCGCTTCTCGCGTCGCATCGACATCGGCCGAAAATATATTTGTCGCAAGCCTGTTGCGGGCATGCTCCAGGAAGGTCCCCACACCCAAGTCGAAACGCTCAGTCTCGCCGACCACCTCGCCCATGCCTATCTGATACAGCCAGTACTGGCTCTGTATGTCGTAACGTTCGCTCTCGGCAATATGCTGTGCCGACAGGCCACCTGTAACACGCCACAGCTCGTTGGGCCTGTAATCCACCGTCAACGCGCCGAGCAGCGTGTTGTAACGGTCTTCCTCGGCGCCATCGAAGTAAATGTCTATGCCCGTCGAGCGCTGGTTGAATGCCGTGGTCTGGCTGTATGGCACCAACCCGTACACATTCCTAGTCCATATCGCCATGGCACCTATATCCAGTTTCTCGCTGGCCTTATAGCCCACCACCGTCTGCACGTCGGTATAGCTTGTAGTGTAGCTGCCTTTGGTGTCGAGCGAGCCAAGCACATATCGGTTGCTGTGCTGCCGCAGGGCCGCGGCATAGCTCCACTTCTCCCCTGCCCTGCCCTGCACCGAGGCCTCGCCGCCCAACAGGCTGCCGCCAATCTTGCCCTTGAACTCCTGAGGGCGACTATAGGTGATATCAAGCACCGACGACATCTTGTCGCCATACGAGGCATCGAAGCCTCCCGGCGAGAACAGGATGAAGTCTACCAGGTCGGGGTTGATAATACTCATACCCTCCTGCTGTCCGCTGCGTATCAGCATCGGGCGGAATATCTCCACACCGTTGATATAAACAAGGTTCTCGTCAAACGAGCCGCCGCGCACCGAATACTGGCTGCTCAGCTCATTGTTTGAGTTCACATCCGGCAGGGTTTTCAGCACTCCTTCCACGCCTCCCGTGGGGCCCACGGCATCCTCGAGCTTCTGCACATCTATGTTCGTGAAGGTGCTCTGTCGGGTCTTCTCGTCACTCACCTCCACCTCGTCGAGCCGCTTGGCGACGGCTTTCATGCGCACGTCCACCGTCACCACCTCGCCAGCCTCTACTTTCACCTTCCGCTCCTGCGGCTCGTAGCCCGTAAACGAAAATCGCAATGTAACACTGTCGCGGTCGGCAACAGTCAGACTATAGTGTCCCTTACCGTCGGTAACGGTACCGTTCTTGCCGCCCAGCACGCCTACGTTGACAAACTCCAGCGCGCCTCCCGCGGCGTCACGCACCACCCCGCGCACCGTCCCCTGCCCCATGGCAGACACGGCACACATCAGCATTATCACTATGGAGGCTATGCGTCTCACGCTCTTAATAACAACGTTTGCGCCGTTTTATTGTATTATACAAATAAAAAAGCCGCAGACTCGCGTCCGCGGCTTCGAAGTCATCTGTTGCTTCAATTTACTGCTCTTTCTGGATTTGCTCCATGCGGGCGTTTACACCCTTCAGGTCATCGTACATCTCCAGACGGGCGTACACGGTCTTCAGGGCCGACAGGCAGTTGAAGAGGTTGGCACGCTGCATGTTCTTGGCCTCGCCCTCGGGCATGGCGTCGATGAAAGCGATGGCGGCGTTGAAGTACTGTATCGACTGGCGGAAGAAGCCGTTGCTCTCTTCGAGTAGCTTGTCATACAGGCCGGTCTCGTCCTCGGGAGGCACAGCATTGGCGGCATCCAGCTTGTCGACACCGCGGTTGAAGATCATCTTACCCATGCCGAAGTTGGCTTCGAACTGGTTGGGGTTGAGCTCCATCGACTGGTGGTACTTGGCCTCGGCGCCCTCGAAGTCCTGGGTGAGCTCGAGGATGGCGGCCACCTGGCAGAGCAGCTGCGGATAGAGGGTGGCGTCGTCCTTGGTCTTGTCCAGGGCGCCTTCGAGCATCTCCTTGCCCTTTTCAAGGTTCTCGTTCAGCAGGTAACCCTCGGCCATGAGCAGGTAGGCGTTATAGTCGTCCTTGTGGTTCTTCATGTAGCTGGTGGCCACCTTCATGGCACCGTCCTTGTTGCCCTCTTCCTTGTTGATGGTGAAGAGCGTGCGGTAGACAAGGTTCTTGTCGGTGCGCTTGCGGACAAGCATGTTGAAGTACTTCTTCACCGACTCGTTGTCCTTCAGGGCCTTGGCGCTGATACCGGCGATATACATGCTCTCGCCGGCGAACTTCGAGTCGCCCGAGTTGTTGAACATCTCGATAGCCTTGTCGGCATATTGCAGTGCCTCCTGGTACTTCTGGGCATTGTAGCTCTCCGTCGAACGGCTGTAGTACTCGTTGCCAACGAAGCGGAACACCGAGTTGTTCTCCTCGGCATACTCGTTCTTGGTGTCGAGGCGCTTGCACTCCAGGGCTGCCTGGTAGGCCTCCTCGGCCCAGTTGGGAGCCAGGTCTTTGAACTTCGACTTGGGATTGGTGGCCTCACCGCCGATACGGCTATAGATAAGGCCCTTGTAGCACCACGTCTTGGCGTCGTCCTTGGTCTTCTCGTGCTCGCAAGCCAGGTCAATCTCCTGCATGGCGCGCTTCAGGTAGTTCTTCTTCAGGTCCTGTATGGCGCTCTGAACATTCGTCGACTGGGCGGCGGCACCAAGCGAAAGGGCCGTGAAGGCCACTATCATGCTAAGTTTCTTCAGTTTCATTTCGTTATCTTTTTTAAGGTTAATTTTCACTTTCTACTGTATTAGTATCGCTTCCTTCGGCATTATTGCTTTCTGGGGCGACATTTTCCTCCGTGGGCTGACCCTCGACCATCGTCTGCTCCGTTGCGGGCTGCTCCTCCTCGTCGTCGGTGGGAACCTTGGTGATGGAGGCGATGTAGTCCTTGCCGCGCAGGTCGATGAGTTTCACGCCCTGAGTGGCGCGGCCCAGCACCCGCAGGTCGGCCACCTTCATGCGGATGGTGATGCCGCTGCGGTTGATGATCATCAGGTCGTGGTCGTCGGTGACGTTGGTCACAGCCACCAGCGGACCGGTCTTTTCGGTAATCTGCATGGCCTTGACGCCCTTGCCGCCGCGGTGCACCGTGGCACGGTACTCCTTCAGCTCCGAACGCTTGCCGTAGCCATGCTCGGTGACCACCAGCAGGTTCTCGTTCTCGCTCGGCAGG
>JAEEGH010005020.1_pt1 | contig 33586 bp, 30 predicted proteins | sample 9134181 | NCBI WGS metagenome assembly JAEEGH01 (sample SAMN16246544, study PRJNA631951) | gut metagenome | biome: gut microbiome; feature: rumen; material: DP-attached | host: Bos | place: Iran: Karaj | collected 2018-10
ACGGCTGTGGTGTTTTGTATATGCTTTGCTTTTTTCGGATATAAGGAAAAACTCGTCATTTATAACGGCGAAAGCAAGGAAATATACAAAACGTACGATATATACGACGGAATGGAGTTTTCCGTCGAGTTTGTGCATTCGGTGAATAAAAGTCCCGTAAAGGATTATTTTATCGTAAAAAACAATAAGCTTTACGCCGAAAAAACCGTTTATTCCGCGTTCGGAGCGGGCGTGCAGACCGAAATCGAAGAAGGACAGACGCTGTCTTTCGATAAAGACGGAAATATGGTGGTTGAAGGCTTCGATATCGAATTCGATAAGATAAAATATATCGTCGGCACCGTGTCCGACCATATTCTTGAAATAGAGGGACAGAAAATAAGCCTTACCGAAGCGTGCGGAAAAAACGCGCACGTTGTGTTTGAAATCAGGCGAATAAGGAGATAAAACAATGGCAGAAATTCAGAATACCGAAAACGTTAAGACAGCCGACGAGCTGTTGGCGGAATTTGACAGGGAATCAAATACGAGACAGTTTTCGGGAAAAATCGGGCTCGTTTTGAAGATACTGTTTATGGCGTTCGCCGCATTTATTTTCGGAACGCGGTTTTTTACGCTGCCCGAGCAGGTGAGAATGTCGTCTTTTCTCGGAATAATAATATTCCTCGGATTTATAATTTATCCGCTTTATAAAAAACAGACGGCAAGAAGAAACTTTATACCGTGGTACGACCTCGTTTTCGCAGTTGTCGGCGCAACGCCGTATTTTTACTACGCGTTCAATTTCAGGGAAATAACGACAAGGGCGGTTGCGATAAATACGCTTGATAAGGTTATGGCTGTAATCGGCATACTGTTTTTGTTTGAGCTTTGCAGAAGAGCGGTGGGCATCCCGATTTTGTTCGTTGCGGGCGGATTTATCGTGTACGCGTTCGTGTACGGAAAATCGCTTCAGTCGATACTGTATAACCTTTTCTATACGACAAACGGCATACCCGGCACGCCGCTGAACGTGTGCTCCACGTTCATAGTGTTCTTCATCATTTTGGGCTCGTTTCTGGAAAAGACGGGAATAGGAACGTTTTTCGTCGACCTTGCAAACTCCGTCGCCGGATACGCGTCGGGCGGACCCGCAAAGGTTGCGGTAATCTCGTCGGCGCTTGAGGGAATGTATTCGGGAAGCTCGGTTGCTAACACCGTCGGAAGCGGAAGCGTAACCATCCCGGTAATGAAGAGTATAGGCTATAAGCCGGAATTTGCGGCGGCGGTTGAGGCCGCGGCGTCGACCGGCGGACAGATCATGCCTCCCATCATGGGGGCGGCGGCGTTTCTGATGTCTGAAATCACGGGAATTCCGTACGTAACCATCGCGGTAGCGGCAATACTGCCCGCGGCGCTGTATTTTACGGGAATATTCTTTATGATACACTTTGAAGCGAAAAAACTCGGACTTAAAGGCCTTCCGAAAGAAAGCATACCGAATTTCTTCAAACTGTTTTTCACAAAAGGATACCTCTTTCTGCCGATAATAATGCTCGTAACGCTTATGGCATTTAACAGAACGCCCGCGCAGTCGGCATGTATGGCAATTTTAACGACCATGTTCATAATGCTTGCGACGGATATCGTAAAAATGATAAAAAAGCTGAGCAAAAAAGAAGACGTCGCGTCGGATATCATAGATACCGTGCTTCTTTTCGTTCCGGTAGCCGCATTCTTTATCGCAATGTTCGTAATCGGCATGAAAATGGAAAACGCGGCGATTATTTCGGGACTCCTCTATATAATCACGTCGTTTATCGGCAAACAGACCAAGGAATCTGGCAAAACGGCGATAGAAGCGCTTGAAGGCGGTATAAGAAATACGATGGGCGTAACGCTTGCATGCGGACTTGCGGGCATAGTTGCGGGAGTAGTTACGATAACGTCCCTCGGCTCGACGCTTATCGACCTTATCGTGCCGATAGCGCATAATAACCTGTTCTTTGCACTGTTCTTGACAATGCTCACGTGTATCGTGCTCGGCATGGGCGTGCCCACGACGGCAAACTACCTCATTATGGCGACGATAACGGCGCCGATACTCGTAAAAATGGGCATACCGCTGCTTGCGGCGCATATGTTCGTGTTTTATTTCGGAATAGTTGCCGATATTACGCCGCCCGTTGCACTTGCGGCATACGCGGGAAGCGCGATTGCAAAGTCAAATCCGCTGAAAACCGGAGTTACGGCTACGCGCCTTGCACTCACGGCGTTTATCATACCGTACATATTTGCGTTTAACCCGAAAATGCTGTTTATCGAGGCAAACGCACTCGACGTCGTACTAATAATAATAACGTCGATTATCGGTATTATCGCGATTTCCGCGGGACTTGAGAGATTTTTCGTAAGAAAACTCGCGGTGTACGAGGTAATTTTGCTTCTTGTCGGCGGACTGCTCATGATTTACCCGGGACTCGTTACGGATGCGGTCGGAGTCGGACTTATAGCGGTTGTCGCGGTAGTGCAGTTTATCATAGGTAAAAAAGCAAGAGAATAAATTTTAAAGCGGCGGAGAATCCGCCGCTTTTTCACATAATTCAAAAAACTTGACAACCTGACGCACGTATGATATAATGAACAAAAATCAGAAGGAGGAAGAATAATGCAAAACGAATTCAGAATGATGCGAATGCTTTGCTCCCGGACAGATTCAATGTGCGGGTTTATTCTTGCGCCTTCCGATAAACAGGTTCTTGCATAGAATAAAAGCATTGATGCCGTCCGGAAGTTGCAAGACTTCCGGTTTTGTTGTTTATAGGCAAAAAGAAAGGTAAAAAAATGATTGAACTTGAACATTTGAGTAAAGTGTTTGACGCCTCGTCAAAGAATATAAAAGCCGTAAACGACGTGTCCTTGAAAATTGAGAAGGGCGACGTGTACGGCATAATAGGACTTTCCGGCGCGGGAAAATCCACGCTTGTAAGATGTATAAACTTCCTCGAAAAGCCGACGGGCGGAAAAGTCGTCTTTGACGGAATCGACCTCGGAACGCTTCCGCATAAGGAACTGCTCAAACAAAGACAGAAAATGTCCATGATATTCCAGAATTTCAACCTCCTGTCGCAGAGAACGGCGCTTAAAAACGTGTGCTATCCGCTCGAAATAATAGGAACGCCCAAAAAGGAAGCGCAGGAAAAGGCGAAAAAACTGCTCGATACCGTGGGACTTTCCGATAGGATTTATTCGTATCCCGCACAGCTTTCGGGCGGACAAAAGCAGAGAGTCGCAATAGCAAGAGCGCTTGCAACCGACCCTCAGGTGCTGCTGTGCGACGAGGCGACAAGCGCGCTCGACCCGAATACGACAAGAGCAATACTTTCGCTTCTCAAAAAGATAAATACCGAAATGGGCGTTACGATAATCGTAATCACCCACGAAATGAAGGTTGTAGAACAGATATGCAATAAGGTCGCGGTAATAGAAAACGGAAAGATCGTGGAACAGGGCTACGTAAAGGAGATATTCATGTCGCCCTCGTCCGATATCGCAAAGGAACTGATTCTTCCGAAATACGAAAACGCAAATAAAACGCTTTCGCAAAGAATTTTGAGAATTGCGTTCGACGGACGCTCGTCCGTGGAGCCGCTTATTGCAAATCTGATCCTTGAATGCAGGGTCGTCGTGAATATCATGGGCGCCGACATGAAGGACATAAACGGCGTTGCGTACGGACAGATGCTGCTGCAGCTTCCCGAGGACGATACCGCGGTAAACAGAATAAAAGCCTACCTTGATAAAAAAGACGTAAAGTACGAGGAGGTGTGAAAATAATGATAGAAGCATTGGATAATATACTCGGAACGGGTATGACCGTAATGTACTTGAATTCGATAGCAACAACCGTCAAAATTACGCTGACCAGCACGTTTCTTGCGTACCTTATCGGTTTTCCGCTCGGAATAATTCTTTACGGAACTGCATCGGAAAGCATTTTTCCGAATAAATACGTAAACGCGGTAACGGGATTTATCGTAAATATATTAAGATCCATACCGTTTGTAATACTGCTCGTAATGACACAGCCGCTCGCAAGCGTGATTATCGGCACAAGACTTGGAGATAACGCGTTTATTTTCCACCTCGTAATAGCGGCAGCCCCCTTTGTCGCAAGAATGATAGAGTCCTCGCTTAAAGAAGTCGACGCAGGCGTCATAGAAGCGGCGCAGTCGATGGGCTCGAACAATTTTCAGATAATAACGAAAGTGGTAATTCCCGAAGCAAAACCGTCCCTTATAATAGGAAGCGCGATTGCTATAACGACAATTCTCGGATATACGCCCATGACCTATCTGATAGCGGGCGGAGGCCTCGGAGAAATGGCGGTAAGATACGGCCTTTATAAGTTCGACGAACAGACCATGTATATTTCGTCGATACTTCTCATAATTCTCGTGCAGATACTCCAGGAAACGCTGAATCATATAGCAAAATCAAGCGATAAAAGAATACGAAACAAATAATTTTTAAATAAAAAAAGGAGAAAAATCATGAAAAACACACTTAAAATTTTAGCTCTCGTAATTGCGGCACTTCTGGTGTTTGCAAGCTGCACAAAGCAGGCGGACGACAAAAAAATCGTGGTTGCCGCAAGCTCGACTCCCCACGCGGAAATCTTAGAGCAGTGCACAGACGCTCTCAAAGAACAAGGCTATACGCTTGAAATCAAGGTTATGGACGACTATATCATCCCTAATACCGCAACGGAAAGCGGCGACGTTGACGCAAACTATTTCCAGCATCAGCCGTACCTCGATGAATTCAACGCAAGCAACGGCACGCACCTCGTAACCGTCGCAAAGGTTCACTATGAACCCTACGCCGTTTACGCGGGCACGAGTAAGTCTCTTGACGAGATTCCCGAAGGCGCAAAGATAGCGGTTCCCAATGACCCGTCAAACGAAGCGCGCGCGCTTCAGCTCCTTGCGGCAAAAGGATTTTTCAAGCTTGCCGACGGCGCAGGCCTTAAGGCAACGAAGCTTGATATAACCGAAAACCCGAATAACTACGAGATAGTTGAAATGGAAGCGGCTCTTTTACCGTCCGTTCTCGACGAAGTGAACGTTGCCGTTATAAACGGCAACTACGCAATCGGCGCGGGACTCAAGGTTTCAGAAGCGCTTGCGGTTGAAGACGCAGAGTCGGAAGCCGCTCAGACGTTCGCAAATATCATCGTCGTAAAAGAGGGCAACGAGAATAACGAAAAGATTAAGGCGCTCGTAAACGCAGTTCAGAGCGAAAAGGTAAAGACGTTTATCGAAGAAAAATACGATAAAGCCGTAATAGCAATATTCTGATAATCAAAAAAATAAAAAAGAGGCGTGAAAACGCCTCTTTTTTTGTTATTTTCTGCGGCTTTTGAATAAAAGCGCCGAAATAAGCGAAAAAAGCATGACCGCGGAAATTCCCGCCGCCGTGCCGGTAAGACCGCCCGATAAAATGCCGAAAACCCCTTTTTCGTCAACCGCCTTCTGCACACCCTGTATCAAAGAGTGCCCGAATCCGAGAAGGGGAACCGACGCGCCAGCGCCCGCAAAATCGGCAATATATTTGTATACGCCGAGAGCCGATAAAACCGCGCCCGCAACGACGTAACCGACAAGTATGCGCGCGGGAGTAAGCTTCGTCTTGTCAATCAGTATCTGCGCGATAACGCAGAGAAGTCCGCCTACCATAAATGCCCATAAATACTGCATATAATTCTCCTTTTTATTCGGATTTGAGAACCGCCATGTGCGCAATCGCAGGAATGGATAACCCCTGCGTTACACTCTGCGGACTCATCATGGCACCTGTGCCGATAACGCCGATTTTTTTGCAAAATCCCGAACTCAGTAAAGAAAATAAATGACCGCACGTAACGACGGCGCTGCATCCGCAGCCGGAGCCTCCGCATCCGACGTTCTGCGCGCTTTCGTCATAAATCATCTCCCCGCAGTCCTTGAGCAGACCTTCGCGGTAAATTCCCTTGTTTTGCAATATTTCTTCGCAAATGTTGCGTCCTTCTCTGCCAAGGTCGCCCGTCGCGATAAAATCAAAATCGGAAAGGGAAGAAGCTTTTGCATAAGCTTCAATCGTGTCGGCGGCGGCGGGCGCCATTGCGGCGCCCATGTTTGCGGGATCTCTGATCCCGAAATCATTTACGATACCGTAAATGCCGCCGCCTATGAAAACGCCGCTTTCATCTTTGGCCGCCTTTGTCAGAAGAACCGCACCCACGCCCGTTACCGTGGTCTGTGCGGTAGTGCCGGGGACGGCGCCGTATTCGAGAGGGTATCTGAATTGCCGTTCCGCCGAGCAGAAATCGGAGGATGCGACGACTATCGCATTTTTCACATGTCCCGAGTCAATCATAACCGAGGCGCAAAGCAAACCCAGAACGAAAGTCGAACACGCGCCGTAAAGGCCGACGTAGGGAATGTCAAAACCGGCAAGACCGTAACCGGTTGAGGTGCATTGATTCATAAGGTCGCCGCCGAACATGATGTCGACGTCCTGCTCTTTTATGCCGGCTTTTGATAAGAGCATGTTTACGGTAACGCGCACGGCTTCTTCCTCGCCTTTTTCAAAGGTTTTCTTTCCGAGACTGTCTTCGCCCAGATAAATGTCGAGCGTGTCTCCGAGAGGCCCGTCTTTTTCATATTTTCCGCCGCAGCAGGCGGTGCTTGATATTTTGATTTTGTTTTTGAAAGCTATAACCGAACGCGAAGAAACTCGCTGCGCATAATTCATAAAACTCTCTCCTTTTTTGTTTTATTTTTAGCAAATAAGGAAGAATTATTCATTAATTATGTTGACAAAAATGGGTAAAAATGCTAAAATTAAACAAAAAAGAGGTGTAAAATATGAAAATTCACGGCGATATTAAGGAAGTAAAAAAAGGCTTTGATATTCTTGCCGATAAAAGCGTAAAAGCCGATATCGAAGTAAGAAAAATGAAAAGAGGAAGCATAGAGGTTGAAGGAAAAGACGGTAAATATACGATAAAGTATAAAATTCTGCCCGAATTTTTCAGAGCCCTTTCGATAATGACCTATCAGATAAAGAGCGGTAAAAAGAACTTCAAAATAACCGAAAAAAGGAAGTTCGATACCTGCGGAATTATGGCGGATATGTCAAGAAACGCGGTGCTTAAGGTCGAATCCGTAAAAAGACTGCTTCGTTATATGGCAAAAATGGGACTCAATATGCTCATGCTCTATACCGAGGATACCTATAAAATGGAAAAATATCCGTATTTCGGATATTTCAGAGGCGCGTACGAAAAGGAAGAATTAAAGGAAATCGTATCCTACGCCGAAAAACTCGGCGTCGAAGTAATTCCCTGCATACAGACTCTCGGACACCTCGGAAGAACGCTGCGCTGGCCGTACGCATGGCGTATAAAGGATAATAACGAAGTGCTTCTTATAGATGAGGAAAAGACGTATGAATTCATCGAAGAGATGTTCAAGACGTGCAGAGAGTGCTTCAAGACAAATAAAATCCACGTCGGCATGGATGAAGCGCACGGCGTCGGACTTGGAAATTATCTTACAAAGCACGGACTTCATGATAGATTCGAACTCCTTTCAAGACACCTCGGAAGAGTGTCGGCACTTGCCGAAAAGTACGGCTTCGAGCCTATGATGTGGAGCGATATGTTCATGAGACTCGGCTCGCAGAGCGGGGGATACTATGACCTCAACGCAAAGCTCCCGAAAAATATTTCGTCGCTCATACCCGAAAAAATGTCCATGGTTTACTGGGATTACTATAACCTCTCCGAAGACGTGTGCGACGGCATGATAAAAATCCATAAGAAAATGGGTAAACCCATAGTCTTTGCAGGCGGCATCTGGACCTGGACCGGCTTCCAGGTAAACTATGAAAAGACTTTCGCCACAACCGAAGTCGGACTCAACGCATGCGTAAAACACGGCGTAAAGGACGTGTTCGCTACGATGTGGGGCGACGACGGCGCGGAATGCAGCATATTCGAAGGACTTCTCGGACTCCAGCTGTACGCGGAATATAATTACAGCGACGACAGAAGCGATAAGCACCTCAAGGAAATGTTTAAAATCTGCACCGGACTTGATATGGATGCGTTCCTGCTGTTAAGTATCGATACCTTTAACGACAGCAGATGCAGAGAGAGAAACGCGACGATAAGCAAACAGGTTTATTATCAGCTTATCATGGAAGGACTTTTCGATAAGCACCACGCGCTTCTCGACCTTAAAACGCATTATAAGAAATACCTCGATAAACTTAAAAAACTTCCGCCGCAGGGCGAATTTGAGTATCTGTTCGAAGAGGCGCGCCTTTATACGCAGGTTGTGTACGAGAAATGCAATTCCGGAAACCGCCTTGTTGAAGCATATAAGGCAAACGACAGAAAAGAACTCGCAAAACTCGCAAAGGAATTCGACCACCTCAGCGAAAGCTATAAGAAACATCACGATAAAGTGGCGGAAATATGGTATATGAATAATAAGCCGTTCGGTTTTGAAGTGATAGACGAAAGACTTTTCGCGCACGAAGGACTTTCAAAGAGAGCCGCACAGAGAATAAGAGACTACCTCGACGGTAAGGTTGAAAAACTCGAGGAACTCGAAGAACCGAGACTGTGGTTTGCAGGAATGGGCAACCCGTTCATACATAACTACTTCACGTCAATGATAATGACAATATAAAACTGAATTAAAAAAATCCCGCACGAAAACCGTGCGGGATTTTTTAATTGTGTTTCATGTACTTTTTCGTGAAAAAGTACGCAAAAAGGCTTTTGTCCCTTTCTCTCAGGGGAGAGAAAGAAACCCAAAGAGAGCTGAAACATTAAAAAGGTATATATCCGCACTTTTGCAGTAAAATTTCACCTAAAACGCAAACAAAAAATTGAAAGTTCTTTGCCGAGCTTTCTTTCAAGAAAGCGAAAAAATTAATAAACCCCCGATGCCAAAGGCATCGGGGGTAACTTTATTCATTTTCATTCAGCCGTCTTGAAAACTCTCGAACAGTAGTATTTGAGACACTGTACGGTTTTCGGCGGAGCCGAAATCACAAGCGATTTTTTAACTCCGTTGGAGGAGTAAACAATCGTGTATGCGAACTTGTCGTTTTTTTTGCACGTGAAGAAAAGCGGGGCGGGGGCGGAAGCGTCGATTCCCTCCGAAACGCTTTCAATGTCGGCGGTTTTGAAGGTGAGATAAACTTTTCTCGTCCTTTCGGCAAGTATTCTCGAAAGCTCGAATTCTCCCGTTGCGATTATGTATTCGTATTCAACTTTTGTGTATCGCAGCACGAAATAGGTTACGAAAAGAATCGCAACCAAAAGGAAAAAGCTTACTGCGGGCATGGTGTTTAGCGTTGCGCGCATCGAAAAAATGATTATTAAAAGAGAAACAAGACAAATGGCGATTCTTGCAAGAATAACGCCGGGCGTTGTGTCAACGGAAGTAAGAAATTCGGCGTATCCCGCGTTTAAGTTGTCGGGTTCGTATTTTTTCATAATATCAATTCTTTCTGTGTTTTTTTATATTATATAATATTTTTTTAATTATTTCAATAAAAAAAGAAAAAATACCGCAGAAATAATCTGCGGTATTTACGGCGCAATCAGTCTTCTTTTGAAATTTCTATTTCTATTTCTTCGTCGGGCTTTTCTTCGAAAAGATCTTCAAATACGTCGTCCTCGGATTCTTTTACGAATTTCTTTGCTTTTTCGATTTTGTCCGTAATTTCCTTTGCCTTCTCGTCCAGCTTTTCTTCTCCCTCAATTGAAACGTTTATATCGGAGTTGTCGGTATCTTCAATACTGTCGTCAATGCCTTCTATCGAAAGGGAGATTTTGAGTTTTTTCAGAAAAACGGCGATTGCGGTGAAAACTGCCGCAAGGGAGACGAACGCGCCGATCCAGTAAACTAATTTTTTCATAAAAAACCCTCCTTAAAAAATATCTTTACTGCTTCTATAATAAGTATACCATTTTTTTTCAAATAATGTTGAAAAAAATATTAATTTTTTTGGTTAATTATTAACAAATGCGTGTTATAATATATAAAATATTATTATAATTGGAATTATTATGCAAACCTCGCGGAATAATTCAGCTCTCTTTGGTTACTATCTCTCCCCCCCGAGAGAAAGTACCGGCAAACGTTCCCCTTGCGCTGTAAAAATCAAATGAGCTGTTTGTTCTTACTGAATATCACCAACAAAACAAACTATAAAGGTTTCAGCTCTCTTTGGTTACTATCTCTCCCCTGAGAGAAAGTAACAGGAAAAAATAAAACATAAATTCCAAAAGAAAGGAATAAAAAAATAGATGTGTGGATTTGCGGGAATATTTAAGGCGTATCCTCTGACGGAGCAGGATAAGGCAGACCTCGAAAAAATGTCCGAATGCATAAGGCACAGAGGACCCGACGACGCGCAGTCGGTTGTGGATACCGACGCGGCGCTTGCGTTCAGAAGATTAAGTATCATTGATCTTGAAAAGGGAACGCAGCCGTTTACCGATAAAAGCGGACGGTTTACGGGAATTTTCAACGGCGAAATTTATAACTATCTTGAAATAAGGGACAACCTTATGAAAGAGGGGTACGTTTTCGAAACCCGCTCGGAAATAGAAACCATCGTTACATTGTATGAAAAAGTCGGGGAAGAGTTCATAAAAGAGCTTCGCGGAATGTTTTCGATAGTCATTTACGACAGAGTCGAAAAGACGCTTTTCGCGGGCCGCGACCCGTTCGGAATAAAGCCGTTCTATTATAGGGAGAATAATGACGGAATAGTATTTTCGTCGGAATTCAAGGCGTTTTTGTTCGACAGCAATATGCCTTCCTATTCGGTAAACGACGAGTATCTGCAGAGCTATTTTACGTTCCAGTACGTAACGGAGCCGGATACCGTAACGAACGATATAAAAATACTGCCCGCGGGACATTACGCATTTATAAAACAGGGCGAAAAGGTAATCCCGAAACCGTATATAGATATTTCCTTCAAGCCGGAAAGAAAAATCTCGTTCGACGAAAAGGAAAAAAGGCTCAGAAAAGCCGTTGAAAACAGTATTGCGGCGCACATGCTCAGCGACGTTCCGGTAGGCTCGTTTTTGTCGAGCGGAATAGATTCCGCCGTAATTACCGCCGTTGCGTCAAAGATATGCCCCGGTATAAAGGCGTTCACCGTTGCATTCGGCGTAAAGGATTATTCCGAAATAGATAACGCGTCCGAAATCGCAAAGCATATAGACGTAGAGCATATAAAGCTTGAAGCGGGACTCGACGAATTCTTCGGCGCGTATGATAAGGTGATGTATCACCTCGATTCGCCCATGGCGGACCCGTCTGTCGTTGCGATATATCTGATTTGCGAAGAAGCCGCAAGACACGTAAAGGTCGTGCTTTCGGGAGAGGGCTCCGACGAATTTTTCGCGGGATATAAGGTTTACCGCACGGCTCTTTCGGCGGATAAAATATTCAATCTTCCGTCGCCGCTCAAAGCGCCGCTGAAAATGCTTGCAAAGACGCTTCCCGACAGCGTGAAGGGCAAACACCTGCTTGCAAGGGGAACAACGCCGGTTGAAGAAAGATTTGTAGGAAATTCGTTTATTTTTGACGAAAAAGAAAAGGCAAAATTTTATAAAAAGGCAAACCCGGACTTTAAATTTACCGACAGAACAAAAGATATCTACAAAAACGTCGAGGGAATGTCAACCCTTACCAAAATGCAGTACTGCGATATGAATACGTGGCTGAAAAGCGATATTCTCGTAAAGGGCGACAGACTTTCCATGGCGCATTCGCTCGAGGCGAGAGTTCCGTACCTCGATAAAGAGGTGTTCGAGGCGGCGCGCATACTTTGCGATGACGATAAACTGAGAAACGGAACGACAAAATATATTTTGAGACACGCATTCCGCGACATCGTAAACGAGGAGACGGTAATGCGCCCGAAACTCGGTTACCCCGTTCCGATAAGGGTATGGCTCAAGGACGAACTGTACGACTGGGCGGAAGGTATAATAAAATCCCCGTACGCCGACGAATATATAGATAAGGAGCAGGCTCTGAAGCTCCTTGAGGCGCACAGAAAAGGCGAGGGAGACTATTATAAGCAGATATGGACGATACTCACGTTCATAAGCTGGTACAGAATATATATCGGCGAAGCGGATAACACAAGAAAGATGATACTTGACGGAAGACTTTAATCAAAAAACCGTGAGAAAGGGAGAGTGCGATGCAGAATAAAGCGTGTGCGATAATATGCGAATATAACCCTTTTCATAACGGTCATAAGTACCAGATAGAGTATATAAAAGAGAATTACGGCCTGCCGTGCGTGTGCATAATGAGCGGAAATTTCGTTCAGAGGGGAGAAATTGCCTTTGCCGATAAGTACGCAAGGGCGAAAAAGGCGGTCGAGAACGGAGCGCAGATAGTGCTTGAACTGCCGTTCCCGTATTGCTGTATGACGGCGGAAAAGTTCGCGATGTCGGGCGTGGAAATAGCCGAAAAGTGCGGAATGTGTTCTCATATCGCGTTCGGCTCGGAATGCGCGGATATCGAGAAAATAAAAGCCGTGGCAGTTCTGCTTCTTGATGCGGATTTCAAAAAAGAACTCGAAAGGTCGAGGAAGGAAAATCCCGAAAAGAGCTTCGCATCGCTCAGGTGCGATGCGGTTCGTGAAAAACTCGGGGAGGAATATGCAAAAATACTCGAAAACCCGAATGATATTCTGGCGGTGGAATACGTAAAGGCGATAGTTAAAAAGAAAAGTGCGCTTGTGCCGATTGCGGTAAAGAGAACGGTGCGCTTTGATGAAGAACGGGGCGAATTTGCACCGTCTTCTTTTATAAGACTGAAATTTTACGAAAAAGACGAAAAAAACGGGAAATATCTGCCGTATAATATTTCCGAAATTAAAAAAGATATATTCGGCAAAGAAAAAATAAACGAATTTACAAAAAACGTGCATATCTCACTTTTGCGCGAAACGCCCGAAAGATTAAAAAACATAAGCGAACTCGGCGGAGGCCTCGAATATGCGCTCATTTGCGCCGTAAAGAACAGCGAAAACATCGGAGAAGCTTTGGAAAAGCTCAGGTGCAAGACGCTTACAAACGCAAAAATAAGACGGATGTTTTTGTTTTCGTTTTTCGGGGTAACGAAGGAAATGGAAAAGGAAATGCCGGAGTATACAAGCGTTCTTGCAATGTCAGAAAGCAAGTGCGCCGCAGACCTTATGCGAAAAGCGAGAAAAGAAAAGAGAATCATTATCGCGCAGAAAGCGGGCGCGGTAAGAAAGAATAAAAAGGCGTATGAACAGTATAAATTCTGCGAAAACGCGGAAAAAATTCTGAAATTATGTTAAAAAAGTGCGGCGGAGGTTTTTATGCAGTATTATAACAAACTTGTAAAGAAATCTTTCGGCAGGGCAAAAGACGACGACCGCGCGGTGAGCCTTAATCAGCTTGTAAACCTGTGCTGTGAGAAAATATCGGCAAAATACAAAAAAGACGTGATTTTCAAGGATTTCGGACTTCCGCTTTTCGTCAAGGGCGATATCGAAGAAGTGATAAACAAAATAATTTTTGAAATTGAAAAGCACATGGATAAAGAAGAACTGCACGTCTGCCTCGAAAGAGCAAAAAGGCGCGAATACGCGAATATGTCCGTGCTCGACGAAAACGGAAACTGCCTGTCGGAAACACAGTTTGAACTGTATCTCGGCGTTCCTTCGACGGTAATAAGCGACAAGGATAAGGACGAAATCGACAGAAAAATCGAAAAAGCTCTTGTTTGACAAAAAAGCGTATTAATAGTATAATATATATAATATATTTATATAAGGGAAAGGATGGTTCCGATGCGGATAATGGGAATAGACCCCGGGCTTGCGACTGTCGGCTACGGAATCGTCGACTATTATAAAAACGAATTCAAAACGTACGATTACGGTGCGGTGCTAACGAAAGCGGGCAAAAAGACGGAATTAAGACTTGAGGAAATATACGAAAATATAGAGGAACTCATAAAAATCTCGCATCCCGACGCGGTATCGATAGAAAAGCTGTATTTCAACACCAACGAAAAGACGGCGGTAAACGTGTGCCAGGCAAGGGGCGTTATACTTCTTGCCGCGACAAGAAACAAAGTCCCCGTTTTCGAGTATACGCCCTTACAGATAAAGCAGGCGGTAACAGGATACGGAAGAGCCGAAAAAAAGCAGATAATCTATATGGTAACAAAGATTTTGAATTTGAAAAAGGAGCCCACCCCCGACGACGCGGCGGACGCGCTCGCAATGGCAATATGCCATGCGTATTGCTCGGATTCGATGTTGTTTGATTTGAAAGAGCGTTTTTAAGGAGGTAGAATAATGAAACTCATTATGGCCGTAATACAAAACGATGACTCGCAGGAAGTAATATCGGAACTCATTAAAGAAGGATATCATTCAACAAAAATAGCGTCAACCGGCGGTTTTTTGTCGTCGGGAAACACCACGCTCATAATAGGCGTCGAAGACGAAAAGATGGACGACGTAATAAAAATCATATCGGAGCACAGCAAAGTGCGCTCACAGTACGTTCCCACAAACATTTATCCGTCGCTTGAGGTCGGCGGCACGATAAAGGTGCAGACGGGCGGAGCGACGATATTCGTTATGAACGTAGAGCAGTTTTTACAGATATAAAAGCGTGATTTTGGGAGTTTTCGCATGGCAAAGGAATTGAAAAACGCGCACGCCTTTCTCGTTTTGGAGCAGTCGCAGACCTTCTCAAATGAATATGCGTACCGCCTGGCGTCGGAGATACTCTGCACTGAAGAGGACGAAAACAAAAGACCGTGCGGGAAATGCGCTTCTTGCAGAATGGCTGAAAACAAGACGCATCCGGACATACTCGTTTTCGGACGCGCAAAAGTGAGCGTTGACGACGTAAGGGAAATGATAAGACAGGCTTATCTTGCGCCGAACTCGGGGGATAAAAAGGTATTTGTTCTCGAGGGAATCGATAAATTCAACGCGCAGTCGCAGAACGCCATGCTGAAAATACTTGAAGAGCCGCCGAAAGGCGTGTATTTCGTGCTTACGGGCGCAAACAAAAACGCGGTTCTGCCGACGGTGCTTTCGAGAACCTTTGCGGTTCTGCCGAAAGAAAGAGACGCAGACGAAAATTTTGAAAAATATCTTTCGGGAGACGAAACAAAAGAGAGTAAAGAGATATTGAAACAGTATATCGAAACGTATCCCGACGCAAAAGCGGAGGAATTCCCGACGGAATCGGTTCTGAAAGCGTATGCGCTTGCAAATGATTTTTACGGAGGGGAAAAAAGGAACGCGGTTTCGGAGTTCCCGCGTTCAAGAGAAGAAGCGGCAATTTATTTTAGGGCGTTTATGCTTTTTTCGAGAAATATATTCGTATATAAGCTCACAAACGGGAAAATACCGGAAAACGAGAGCGCGGAGTTCAAAAAAATCTGCGCGAAAACCTCGGCAAGAAGCGCCGCCGCATATTATGAGATTTTTGAAACAGCATATTTAAACAACGACAGTTTTGCAAATATAAACGCGCTTTACGCATATCTTTCGGAGCAAATATAAGCGCGTTCGTTTGAAAGGATAAAAAATAAGAATGAGTAACAATAATCAGAAAAGCGAAAACACGATGCATCAGGACGGCTCCATAAACACGAAAAAAGGCTTTTTCCGACCTTTTCAGAAAAAGAAGAAGAAAAACCCCGATAATAACGCAACGGGTATCGTTCCGGCAAAAACCGTAAACGCAGATAAAAATCAGAACGGGGAAAATCCTAAGAATAACCGCGGCGAAAACACAAACAAAAACGATAAGCATAACGGCAACGAAAATTTCAAGAAGAACAGAAGCCGCAGACGCCGCGGAAATAATAACCATAACGGCAAAATAAACAATAATCAGCAGGAAAACGGCAGTCAGAATAATAAAAGCGCAGACACAAACCGCCACAATAACGGCAAAAAGCAGGAAAAAAGCAGAAATAACGAGATAAAAGGGCTTTCCCCGCTTTCAAAGGATATGAAGCTGTTTTCGGGAATAAGCAAAAGCGACATTGAAAACTTTTCGGCAAAATCGGAAAAGGAGCCGTCGCTCGAAGAAAAGTATAAAAACGCGGTTCCTCTTGCCGAGCAGATAGCGCTTGAAGAAGAAAAGCGCAGAAGAAAGCCGAAATCAATGCAGAAAAACGAAATCGACAGGTCGGGCATTTCAAATTCCGACGAAAACGGGAAGGAAGAAAAAAAGGCGTATGAAATAATAGGCGTTCGTTTTCGCGAAGCGGGAAAAATATATTATTTCGACCCCAAAGGCAACGACGTGCCGTTCGGAACGCCGGTAATCGTTGAAACCGCGCGCGGCAGCGAATACGGCTATACCGCAATATCAAACAGAATAGTGCCCGCCGAAAACGTAGTGCTTCCGCTCAAGGAAATAAAGAGAATAGCAACCGCCGCCGATACCGAAAAGTACCTCGCGAATAAGGCGCTTGAAAAAGAGACGGCAAAGATATTCAACGAAAAGGTAAAGGCGCTGGGACTGAATATGGACCTCGTCTTCGTGGAATATACGTTTGACAACGCAAAACTGCTGTTTTATTTCACGTCGGAAACGAGAGTCGATTTCAGAGAACTCGTAAAAGAACTCGCAATGGTGTTCAGAACGAGAATAGAACTTCGCCAGATAGGCGTAAGGGACGAGGCTAAGATAATCGGCGGACTCGGCGCATGCGGAAGAACCGTTTGCTGCAATACGTTCTTAGGTGATTTCGCACAGGTTTCGATAAAGATGGCAAAGGACCAGGGACTGTCCCTTAATTCCTCGAAAATATCGGGCACCTGCGGAAAACTCATGTGCTGCTTAAGATACGAAAATAAGATTTACGAGGAGGAGCTTTCGCATACTCCCAAAGTCGGCGCAATAGTCGAAACGGCGGACGGAAAAGGAACGGTAAAGGAAGTAAGCGTCCTCAAGGGAAAAGTAAGAGTGCTGCTCGACAGCGCGCCCGATGCGCCGCTTAAAGAATATGACAGAGACGACGTCATCACGGTCGGCTTCAATAAAAAGGCCGCCGAGGAAGAGAATATGGAAGAACTGCGCAGTCTTGAAGACTACGAGGAATAAGTTGTAACATGAACGGCATATTGAACGTGTATAAACCGAAAGGGATAAGCTCTCACGCGGTTGTGTCGAAAATAAGAAAAATATATAACACAAAGCGCGTGGGGCACGCGGGGACGCTCGACCCCATGGCGTGCGGAGTGCTGCCGGTACTCGTCGGGAGCGCCGCCGCGGTGCAGGAAATAATAACGGGACACGATAAAAAATACCGCGCGGGAATACTTTTCGGAACGACGACGGACACCGGAGATATAACGGGAAACACGGTTTCGGAAAACACTCCCGAATTTTCGGAAAAGGAACTTTGCGAAACGCTTGCAAAATTCATAGGCGAAATCGAACAGATTCCGCCCATGTATTCGGCTCTCAAAAAAGACGGCGTAAAGTTGTATCAGCTCGCAAGAAAAGGCATCGAAGTCGAAAGAAAAGCGAGAATCATAAATGTATATTCGATAGAGCTTGCAAAGCCTCTTTTTGATAATAAATGCGAAATTGAGGTGTCCTGCTCCAAGGGAACGTATATAAGAACGCTTGCCGAGGATATAGGAAAGGCGCTCGGATGCGGGGCATGCCTTTACAGCCTTGAACGAACGGGCTGCGGCGGATATAAAGCGGAAAACGCCGTAAAACTCGAAACGCTGGAAGAATTGTACGAAAAATCGGACGTTCGCGCGCTTGAAAATCTGCTTGAAAGCCCCGAAAAACTGTTTTTGGACAAAAGCGCGGTACAGCTTTCGGCGTTTTACGAAAGACTTGCACTCAACGGCGCGGAAATATATATAAAAAAGGCGGGAATACCCGAAAAACTGTTTGAACAGGACAGACTCTGCAGAATTTATGATGAAAATAACCGCTTTCTTGCGGTGGGGGAGCTTCTTGATTTTCCCGACGGCAAGGCGGTTAAAATAAAATACAGACTTATTTGAAAAAGAAAGGAAGCGAAAAACAATGGTGAAGGAAACAATGGAATTCTTGAAAAATTGTGATCCGGAAGTAGCAAAGTCGATAGAACTTGAGTTTGAAAGACAGTCAAGAAATATCGAGCTTATCGCAAGTGAAAATATAGTATCGGAGGCAGTGCTTGCAGCGGCAGGGACTGTCCTTACAAATAAATATGCCGAAGGGTATCCGTCCAAACGCTATTACGGAGGATGCGAATGCGTCGATATAGCGGAAGAAATCGCGCGTAAAAGAGCGTGCGAGCTTTTCGGAGCAGACCACGCAAACGTGCAGCCCCACTCGGGCGCAAACGCAAATTTTGCGGTATATAACGCGTTCTGTAAGCCGGGAGATACCGTAATGGGAATGAATCTCGCCCACGGCGGACATTTAACGCACGGAAGCCCCGTCAACGTTTCGGGAATGTATTTCAATATAGTACCCTACGGCGTAAACGACGACGGCTACATAGACTACGACGAAATGGAGAGCATCGCGAAAAAGACAAAGCCTAAGATGATAATCGCGGGCGCAAGCGCCTATCCGAGAATAATAGATTTTGAAAGATTTGCGTCCGTTGCAAAGGAAGTCGGCGCAATACTCATGGTCGATATGGCGCATATTGCGGGACTCGTTGCGGCGGGACTTCATCCAAACCCCGTTCCCTTTGCTGACGTTGTTACGACGACGACGCATAAAACGCTCAGAGGCCCCAGAGGCGGACTTATTCTCTGTAAAGAGGAGTACGCAAAGCAGATAGATAAAGCGATATTCCCGGGAACTCAGGGCGGTCCGCTCATGCATATAATCGCGGCAAAAGCCGTTGCGTTCGGAGAGGCGTTAAAGCCTGAATTCAAGGAATACGCGCGCCGGATAGTGTCAAACTCAAAGGCGTTCGCAAAGGCGCTGCTTGATAACGGATTCAATCTCGTTTCGGGCGGAACGGACAACCACCTTTCGCTCGTGGACCTCAGAAGCTATAACGTTACGGGTAAGGAATTTGAAAAGCGCCTTGACAGCGTTTATATAACCGTAAACAAGAACGCAATCCCCAACGACCCCGAAACGCCTTTCGTTACGAGCGGTATAAGAGTCGGAACGCCCGCGACGACCACAAGAGGCTTTGTCGAAAAGGATTATGAAAAAATTGCGGAGCTTATGAGACTTGCCGCAACGGATATCGAAACCAAAGCGGATTATATCAGGGACGAAGTAGGCGCGCTTTGCGAAAGATATCCGATTTACAGATAAAATGAGAATAATACTTGCGTCAAAATCGCCGAGAAGAAAGGAAATTCTCCAAAAACTCGGAATTGATTTCGAGGTAATCGTTCCCGACGTCGACGAAAACGTCGGGGACCTTGCGCCCGATAAGACGGTTGAGGCAATTTCCGAGAAAAAAGCGAAAGCCGTGCTAAAAAAGCTTGCGGATAAGAAGGATACCCTGATTATCGCCGCCGATACGGTAGTCAATATCGGGGGAAAGATACTCGGAAAGCCGAAAGATGAAAATGACGCGAAGGAAATGTTGAAAACCCTTTCGGGAAACACGCATACCGTGCTTACCGGCTTTACACTCTGCTGTAACGGAAGGATTTTCACAAGCCACGAGGAAACGCGCGTGAAATTCAAGGAACTTTCGGACGACGAGATTGAATACTACGTTAAAACGGGAGAACCGATGGATAAGGCGGGCTCGTACGGCATCCAGGGCAAGGCGATAGTGTTCGTGGAGGGCATAAAGGGCGATTTCTTCAACGCGGTGGGCTTTCCGATTTTCAGAATATGCGAAAAAGCAAAAAAGAAATTTAATATAGACTTGGCATTTTCAGGAGGAGAAAGAAATGTATAAGAATTACAACAAAAACTACGCTTACAACGAAGTAACATCGTTCGACGACTTCAAGGACGTGCTTGAAGATTCAATCAAAATATGCGAGGGAAGACCCGCCTTCAAGTATAAAAAGGGTCAGGAGATTGTCAGCGTAAGTTATGAGGAATTCTATAACGATACAAAGGCGCTCGGAAGCGCGATAGCAAAACACGGATGCGCTCAGAAGCACGTTGCTATAGTGGGACCTAACAGCTATAAATGGCTTACGGTATTTCTTACCATGCTTAACGCCACCGGCGTGTTTGTTCCGATAGATAAGGAGCTTCCTTTTGACGAGATAATGAGACTTGTCAACGACAGCGACGCGGAAATGTTCTTTTTCGCCGATTTTTACGCCGAAAACGTAAAAAAAAATAAGGAAAATATGCCGAAAGTCAAGGTTTTCGTAAATACCGACGCAAAAGAGGATAACGAGAGCGGAACGCTTTCGTACGATAAGCTCATGGAGGAAGGAAAAGCCCTTATAGCAGAGGGATATACCGAATATACCGATATGAAGCCCATATATGAAAATCTAAAAATGCTCGTTTACACGTCGGGCACGACCGGACAGCCGAAGGGCGTAATGCTTTCGCTCAAAAACATAGTAAACTGCGTATACCACGGACTCAGAGTGTCCACCGTTTACGACGTGTGCCTGTCCGTGCTTCCGTATCACCATACCTACGAATCGGTGTGCGGAATACTCGTGTCGCTCAAAAAGGCGGCGACAATATGCATAAACGAGAATTTGAGGACGGTTGCCGCAAACCTGAAGCTGTATAAGCCCAAATACATAATGCTCGTTCCGCTGTTTTTAGAGTCCTTCTATAAAAAAATATGGGCAAACGCCGAGGACACGGGCAAAGCAGGAATGTTGAGAAAGATGATAACCGTAAGCAACGCGCTTTTGAAGACGGGAATAGATATGAGACCCGTATTTTTCAAATCGATAAGAGAAGTTTTCGGCGGAGACCTCATAAAGATAGTGTGCGGAGGCGCGCCATTAAGACAGGAGCTCGGAGAATTCTTTGAATCGGTGGGCGTATACGTATGCAACGGCTACGGAATTACGGAATGTTCTCCGCTTATCGCCGCAAACAGAGACTTTTACTATAATTTCGCGTCCGTCGGAAATCAGCTTCCATGCCTTGAACTCAAAATATACGAGCCGAACGCCGACGGCGAGGGCGAAATCTGCGTAAGAGGAAACACCGTAATGATGGGATACTATAAGAGACCCGAACTTACCAAAGAGGTAATAGAGGAAAACGGCTGGTTCCATACGGGCGACTACGGCAAGATAGGCGACGACGGCAGAGTATATATTACCGGCAGAAAGAAGAACATGATAGTACTCAAAAACGGCAAGAACATCTATCCCGAAGAAGTGGAAGAGGCTCTGCAGTCCAATAAGGAAATAGAAGAGATTATCGTTTCCGCGATAAAGGGCGAGGACGGAGAAGAAATCAGACTTTGCGCCGAGATTTATCCGCAGCCGGAAATGGTGGAAAAGATGAGCGACGAAGAGCTTTATAATGCGGTAAAGAAGGTTGTTGAAGCGTCAAACGACAGACTGCCGCTTTATAAGAGAATAACGAAAGTCGTTATAAGGAAAACGCCGTTTGAAAAGACGACGTCGGGAAAAATAAAGAGAAAATACTGATTTTGCGCAAAAATAACCACGGTGCATTTCTTTACATAGAATATAACGAAACAGTTTGTATTCTGTGAAAGAAGGTGCACCGTGTTGAAATTATACGTGGTATTCTGTATTGCGGTCTGCCTGTTTGCACTGTACGGAATGTATGAAGCAATAAGAAAAATTGCCGATATATACGTGCAGAAAAAATCGGGCGCCGCATGCGACATTATAATTAAAAAATGCGATAAAAAATACGTTGAATATATAGTGCGTTTTGCCGAAAGCAGATTTCTGTACGGCGACTATTCGATAATGTTTGAAAATATAAGAATAAGTAAAGACGCGCAAGCGGACGAAAAACTCACGGAAAAACTGAACTACGAATTCGGAAACGTAAAAAGCGGAGAGAAAAATGCCTGAAAACTCAGAAAACGATAACAGACAGCAGATAAAGGGAACAATAGAGGAAATAGTGTTCAAAAACGCCGATAACGGTTACGCAATATGCGTTATCGACTGCGAGGGCGAGCTTGTTACGATAACGGGGGTAATTCCCGGCATAAACGAGGGCGAAACGATAATCGCGGTCGGAAAATGGGTAAATCATCCGAATTACGGCAAACAGTTTTCCGTCGAGCAGTACAGTAAGGATTTTCCGAAGGCGTCGTCGGCGATTCTGGCGTATCTGTCATCTGGCGCGGTAAAGGGAATAGGACCCGTTACCGCAAAGAGAATTGTCGATTTGTACGGCGAAAATACCATTTCCGTAATAGAGGAGCACCCCGAATGGCTTACCGATATAAAGGGAGTAACGCAGAAAAAAGCACAAGAGATAGCGCAGAGCTTCAAAAATCAGTTCGGAATGAGGGAAGTCATGATGTATTTCGAAGGACTTCTTTCCCCGAAGCTCGCACTTAAAGTGTATAAACGCTGGGGAAGCGTCGCAATCGACGTGCTTCGGAACGACCCGTACCTTTTGTGCGACGAAATTGACGGAATAAGCTTTGATAAAGCGGATACCATCGCAAAAGGACTCGGATTCGGTAACGAATCCGAGGAAAGAATAACCGCGGGTATAAAGTACGTGCTTTATACGGAACTTGTCAGAAGCGGAAACTGCTTTCTTCCGATGGAGGAGCTTGCGTATAAGGCGTCGGAAATGCTCGGCGTCGAGGAAGAGCAGGTTAAGGAATGCGTGGTGATTCTTTCCCATAGAGCTGAGATAATCGCGGTAAAATACGGGAACCTGACGGCAGTTTACCTTGAAAACGTTTACAGAGCGGAAAAATACTGCGCAGAGAAGCTGAAACTTCTCTGCGATACAAAGATAGATATTCCGCTTGCCGATGCCGGAAAAGAAATCGAAAAAGCCGAAAAACAGAGCGGAATAAAAATGCACAGCCTGCAGGCGGAAGCTATAAAATCCTCGATAGAGGAGGGCGTGGTAATCGTTACGGGATGTCCCGGAACTGGTAAAACCACCGTGATAAAGGCGATAATCGGGATGTTCGAAAGACTCGATATCACGGTTTGCCTTGCTGCGCCTACGGGAAGAGCGGCAAAGCGCATGACGGAATCGTCCGGCTTTCCCGCAAAGACGATACATAGACTTCTCGAAAGCGAATATACTTCGGATGACAGGATAGAATTCCAGAGAAACGAGGATAATCCGCTCGATTACGGTGCAGTCATTGTCGACGAGGCGTCGATGATAGATGTATTTTTGTTCAATGCGCTGCTGAAAGCGCTTAAACCCGGAACAAGACTCATACTCATAGGCGACGTCGACCAGCTTCCGCCCGTCGGAGCGGGAGACGTGTTCGGCGACCTCATAAAGAGCGGCAGCTTCATTACGGTAAGGCTCAGCGAGATATTCCGCCAGAGCAAAGACAGCCTTATCGTACTCAGCGCGCATATGATAAATAACGGGGACATGCCCCCGATCGATAATAAGGGAAACGACTTCTTCTTTATGCCGCGCAAGACCGGCAAAGAGATAAGCGAGCTGATAAGGGAACTGTGTAAGGAAAGACTTCCGAAAGCGTACGGATATGACGCGCTGTCTGATATACAGGTAGTCTGCCCGACAAGAAAGGGAGAAGCGGGGACGACTTCGCTTAATAACATGATGAGAGAAGTTTTTAACCCGAAAAGCAGTTTGAAAAGTGAATATGCCGCAAACAATACCGTTTTCCGCGAGGGCGATAAGATAATGCAGATACGCAACAATTACGATATCGAGTGGGAGACCGAAGACGGAAGAAAGGGAAGCGGCGTTTTCAACGGCGATATAGGATTTATCGAAAAGATAGACCTTGACGAACAGACGGTGGAGTATAAATTCGACGACGAAAGAATTGCCGTCTGTGATATATCCTCACTTGAGGATATAGAGCACGCATACGCCATTACCGTGCATAAAAGCCAGGGAAGCGAATATAAGGCGGTGATAATTCCGCTGTTCGACTGCCCGAGAGGCCTTATGACGAGAAATATGATATATACGGCGGTAACGAGGGCGCAGAACCTTGTGGTCGTTGTCGGAAAGCTCGAAATAATGAAGGAAATGATAAAAAACAACGTGAGAATGAATAAATATACCGGCCTTGCGAATATGCTGAAGCCGGCGTACGTTCATTCCGGGCGCAAAAATTAAAATAAAATACCCGAATAGTATATAAAAAACGAAATAAGCGCGCAAAAACAGAATCCTGAAAGGAATATGAAAAAATCGCGGATTTTTGAAGTTTTTTTGATAAAAGAGCCTTTTTTTGAAAATTTTTCGGAAAAAGAACAGCCGTCCTGTGAAAAACCCGTTTTCATTAAGTTTTTCGCCTCGCCGAGATACTCCGATTCACTTTTTTGAGTTTCTCTCGGGCGGACGATGAAAAACGCCTCCTCAAAGAAACTGCTGTCCACGTCTCTGACCACGACGACCCTTTTCGTACAGCCTTTTATCATAAAAATCCCTCCACTTCTTTTTCTTTGCTTATTTTCGTCATAAAAAGGGGAAAATATTCCGTTGCATGAAAAAAATGTTGACACCTTTTTCGTTTTAGTGTAAAATTACTTATCAATATAAAGATTTTTTTGGAGGAAAAACGTATGAAAGTTTTACTTACCGGAGGAGCCGGATATATAGGAAGCCATACCGCGGTTGAACTCATAAAAAAAGGATATGAAACGGTAATCGCCGATAATTTTTCCAACTCAAAGCCGGTGGTAATTGACAGAATAGAGGAAATAACGGGTAAAAGACCCGCTTTTTATAAAATCGACGTTGCCGATAAAAATGCGCTCGAGGAATTGTTCTCAAAGGAAAAAATTGACAGCGTGATACATTTCGCGGGCTACAAAGCGGTAGGCGAATCGGTCGAAAAACCGCTCGAATATTATAGAAATAATCTCGATTCCACACTTACGCTCGTCGAAACCATGAAAAAGTTCGGAGTAAAGAAGCTCGTTTTCAGCTCGTCAGCAACCGTTTACGGCGTGCCTGAAAAGGTGCCGTTAAACGAAGATATGCCCACAAAGGGATGCACGAATCCGTACGGCTGGACGAAATATATGATAGAGCAGATATTGAAGGACGTCGCAAACGCCGATAAGAAAATGTCGGTCGTGCTTCTGAGATATTTCAACCCCGTCGGCGCGCATGAGTCGGGCAGAATAGGGGAGGACCCGAAGGGAATTCCGAATAACCTCATGCCGTATATTTCGCAGGTGGCAATCGGAAAACTGCAAAAGCTTTCGGTTTTCGGAGACGACTACGATACGCACGACGGCACGGGAGTAAGAGACTATATTCACGTCGTTGACCTCGCAAAAGGACACGTCTGCGCGATAGATTACGCAAAGAATAACGTCGGCGCGCAGATAATAAATCTCGGCACGGGAACGGGCTATAGCGTGCTCGATATGGTAAAGGCGTTTGAAAAGGCAACGGGAAAAAGCGTGCCGTACGTAATCGCCCCGAGACGCGCGGGCGACGTCGCAAAATGCTATGCGGATCCCGCAAAGGCAAAAGAACTGCTGGGCTGGAAAGCCGAACTCAACCTCGAAGATATGTGCAGAGACTCGTGGAGATGGCAGTCAAATAACCCGAACGGCTACGACGAATAAAACCGGAGAAAAAACATGAGAAAACTTTCAAAAATCCTTGTTTTGGCGGTTCTTACCGCAATTTTAAATACAATATGCGTTTTTGCGGATACCGAAGACGGCTACGTCTATACGGTTTACGACGCGGAAGCGGTGATAACCGATTATACCGGCACGGAAAAGTATCTCATAATTCCCGGAAACCTCGGCGGATATCCCGTTACGGCAATAGGCCGCGAGGCGTTCAAAAACAAAAACCTTGAGCATGTCGGCATGCCGGACAGCGTAACTTTAATCGGAGAAGGCGCATTTGCGGATAACCCCGATTTGATGGCTTTATTTCTTTCATGTAATCTTAAGGATATTCCCGCCCGCATGTGTGAAAACGACGCTTCGCTTTATGATTTCATTGTTTACGGAAACGTAAAGAGCATCGGCGACGAGGCGTTCAAAAACTGCGTATCGCTTTCGGAAATTAATTTTGCGAACACAGAGGAAAAGTGGAATTCAATTTACTTCGGAGCGGACTGGGACAAAAACATGCCGGACGGATATACCGTTAGCACGGGGGAAGTACTTGATTTTGGATACGGCACCGAAAGTGTGAAGGTTTCGGAATATCAACACCCTGAACTGTGCGGTTACGACGTCGTTATTCCGTCGCAGGTTGACGGAGTTCCTGTTACGCAAATCTTGTCCGGAGTATTCAGAAATAAAGATATTACGTCGGTTGTTATTCCTGACTCCGTAACAAGCATATACTCTTATGCGTTTGCGGAGAATCCCGACCTTATAAGCGTCGAGCTTCCGGCAAATCTTGAAATAATTTCAAATTATCTGTTCTCAGACGATACGGGACTTGAAGAAGTGTTTATCCCCGCGTCGGTTACGCAGATAAACGCAGGGGCGTTTGCAAACTGTTCGTCTCTTGAGGACATATATTTCGGAGGTACGCAGGAGGCGTGGAACGGCATAAATAAGAAAACGACGTGGAACGACGGAGTGCCGGATACCTGTACCGTACATTTTGAAAGCGCGCATTTGCCGCGGAATACCGTAAGCGAACCTGCGTCGAATCAGGCTGAATCAGCGAATTTAAGAAAGCATGCGGCGCTGAGGTTTACGGCGGATTCCGATGACTATAACTCGTTTGATAAATTAGGTTTTCTCGTTTCGAGAAAAGACACCATGCAGCGCTACGGATTCAATCTGCTCACACACGATACGGCTGTTTACGGTACGCCGCTTTATAAAGAGGCGCTGTGCGTTGACGAAACGCATAACCGCATATATGACGAGGACGATTCGGGAAAACGAACCTACTCGGTAATCATCTCGATTCCGGATGATAAGACGGATACGGTGTTTGTGGCACGCCCCTTCCTTGAAATAGGCGCCTCCACCCTTTACGGAACGCAGATGGAAGGGTCGTACGACGATTTGAGCATATAAATTTCAAATAAAAAAAGCAGAAGCAAAGCTTCTGCTTTTTCTTTATCTTTTTTATTCCGAAGCGCCCGTCATAAGATGAAGATTTCGGATGTTTGCGTCCTTTATGCGCCTTGTTACCGAAAGCGCGTGGTCCTCGAGATAGTCGCTGTCTGAATCCGAAAGATTTTCGCCTTTGAGATATTTCGCAACCGAAAGACAGACGTCCTCTATAATGTCCGATTTGATAGAATAAGAACTCTCGCTGTTCTCAAACGTGAGGAGAAATTCAAGACTCGACGATAGATTTCCGAGAATTTCGAGTTTCGACATGCCGTACAGCAGCCATTTGTAGAAAGGCGCATGCTTTTTGTTCAGAAGAAATACGGTGTGCGCCGCATATTTTACAAATTCCGTAAGAGAAAGCACCGCGGCGCCGAACTGAGCGTGATTTATGCATCTTTTGTAGTTGTACTGCCCCGACTGCGCCATTCCTGCAAGATTTGCCGCGATTTTTTTGAGCCGCACGTCCTCCGGCATGCCGTATTTGATTTTTTCGTAAATTTCGGTAAATTTTCCGCTCCTGTCATAGAAAATTTCACCATTCGTCGCGTCCGCAAGATAGCTTGACGGCATGTAAAGATAGTCCTCGGCAGAAAGATTTGCATAGTTTTCGCCCACAAGCGGGGAAAAGAAGCCGCTTACCGTCATAACTCCGTATCTCGAGCCCGCGCTCGTTGCTTTTTCCCTCGTCGGAAAACCCATAAACTCGTCCGCAAGCTTCCTGTATTCACGGGAAAGCTCAAAACCGATTTTTTCGTAATCATCATCGTTCAGCCAAAGGCAAAAACCCGCGCAAAAGTCGTGGTCGCGCGATATTTCATCGTCAAAGCCGTATTTTTCCGAGCCCTGACCGACAAGCCCCGCGGCAATGCGGTCCTTGTATTCGGGAAACTTGCTTTCGAGCATGCCGCGCCCGTATTCTTCAAAATATTTTCTTGAAAGCTCAAGACCTTTCATTATAATATTTATCCGCCCTTTCGTTAAGCTCCGACGCAAAGAGAAAGTATCCGAGATACGAAAATCCGCCCGCGCATTTGCGCGCCGTGTGCGCATAGTAAAAATCGCGCTCGATATCTTCGCTGTCCAGAATCTTCATCGCCTCGTCCGCACACTCTTTTGTTCTCTTGTCCTCAGCGTCTTGTGCGTTGTAAAGCTGTGCAAGGTTAAGATACGACACCGCCTTGTCAAGCACGCAGTTTTGCGATTTGTGTTTGTCGAGAACACTTATCGCGGCTTTGTAGTATTTTTCCGCGTCTTCAAAGTCGGACGTCCTGTCGTAAGCCGACGCCATGTTGTTGTAAAGGCTTGCAAAATGCTCGTCGTATGCGGGAATGCGCCGTGAATATATCCTGCACGCCTCCTTGTAGACTTCAAGCGCCTCACGGGGTTTGCCGAACTCGCAAAGCGCGGTCGCGGCGTTGATTAAGATCGTGCCGGTACTCACACTGTCGCCCGGCGCCGTTATTTTCAGCAGTTCAAAGCACCTGTCGACCGCCTTTATTCCGTTCTGCGCGTCGCCGGACATACGAAAGCAGCCGATAATCTCGTTTACGGCGGAAAGCTCGCCTTCGTAATCGCAGAGCGATTCCGCTTCGTTTATGTATTCCTCGAGCACCTTTTTTACCTGCGCAAAATTTTCCCTCGAATAAAGCCTGTCGATTTGAGAAAGCATTTCGTTAATTTTTATGCGCCCCTTGACCTCGGGACGATCGGGCTTTTGCTTGTAAAAATCAAAATCGAAAGCGCAGCACAGCTCTTTGTAATCTTCGTCTTTAAGCATATTTTTCTCCATCTTTTGACACGTATTTTTACACTTAAATTATATACTTTCGGGCACATTTTGTCAACGACGCGAAAGACGTTTATGTGCAAATTTGACAAAAAAACATTTTTTTCTGTTTAGTACTTTACAAATTATAAATACGGTGATATAATATTTTCAGAGTAAAAAATCCTTTAATTCGGTACGAGATGCCGGCAAGGTAAAATAAACTTTTGGAAAAGGTTATGCCCTGTCGGTAGACGGGGCATTTTTTTGCGGAAAAACCCGGAAGCGAGGGGGTAATTTATATGGCTGACGTAAACGAAAAGCTGATTATGGACGAAAACAGCGTAAACAGAACGCTCTTGCGACTCGCCCACGAAATAATAGAAAACAACCCCGACGAAAAGACGCTGTATCTCGTTGGTATACGTACAAGAGGCATGCCGATTGCAGAAATTTTAGCGAAGAATATCGAAAAATTCTCCGACGTAAGAGTAGAACTCGGTGAACTCGACATAACGCTGTATCGCGACGACCTCGTGCAGAAAAGCGAACAGCCGACCGTAGTGCCGCCGGAGTTTTCGTTTGACGTTACGGGAAAGACGATAGTCCTTGTGGACGACGTAATTTATACGGGACGCACGGCGCGCGCCGCGATAGACGCGGTTATATCCGCCGGAAGACCGGCAAGAATAAAGCTGTGCGTGCTTGTCGACCGCGGACACAGAGAAATTCCCATACGCGGAGACTATATAGGAAAGAACATGCCGACGTCGCATAAGGAAATAGTAAGCGTAAGAATGCCGAGCGTCGACGGATGTATGGAAGTAGTTATCCTGCACCCGCATGAATGAAAAAGTATTTTACGGCGGGAAAGCCGTTAAATAAAAAATAGGAGGATAAAAAATCATGAAACTCGTATACGGAGTAAAAGACAAACCAAAATTCGCGCAGTTAATCGTGTTTGCATTCCAGCAGCTGCTCGCAATTCTCGCGGCAACAATCGCCGTACCTATGATAGTGGGCAACGGCATGAGCCAGTCCGCCGCACTTTTCGGAGCAGGCGTCGGCACAATAGTTTATTTGCTGTTCACTAAATTCAGAAGCCCCGTGTTCCTCGGCTCGTCCTTTGCGTTCCTTGGCTCAATGTTTGCTGCCTTCGCAGGCGCTGTAAGCGTTGAAGCGGGATATGCGGGACTCATAATCGGCGCAGTATTTGCAGGTCTTGTATATGTAATCATAGCTCTCGTAGTAAAATTCGGAGGCGTTAAATGGATAAACAAGCTTATGCCTCCCGTTGTAATCGGTCCTACGGTTGCAATAATCGGTTTGTCGCTCGCAGGAAACGCTGTAGGCGACGCGCTCACGTTTGCGGAAAATAACGGCGGCGTATATATGATGAATACACACGGCTGGGTTGGATTCATCTGCGCGCTCGTAACGCTTGCGGTTGTAATGCTCTGCTCGGTATACGGCAAGAAAATGACGAAATTAATTCCGTTTGTAATAGGTATTCTTGCAGGATACGTTGTAGCGACACTCTTTACGCTTATCGGTAACGCAACGGGCAACGACGCTCTTAAAATCGTTGACTGGTCGGTATTCCAGAATATGCAGTGGGTTCCCGACTTTACGTTCTTAAAGGCGTTCAAGGGACTTTCCGCGGTAGACGGAAAATACATAGCAACGCTTGCCGTTGCATACGTTCCGGTTGCATTCGTTGTATTTGCAGAACATATAGCAGACCATAAGAACCTTTCATCCATAATAGACCATGAACTCCTCGAGGATCCCGGACTCCACCGTACACTCCTCGGCGACGGCGTAGGAAGCATGGCGGGCGCGTTCTTCGGCGGATGCCCGAACACGACCTACGGTGAATCGGTAGGCTGCGTTGCCATCACCGGAAACGCATCGGTTATCACGATTTTCTGCACCGCAATCATGGCGATAATCGCTTCGTTCCTCGCACCGTTCGTAGCATTCCTCGCTACGATTCCGAGCTGCGTAATGGGCGGCGTATGCATTACGCTTTACGGTTTCATCGCAGTATCCGGTCTTAAGATGCTCCAGAAGGTTGACCTCGGCGAAAACAATAACCTGTTTGTTGTATCCGTAATCCTTATTGCAGGTATCGGCGGTATGACGCTCGGTATCGGCGCCGTAACGCTTACGGAGGTTGCATGTGCGCTTATCCTCGGTATCCTTGCAAACCTCATGCTCGGCGGCAAAAAGAAAGAGTAAGCCTTGAGTTGATATAAATAAAAAATATGCCGTAACCGAAAGGCTGCGGCATATTTTTTGCTGTTTATTATTATTTGTCAAGTAAATGAAGTAAACCCTCAAACGCAAGCCCCTCTCGAAGCGGGGTTTTTTGCTTTTCGGTAAAGACGGTGGATATGTAAATAAATTCACACGCCTTTTGCACCGCAAAATCAAGCGTTTTTGCATTCATGATTTCCGAAAGAACGATCGACGCGAAAATGTCTCCCGAGCCGGGATATTCGCGTGCCGCGCGCTTTGAAAAATATGAGCCGTATTTTTCGCCTTCAAGATAAACCGCGCCTATGCAGTCGTTTGAAGCAACGCCCGTGATTATTACGGTTTTCGGCCCGAGCGCACGCAGAGGGGAAAGCATCTGCGTTATTTCGGGAACGCCAAAATCGTCCTTGTAGGGAATGCCGAGTAAAAGGCACGCTTCCGTAACGTTCGGCGTTATGACGTCGGCACGCCGCACGAGTTTTTTCATACTATCGCACATTTTTTCGGTGTACGTCTTGTACTTCTGTCCGTTGTCGCCCATTACGGGGTCGACGAAAAGCAGACATTTTTCGTTTTTGCCCTTGCAGTAATCAAAAAATTCATTTACCGTTTCAATTTGCTTTTCGTTGCCGAGAAAGCCCGAATATACCGCGTCAAACGATAAACCGATACTTTTCCAGTGGCTTATTATTTTTTTCATTTCGGACGAAAGGTCCAGAAATGAAAAGTCGGAAAAGCCGTCGGTCTGCGTTGAAAGAAGCGCGGAGGGCAGGGGAACCGCCTGGAGTCCCATGTGAGACAAAATTGGAATAAGGGCGGTCTGCGCGCACCGTCCTATGCAGGAAATATCATGCACCGCCGCTATTTTCGGCGGCGGTGTGCTGTTTTTTGAAATAATTTCAGTTTTGTTCGTCATTTTTCTCCGGGATGTCGTTTTCGGCTGAATCGGTCTTATCCCTCTCGGATTCCTCCGCCTTTTTGCGTTTTATATTGTATTTTGAAACGTTTGCGTCCAAAAGCTCTGCTGCGGGAATAACGTGGGGAACGTCTTCTTTTTCGACCGGAGCGGACTTTTTTGCGGCGTCGTTTTCGTCGGTGCTGTTCTGAATCTTTTGCTTCGCGATGTTTTCGACTTCCTCAACGGTAGGCTCCGACGTCATTACAAGCCTGAACTGGTCTTCGTCCATAAGCTCGTGCGTGATGAGATATTCGGCGATGAAGGTGAGCTTGTTCATGTTGTCCTTGAGTATCGTCTCGGTGCGCTTGTAAGCTTCGTCGATTATGCGGCGCACTTCGGCGTCGATTTCCGACGCGACCTTTTCGGAATAGTTTCTGTTGTGCGTAATACTCATGCCGAGGAATACTTCATCCTGGTTTTCGCCGTATACTATGGGACCTAAATTGTCGCTCATACCGTATTTCGTAACCATGCTTCTTGCAATGTCGGTTGCGCGCTGAATGTCGTTCGACGCGCCCGTCGATATGTCGTCAAGCGTCAGCTTTTCGGCAACGCGTCCGCCAAGCAGCGAAACGATGCTCTCTTCCATTTCCTGCTTTGACAGATAATCCCTGTCCTCCTTGGGAAGATACAGCGTGTATCCGCCGGCACGTCCCGAAGGAATAATCGAAATCTGGTGGACTTCGTCGTGGCTTTTCAAGAAATAGGAGGCAACCGCGTGTCCCGCTTCATGATAAGCGGTAAGCTTTTTGCTCTTGTCTGAAATAACTTTTGATTTTTTGTGCGGACCGACGATAACCTTTATCATCGCTTCCTCGATATCCTTCATGCCGATAAGACGCTTTGATTTTCTTGCGGCAAGAAGAGCCGCCTCGTTCAGGAGGTTTGCAAGGTCCGCGCCCGTAAAGCCGGCCGTGGTCTTTGCAATAACCGAAAGATCGACGTCCTTTTCAAGCGGCTTGTTGCGCGCGTGAACTTTGAGAATTTCCTCTCTGCCCTTGATGTCGGGGTAGTTTACGGTAACCTGCCTGTCGAATCTTCCGGGGCGTAATAGCGCGGGGTCGAGAATGTCGGGGCGGTTTGTTGCGGCAATGACGATAATTCCGTCATTTTCGGCAAAGCCGTCCATTTCAACGAGAAGCTGATTCAACGTCTGTTCGCGCTCGTCATGTCCGCCGCCGAGACCTGCACCTCTGTGTCTGCCGACAGCGTCGATTTCATCGATAAAGATGATTGAGGGGGCATTCTTCTTTGCCTCGCCGAAAAGGTCTCTGACTCTCGAAGCACCGACGCCGACGTACATTTCAACGAAATCGGAACCCGAAATTGAGAAGAACGGAACGCTTGCTTCGCCGGCAACT
>JAEEGH010005022.1_pt1 | contig 33579 bp, 22 predicted proteins | sample 9134181 | NCBI WGS metagenome assembly JAEEGH01 (sample SAMN16246544, study PRJNA631951) | gut metagenome | biome: gut microbiome; feature: rumen; material: DP-attached | host: Bos | place: Iran: Karaj | collected 2018-10
ATAACTATGACGATGTAGCATGGTGTAAAAGTAATAGCAGTGACACACATGAAGTAGGAATGAAAAGACCTAACGAACTGGGGATATATGATATGAGTGGAAATGTGATAGAATGGTGTCAAGACTATCTTGTAGATTATAATGCTTCACCGCAACAAGATCCTTTGTGTTCAGAATATGACCCTCAAGCAGAATTTATTCCTGTGGTCTGTCGTGGTGGTGGTGTTGAAAGTAATGTAACTGAATGCCGTATTTTTGAACGAGAGTCAAGATGGACAAACGCTGGTATTTATCAACTGTATTATGTTGGATTGAGAATCGTTTGTACAAAAATGTAAAACTAGGTTATGATAACAAGACATAAAGAAAAGAAAAAGGAACAGTTAAAAGCGATAGTTTCTCATTTTATATGTGAGAATCCCATAATTGATGATATAGTAAAAGAAACAAGAAGTAGACATCAAGGAAAATTTACAGTTCAAATAACTGAAGATGGTAATTCTAAAGGAAGTAAAGAGAATTGCCACATCATTCTAGGAGTTGGCAATATTGAAACACTATTCAATATTTGTAAAAATTTCAGTCAAGCGTATAATTTATCGTGTAGTTTTGAAAATAGAATCTTTACTTTGATAACTAATGACGATTTAAATATTGAAACCTATGATGTGAAAGAATCATTTTTGGATAAAGTAGAATTCTTAAATGAAAATACAGATAGCGCTGCAGTTACTTTGACAATAAATGCCTTAGCCTTTGCATTGTATCATGAATTCGGTCATGTTAAGTATGACGATGATTCCATGTTGCAAATAGAAAAAGAACGGAAGGCAGATTTGTTCGCTATGGATGTGGTTAAAGAAATGTGTTCAAACTATATTCATTTGGACAAGAATCAAATTATCTTAGGAGCTTTTTTAGAAAATATACTGATAATGAGTACGAGTGACCCTAAAGATACAGAAATTTCTTTTTCACATCCACATCCTATTGAGCGCATTATTTTATTTCTCGAGTACTTTCACATTGGAGAAAGCTCATATTTGTGGAAATACACTTATGATGAGTTTGTCAAATGGATTAATGCAAATAATATGTCGATGATATATGAAAGAGATAGCTCAACAACTATAAAAGACAAGTTAATGGACGCATTTTGTCGTTTTAAGAAATAACTATGCAACACCTACAACCAAACACCACCTTACAGGGTGGAAAATACAGACGAGTTGTTGAGTGGAAACGAACAATAGAGCGAGTAATGGGGCAATGAGACTATGGCATCACGTATTTGGTATGTAGCCCAATTCTTAACTTGAACGTGCCCTCAAGAAGTTTTTTTAATTTATCATGCTTAATAATATTGTTAATTAATGGCAAATGGATATAAAAGATTTTATAGTAGAAGCGATCACTCAGATTTCGATGGGTGTCAAAGAAGTGCAAAAAAAAGAATGTGAGCTAGGGATTATTATTAATCCCAGTTTGCAAATAGGGAGTAGCGATAAGCGCTATGTTCCTAAAGCTGGAACAGGACATTATCCTTCCGAGCGGTATATACAAGATATAAATTTTGAAATAGGCGTAATTGTAACAAATGATCAAACAGGAGGAGGTGGTTTAGGGGTAAGTGTTCCTGTTTTAAAAATTGGAGCGAATTTGAATATTAAGAATTCAGAAGAGAATGTAAATAAGTTATCATTCTCAATACCTGTGTGTTTACCTACAACCAATGTCGAACATGAGGAAGATTCTCACAAAGTAAACTATTAAGAGAATCCAATAAGGAATCATCGGGACAGGTTTTTGATTCAAAGAAATGGCACTGCTGCTACGGCATAGCGGATGGTGGCAAACATAGACGGATATTGTGATAATGTTGGCAAGAAGGTGGTAGCATTACCACCTTTTTGACTACTTTTTTGAAAAAAATGAGATGAAATGCCGTTAGTCCAAGAAAAAAACGTATATTTGCACCTGTAAGGTGGCAGCCTGCCACCCTACAAGGTGTTTTTAACTAAAAATAGTATATTGGCAGAGCATGGCATTACCAGACTTTGAGCAGATACAAACTATACAAATGAATAAAAATGCAATTGTGCAGATAGAAACTGCACAATTACCTCGCATAGTTTGTCTCACATCTTTTTACAACCTAACACCATCTTCAGGTGGATAATAAAGGAAGCCTGACAGGCATTCATTTCATACAGCCAAACTGGGATTTCGTACAAATAGCAGGGAAATGTTTGGAGGGGAATGAGGGAATGGAGTATATTTGCACTGTGAAAACGTTGAGGCATTCTTTTCGAAAAGATATAATACTGAATGGGTAGTAAAGTTCTAATCATATCTAACAGCAATGAACTGGTGCGGATCGTGCCGGCACGGGTGGTGTATGTTGCTTCGGACGGCAACTATTCCACGTTTGTGCTGCACGACAAGACGGAACAGGTGTTTACGATGAACCTGGCACATTGCCAACAGGTGATGGAGCGGCAACTGGGATCGGCGGCTTCGATATTCCTGCGTATAGGAAAGTCGCTGATTGTAAACCGTGACTATATTTACAAGGTGAGCGTGACTCGCCAGCAGCTGGTGTTGGCTGATATGGCGTTGAATGAGGCCTTTGTGCTTTCTGCCTCACGGGAAGCATTGAAGCAACTGAAGGCTTACATGGAGAAAAACGGAAAGGAGGTGCTTGACGATGAGGAATGATGATTTTCAGGTATTAGGTGTTGAGAGAAAGAAGAGACAACGAAACCGTTGGCTGTTCGTCATGCTGGCTGTTATCGCTATTGCTATAGCCGTTGGATTAGGTGCTTATTGGGCAACGTCTCCCCAGACGGTCAGGACAGGGAAAAAGATGGGTGATCCTACTATTGTTCCTGAACTGCAAGCGGCTGCCGACTCTCTGCTGAATGCAAAACTGACGGAGATTGAAGGTCTGCAAGGTCAGGCCATCGTGATGGATGTGAAGACGGGTGAGATACTGGCCATGGTGGGAAGGGAACGTAAGTTTGACGGAACTTTCCAACCTTGTGAGAATTTTGCCTATCAGCAGGAACAGGGATCTGTGGCAAAGGCAGCTTCCCTGCTTGCCGTACTTGAAACAGGAAAGATGAAACTGAGCGATGAGGTGGAAACGGCAGGTGGCGTATGGCCTGTGGACGAAGGACAGTTGATGAGAGACCACAACTGGCGGCGCGGAGGGTATGGCAAGATTTCTCTTGAACGCGTGTTGGCTGTAAGTTCCAATATTGGCATGGGGCAGGCAGTTGACAAAGCGTTTCATGACAATCAGCAGCAGTTCTTCGATTTGTTGGATAAGATGAGCTTTGGCCAGCCTGACAGCATCGAGGGAATCAACGGGTTGAAACCATCAATCTATAGTTCACCAAAGGATGGCGACTGGAGTAATTGGAAATTATGGTGGAGTGCTGTAGGTTATGAGCGAAAGATGGCTCCTATTCAGATGTTGACCTTCTATAATGCGATAGCCAATGAAGGTAAAATGGTGAAGCCTACGTTGAAAACCGGTAAGGTGGAAATCATTAACCCGCAGATTGCCAGCAAGGCGAATATCGACAGCATGCAAGTGGCGTTGGAACATGTGGTAAGCCAAGGCCTCGGGAAAAAGGCTGGTTCTCCGTTTGTCAAGGTGGCAGGCAAGACGGGCACATCGCAAGTCCAGGTCTATGAGTTCGGAGAAGATTCTTCTGTGGATGAATATCTGCTGTCTTTTTGCGGTTACTTCCCTGCCAACAAGCCGAAGTACAGCATCATCGTGAGTCTGAACAAACTCGGACTGCCTGCAAGCGGTGGCGGCATGGCTGGGGTGTTGTTCCATGACATCGTGGAGTGGATGATACAGCATCGGTCATTACTTAACGAAGGGTCAGATAAATAGCAATTTATATTGCAGGAATGAAGAGGATACTTTGGATTTTGCTGATTGGCGTTGTTGTCGGGTGCATCATCGTTTATCTGCTCTATGGATTGCGGCCTGAACCGCAGTTGGAGCAGAAGGATGAAGGCCGCCCTCAGACAACTGTCTATCTGCAACCATACGACAATTTCACCCAGAAAGAAGCTGAGCGATTGAAAGCTGAACTTGATAAGCATCTTGGGGATATTCTGGATGAGACATTCCGAGTAGTGGTACTGCCTAACAAGCCTCTTTCTGATTCTTTCTTGGGGGAGACTAAGACAAAGTACAGGATAGACAGAGTGATTGCTGATATGAAGGGCAAAGCCGACAAACACAACATCTACGTTGGCGTTACCCATCGTGATATTTGTATGCGAAATAAGAACAGGGTAAAGGACTGGGGCGTTCTTGGTTGCAGCATTTCAAGTAATCATGCCTGTGTGGTTTCTGACCATCGGTTGAAGCATAATAAAAGTGATTTGTGGAAGGTGGCAACTCATGAGTTCATCCACACGTATTATGCCTATCCTCATTGCCCGAAGGACAGTTCGCATTGCCTAATGAAAGACGCCAAAGGGCATGCCGACTTCAGAAACAAGAAAGATCTGTGTGGCTTTTGTAAGAATAAAATGTCTAAACTCCTTAACTCCAAAGTTCTTGAGTAAAAGCGAGAGAAACTTGAATTGTCAATAATTATAACCCGTTACGGCCTTTCTGATACAAGTAACTCTGCTTTCCAAGTTGAACTCCATTTTGGAAATGGCGATAATCAGTATCATCAGTTTCACACTCTGCAACCTGTGGAATATCAGGTGCTTGCAGGTGAAACTGCACTGTCACTTCAGTTTCACTTTCGTCACTATAGAAAATGCTGTAATTCGGTTTCACCGGTTTCACATCTCATAAATACAAGGACTTCAATATTATAGTGGTGAAACCGCGGTTTCATTCCGGTTTCACCACAATCGCATAACGACTCCCTCTCTTTGGGTGGGCAAAAGATAGGCTTTTGCGGAGTGATTAGAGCCTAATCACTCTTCAATCAGGCATCTCTTGCGTATTGAGGAATAGGGAGATGACATCCGTGGGAGGGTGAAACCGAAGTGCAACCGCGGTTTCACCTGCATGATTCTGAATGTTAATGGTTTTCAGGCAAGTGAAGGAGTGAAACCGATTTTCACATTGTTTTTTTATGAAATCATTATCATGATATTGAAGTGAAAGTGCAGTTTCACTCACATCACGCTGGCTATAACCCATTTACTCCGAAGTGAAACTGTGATACTGATTTATGTGTTTTTTTTCAAAGGGAATTGCCTGGATGGCTCGACAGCCGAGGGCTCTTCAGGAAGCAGGAGAAATTTTATTCCTGAAAAGGCGATACTTGAAAATTGATAAAACTGTCGTTATTTTTGATTTTTTTGCGGTGGGGGCGAAACAAGTATGGAGTTTTTTCTTTATATTTGCAGCAGATTATTAATTTACTAACAAAACAATCAAAACAATCGGAAAAACATGAAAGACTTGAAAATGTACATCAACGGCAAGTTCGTTGAAAGCCGTTCTGGAGAGTGGATTGAAGTGTTGAACCCCAGCACCGAGGAGGTTACCTCGCGTCAGCCGGCCGGAACCGTTGAGGATGTTCAGGAGGCTGTGGATGCCGCCTACGAGGCTCAGAAGAAGTGGGCTAAGGTTCCCGCTGCCGAGCGTGCCGTCTATCTGCACAAGATTGCCGATGGCATACGTGCCAATTTCGACAAGTTCCAGGAAATCCTTGTTCGCGAGCAGGGTAAGACACAGGCCTTGGCCGGTGTCGAGGTAGGCGTGACTGCCACTTATTTCGACTATATGGCTGAGTTTGCCCGCCGCATTGAGGGTGAGGTGATTCAGAGTGATGCACCCAACGAGACCATGATTCTGGTGAAGAAACCTATCGGCGTGGCTGCAGGTATTCTGCCTTGGAACTTCCCGTTCTTCCTGATTGCCCGCAAGGCTGCCGCTGCGCTCATCACGGGTTGCTCTATCGTTATCAAACCCGCTCAGATTACTCCCGAGAACTGCTGCGAAATCTGTAAGGTGATTCACGAAAGCGGTCTGCCCGCAGGTCTTTTCAATGTGGTTACCGGTAAGGGTTCTGTGGTTGGCAATGCACTGGCCAGCAACCCGAAGATTGGCATCGTGAGCCTCACGGGTAGTGTGGGCGCCGGTGTGAAGATTATGGAAGCCGCTGCCCCGAATATCACCAAGGTGAGCCTCGAACTGGGTGGTAAGGCCCCGGCCATTGTATTCCCCGATGCCGACCTTGAACTGGCTGCTCAGGCTATCCTGGAGAGCCGTATCGGCAACACCGGTCAGATTTGTAACAATGCCGAGCGCGTTTATGTACACAAGGATATCAAGAAGGAGTTCACCGATATTATCGTGAAGAAGTTCAAGGCCGTTAAGTTCGGCAACCCGGCCATCGACAAGGATGTTGACATGGGTCCGCTGGTGGAGAAGGCTGCCTTGGAGAGCGTTACGGCCAAGGTGAACCATGCTATCGAGCAGGGTGCCAAGGTGCTTTGCGGTGGTGCGCCTGCAGGCGGAAAGGGCTACTTCTATCCCGCAACCGTACTCGACAACTGTACTCAGGACATGGACATCATCCACGAGGAGACCTTCGGTCCGGTGCTGCCTTTGGTTGAGTTCGACAATATCGACCAGGTCATCGAATGGGCAAACGACTGCGAATACGGTCTGGCCTCTTCGGTGTTCACCAAGGACATTGACACCGCTACCCGCATCTGCCGTGAGATTGAGTTCGGCGAGACCTATATCAACCGCATGCACTTCGAGGCCATCCAGGGCTTCCACGCCGGTGTGAAGAAGAGTGGTATCGGTGGTGCCGACGGTAAGCACGGTATGGAGGAATACCTCGTTACGAAGGTTGTCTATCTCGACACACACTATGAGTAAACCATTTTTCGGTTATAAACAACAGGATATCCGTGCATTTGTAGGAATGCGCGGATATCTTTTGCAACAAGTGTCATGTTTAATATGGAAATAAAGACTATATTTGCCAAAGCAGCTGCGGCTTTTTGCCTTTTAATTGCACTTCCTTTTTCGTGCTTTGCTCAGCAATGGCCCACGGTGAATCCCGAGGCTAAGCCCGGTTCCCGTTGGTGGTGGCTGGGTTCTGCCGTTGACAAGGAGAATCTGCAATGGAACATGCAAGAGTATGCCCGTCATGGTATCGGGGCTTTGGAGATTACCCCTCTCTACGGAGTACAGGGGAACGACAGGAACAATATTCCCTATCTGTCCGATAAATGGATGGAAATGCTGCGCTACACTCAGGAGCAAGGCCGCCAGAATGGTATCGAGATTGACATGGCCACGGGTACAGGCTGGCCTTTCGGTGGCCCATGGGTCCCGTTGGAGGAGAGCGCCTGCCGGGCTGTATTCGTGGAACAGTCGTTCATTGGAGATAAAGTGGAGAACCTGGACCTGCGGCCTACTGAAGAGAGAGACCGCAAGAATGCCGTATTCCATAAGGCGATGCTTTTCGGACATAACGGTTCTGTCAAAGATGTCACGGACTGCATGAAGGATGGCATCCTGAACTGGAAGGCCACTAAGGAAGACAGCAAACTGTTGGGTGGCAAGAACGGAAGCAAAACCATTGTGGTGCTGTATATCAAATACGGTGTGATGAAGGTGAAGCGTGCCGCTCCCGGAGGTGAAGGACTGGTCATCGACCATTTCGACCGCAAGGCTGTGGCCAACTATCTGAAGCATATTGAGGATGCCTTTGAGCGTACCCATACTCCCTATCCCCACACCTTCTTCAACGACAGCTATGAGGTGGCCGATGCTACCTGGACTCCTACGCTCTTCGAGGAATTCTACAAGCGTCGTGGCTACAGGCTGGAAGACCATCTGCTGGCGTTTACCCACGGAGATGTGAAGCTCGTCTCAGACTACCGTGAGACACTCAGTGATCTGCTTCTGGAGAATTTCACCCAGCAATGGACCGCCTGGGCTCACAGTCATGGGGCAATCACCCGTAATCAGGCTCATGGTTCACCGGCCAATCTCATCGACTGTTATGCAGCCGTGGATATTCCTGAGATTGAGGGCTTCGGACTTTCCGACTTTGGTATCAAGGGATTGCGCCAAGACCCCGGTAAGACCCGTAAGAACGACTCAGACTATTCCATGTTCAAGTATGCTCCGTCGGCAGCCCATATCTGTGGAAAGCCCTTTACGAGCAGCGAAACCTTCACATGGCTCACGGAGCATTTCCGCACATCGCTCTCACAGTTCAAGCCCGATCTTGACCTGATGTTCTGTGCCGGAGTGAACCGTATGTTCTTCCACGGCACCTGCTATTCTCCCAAGGATGACCCCTGGCCTGGCTGGAAGTTCTATGCCTCGATAGACATGAGCCCCACGAACTCCATCTGGCGTGATGCCCCCGAGTTCATGAAATATGTGGAGCGCTGCCAGAGTTTCCTGCAATGGGGACAGCCCGACAACGACTTCCTGGTCTATCTGCCCATCCGGGATATGTGGAAGAAGAACCCCGACAAGCTGCTGATGCAGTTCTCCATCCATGCCATGGGCAAGCTGGCTCCGGAGTTCATCCAGACCATCCTCGATATTGACAAGGCCGGCTTCGATTGTGACTACATCTCCGAGCGCCTGCTGATGGGCTGCAAGGTGGTGAATGGTGGAATCGAGACAGCCGCCGGAACCCGCTACAAGGCCCTCATCATTCCTGGTAGCGGAGACATGCCTGAGCAGGTGAAGGCCCACATTGAGGCCATGAAGGTTCAGGGTGCCCGGATTATCTATGGCACGGATGTGAATGCGATGAATGCTGCAGCCAAGCCTGAGACCATGAAGACGAAATATGGACTGAAGGCCATCCGCCGCAAGAACCCCACGGGCTATCACTATTTCATTGCCAACCTGACGCCAAATGATGTCTATGAGGACATCATCCCCTGTGTGGAGTTTAAGGACGCCATGTGGTTCGACCCCCTGACAGGCCAGCGCTATGCAGCCTATATAGATGGACGGGAGATTCAAATGAAAATGCGTAGTGGACAGTCGATGATTCTCCAGACCTTCAACCAGAAACTGCCTGTGGCCGAGGCCCTTCCCGTCTATTGTGATACGGCTGCAGCAGAGATGAATGTGGAACTCAACGGCCCCTGGAAACTCTCGTTCATAGAAGAGACGCCAAAGGTTAGTCAGACCTTCACCCTCGACAACCTCCAGACGTGGGAGACCTTGAGCGATGAGACTCGTGTCACGATGGGAACAGGTGTCTATGAGACCACCGTCAAACTGAAGAAGAAGGATCTGAAGGATGCCGCGGCATGGAAAATAGACCTTGGTGATGTGCGTGAGAGTGCCCGTGTCTATATCAACGGACAGTATCTCGGTTGTGCCTGGTCAGTACCTTACGTACTTGATTGCAAGAACACCTTGAAGAAAGGTAAGAACACCATCCGCATCGAGGTGACCAACCTGCCTGCCAACCGCATAGCAGACCTTGACCGAAAGGGTGTGAAGTGGCGTAAGATGGAGGAAATCAATGTGGTTGACATCAACTACAAGAAGACCTTATACGACACATGGGAGCCCATGCCCAGCGGCCTGAACTCAAAGGTGAAACTGATAAAATAACCCCCACCAAACCTCCCCGTGGGGATAGCCAACCCTCAATCCCTCCCAAAGGGAGGGAGGCTTGATATGCTGTAGCGAAATAAAAACCCCTCCCTTTGGGAGGGGCAGGGGTGGGCTACTGGAAGTAGTATAGGAACGAAGCAATACCTTCGAGGGCTGGTTTACGCTGGCCCTCGATTTCTATCTTGAAATCAATCTCGGCCTTGCAGATACCGCGAAGGTTCTGGATGTTGTGGAGCTTGGTCACCAGTCTTACACGGCTGCCTGTGATGACGGGCTGTCCGAAGCGCATCTTGTCCATGCCGTAGTTCACCAGCATCTTGATGTTGTTCACCTCGATAATCTGGTCCCACATGTAGGGCAGCAGCGAGAGAGTCAGATAGCCGTGGGCAATGGTGCTCTTGTACTGGCTTTCCTTCTGGGCGCGTTCCACGTCCACATGAATCCACTGGTGGTCAAGGGTGGCATCAGCAAAGAGGTTGATGCGCTCCTGATCCACTTGGAGCCAGTCAGAGGCTCCTAATTCCTCGCCCAGGTGGGCTGCAAACTCGTCGTACGAGTTAATCACTAATTTTCCCATTTCTTTTTTATTTTAAGTTTGTAAAATTATTCTTCACTCTTCACTTTTATCTAAGTCTTCTCGCCTCAAAGAATCCGCGGGTTTTCAGGTAGAACAACAGGCTTCCGGCCACTTGTGCCACGGCAGTCATCCAGAAGGCAGTCACGTAGCCTATATGCTCGGCAACCACACCTCCCAGCAGGACACCCAATCCCATGCCTATGTCCCATGCCACGAGAATAGTGCTGTTGGCTGTTCCCCGCTGGTTGTTGTGGGCCATGGCTATCATCATGTTCTGGAAAGCAGGCCATATTCGTCCGTTGCCCAGTCCGATGAAAAGTGCAGAGCCATAGTAGCCGAAATCATTCGGACAGGCCACAAACAGCACATAGCCTATCGATGAGAGCAACACCCCTTGTGCGGCATTTCTCGTCAGTTTCCCTTCTCGCAGTCCCTTGTTGCCTTGCAGTCTTGTCGCGATGAGGCCCACGGAAAGAAGGGCAAAGTAAAGGCCAGTTCCGCCGGTCCTTCCCATCACTTCCTTGCAATAGATGGCCAGGTAGTTGCTTAGCACACCGAAGCAGAATCCGTAGAACACCATGTTCACGGCCAGCAGCCATCCGTTTGTCAGGAAAAAGCGGTCAAGACTGATTACCGTTTTCTTTTCTCTATTCTCTCTCCTCTCTCCTCTTTCCTCTTTCCTCTTTATGCTCGCATCCACACACAGCCCTATCCCGGCAATCACCAGCGCCAGCCAAAACAGCAGTTCGAAGTTGTGCGTCTCATGGTAGATGAACAGTCCTGCCGAGGGAGCAAAGGCCATTCCCAGATTGTTGCCCAGGCCATAGTAGCCGATGCCCTCATTGCGCCTAGAGGGAGGTAGCACGTCAATAGTCATCGTGGAGTTGGCCACGGTCACACTTCCGAAAGGGGCACCATGAAGTGTCCTGACGATGGTGAACAGCAGTAGGGTGGAGGCAGCCAGATAGCCTGCAAAGAAGATGAAAAACAGGAAGAAGCACCACATCAGCACCTTCTTGCGGTCGAAGGTATCCACCAGATAGCCGCTGAACGGACGTGAAAGCAATGCCATCACCGTATAGCCTGAGAGCACAACGCCGATGACATCTTTCGTGGCATGGAAATGCTCGCTCAGGTAGAGTGGCAACAGGGGTGTCAACAGATAGAAGGCGAAGAACAGCGTGAAATTCGCTATCATCACCTTCCAGTAATTCCCGTTCCAAAGTTTCTCTTTCACGACTGCAAAGGTAATAAAAAATGAGAAATTGAGAAAATGAGAAATGAGAAATTAAGAAAATGCAAATGAGATAATGAGAAATTATGAACTATGAACTATGAATTATGAATTATTTTCGTATCTTTGCAAAATCAAACGCTATTCGTAACAAGCAAATGAAACATATTGTTGTACTCGTCGCCTCGCTGTTTATCGCCACTATGGCATGTGCACAGACCGTAAACTTGCACATGAAGAATGGCGAAGTCATAAAGTACAACACCTCCGAAATTGACTATATAGATTTTACGGATAGTAGCGGAGAATCCGATCCCCCTGTAATAGATAATGAACTGACCATACTGTTGTATATGCCATGGACGGGTTCTTTGTCCAGCGAGGGACTTTATCCCTACCTGACAGAAAACGTAGAAAGCGTCTGCACGGCCATTGAGGGCATGAAGGGCATGACGGACTACCGTCTGATGCTCTTTATCAGCGAGTCGTACAACAAATCGAAGCTCTATGAAATCACGTACAATAAATCGCGCGTAAAATGCGAAAAGAAATTGGTGAAGGATTATTCGGGACACGAGTACACCGCGGTAAAAGGGCTGACCGATATTCTGAACGAAGTGAAGAGCCATGCCACCGCACAGCACTATGCCATGGTGTTAGGCTGCCATGGAACAGGATGGACCTTCAAAGACTCGTGGCACCGCTATCCCAATTATGCCAAGGAGACTTCCCCCTCCCTTGGGGAGGGGCCGGGGGTGGGCATCCCTTATCAAAACTACGACGGAGTGATAACCCCGATGCATACGCGGTTTTTCGGTAGCGTGAGCGATATTAGCACTTTCAGCACCGACATTCCCACGCTGGCGCAGGCCATTGCCAATGCCGGCATGAAGATGGAATACATTCTGTTCGACGACTGTTATATGGCCAATGTTGAGGTGGCTTACGAACTGCGGAACGTGACCGACTTCCTGTTGGCATCCACGTCGGAAGTGATGGCGGTAGGAGTTCCTTACTATTCTATGTGGGCTTCGCTGGCCTCTGTCACACCAGGCTATGTGGATGCCGTTTCGGCTTTCGACAGATTCTACCGAGACTACGTGATGCCCTACGGCACCTTTTCCGCCATCGACTGCCGCCAGATGGACGAATTGGCCACGGCCATGCGCGAAATTAATTCAAAATATAAGCTGTCCGACGAAGCCCTTCATAGCATTCAGGTGCTCGATGGCTTCTACGACCCCATCTTCTTTGACATGGGCGACTATCTGGAAAAACTCTGCACCGGTTTGGTTGATTACTCGTATATCGTCACCCTGATGGAAAGTGCCGTCTGCAGCAAGTGCAGCACCGCCCAGATTTATTCTTTTCTGTATAACAGCCCGACAGTCATCGATGTGAACACCTTCTCCGGCATCACCATTTCCGACCCAAGCGTCAACAGCGTAGCGCTGGACGGAAAAGAGAAAACATCGTGGTGGAAAGCTACGCATGAATAACTTTTATCAATGAGTGGCATAAGAGATTTGGATAATTCAAACATTGTAGATTATGGAGCAGATAAAGAATTTATGGTTTGATGCTGACCGTATTTATATGAGGTCTTCTGAGGGGAGGGTGCTTAGTCGTCCCCTGAAAGCCTATCCGGAATTGGAGGAGGCTACCGTTGAACAGCGTAACGATTTCACGATTGATGAGGACGGAATGGCTGTAAGATGGGAAACTTTGGATGCGGACATGCACATATCGAGTTTCTATGAAACCTCGGAACCTAACGAAGAGAATGAGGTCGGAGCGATGTTTAAGCGCTTCCCCTGGTTGAATGTTTCAGAGGTGGCCCGTTATCTTGGTATCAACAAGAGTCTTTTGGCCCGTTACATTTATGGCATCTCAAAACCCAGCGAGCAAAGGGTTCAGCAGATACGCGATGCTTTTCATGCTTTGGGTAAAGAACTGCAGAGTGCCTGATTGTCACTGTGAATCCGCTTTTTTCTCTTTCCGTCCAAACTCATTGGGCTTATTTCATTATATTTGCATTGGGACGAAAATCTGCAAAAATCCGGCAAAAATGTTTTAGGGGCGGCTTGTTAGGCTTAAAGGGAAGATTTGTGTTTGATTTTTGAAGATTTTTGTTCCATTGTTGAAACGTAAAGAAAATTCTGAATTTTGATGGGCTGAGACTTGAGTGAGAATCAGGAAACGTGGTTTTGGTGGTGAATTTGCGAGTTTTGAAGGTTTTTCTGCAAGTTGTTGATAATGAAAATCTTAGGAAGAGGAAGCGGCGTTTTGGCTTTCTTTCCAAATCATCTGAACTTTAATTCTTGGGCGTTTGGACTGTAATTGGGGCTTAATTACAGTTTAAATGAACTTTATCCGGACTTCAAATAATAATCTTTTGGACTTCAAAAGCCTATTATTTGAACTTTAAAAGCCTATATTTTGATGGGCGGAAGCCTGTTTTCCGTACTTTAATAGTTCATTAACCGTCTTTTACCCGTTTCTGTTTTCTATTTCATCTCGAATTGTTGATGCGGAAATGTCAGGAATTTTAAATAACCCCCTCCAAACCTCCCCGAAGAATAACCCCCTCCCAACCTCCCCGAGGGGAGGCTTCTTGCATCGTAGCAGTTTAGCTAATTTTTCTTCCGTCTTTATAATTACAGATCCCACCCCTGCCCCTCCCCTTGAGGGGCGGGGAGTACAGTGGCGGCTCATCTCTATCTACTCCCCGCCCTTTAGGGAGGGGTAGGGGGAGGGTCTTTTCCCTTTAGGGAGGGGCAGTGGGGAGGGTCTTTTCCCTATTTTTCTCCCTTAATGCAATAAAAGGGCGGGGGAGTCGTTTATAAAAATGTATATACAAATTATTGGATTATAGTTTAGGATATGATAGAATACGTGAAGGGTGAAGTGACGGAACTCACCCCGGCTTATGCTGTAATCGAAGCCCATGGCGTGGGCTATGGGTTGAATATTTCGCTAAACACTTACTCTGCGGTGCAGGGTAAGAAGGAGACGCGGCTTTGGACGTATGAGGCCATCCGCGAAGATGCTTACGTGCTCTACGGTTTTGCCACCCGACAGGAGCGTGATATGTTCGTGCTGCTCATCACGGTGAGCGGCGTGGGGGCGGGTACTGCCCGAATGATTCTCTCGTCGATGTCGGTGCAGGAACTCTGCAACGCCATCTCTACGGGCGACGAACGGCTGCTGAAGGGCGTGAAAGGCATTGGTCTGCGCACAGCCCAGCGCATCATCGTGGACCTGAAAGACAAGATTGTGCAGAGCGGAATAGCCCAGGAACTGCCGTCGAATGCCGGCAAGAGCACGCCGCTGGTGAGCAGTCCGGTGAAAGACGAGGCCGTCAGCGCGCTCACGATGCTGGGCTTCTCGCCGGCTCCCACGGCCAAGGTGGTCACGGCCATTTTGCAGAAAGACCCGTCGCTGCCCGTTGAACAGGTGGTGAAGCTGGCGCTGAAGCAGATAAAGTGAAAACCCACCCCTGCCCCTCCCGAAGGGAGGGAAAGGGAAGCCCCCTACAAACCTCCCCCGAAGGGTGAGGCTTTCAGAGAGGCGTTCTGTGGTAATCATAATTCTCAATTCTCAAATCTCAATTATCAATTATTGTGAGAAGACTGAAGCTGATATCGATGGTGATTGTACTGGTGAGCATGAATGTGCTTGCCTGGACAGCTGCACCCTGGCTTCAGGATGATCCCCGAAGGAACCGGCAGCAGAGGGCCACCATTCCGCAACAGGATGATGATAAGAAGAGAGAAGAGAGAGGAGAGAGGAGAGACAATGGAAACAGGGCAGGTCAGAAGCGCGACAGCATTGTGGCCCAGCCGATTATAGACATTGAGGACGAGGAGATTCCCGACTCACTGCTTCATCCGCGCTGGCAGATTCAGCGCACGCAACCGGTGACCCAAGAAGACCTGAACCGTTCGGCCACCGACCTCAGCATGCCTGCCAACATTGAGCAGAAGGTGGAGTATAACGACACGCTGGGCGGCTATCTGATTGGCTCGAAGATGGGCGGACGCTATCTGGGCGCGCCCGTGCTGATGACGGCCGAGGAGTTCGGCGAATGGTGCAACCGGCAGCTGCGCCGCGACTTCTTCCGCAAGAAAAACGATGAAATCTATCAGGCCAAGGGCAAGGAGAAGTTCGATTTCACCGACATGCACTTCGACCTGGGACCTGCCGAGAAGATATTCGGTCCGGGCGGTGTGCGTGTGAAGACGCAGGGAACGGCCGAGCTGAAGCTGGGTGCCACGATGAAAAACGTGGACAACCCGTCGCTTCCCATCCGTAACCGCAAGACCACCACGATGAACTTCGACGAGAAGATTAACCTGAGCGTCAACGGAAAGGTGGGCGACAAGGTGAACATGAACCTGAACTACAACACCGACGCCACGTTCGACTACGACGCCCAGAACATGAAACTGAAATACGACGGCAAGGAAGACGAAATTATCAAGCTGGTGGAAGGCGGCAACGTGTCGTTCCCCTCCAACTCGTCGCTCATCAGAGGCGCTTCCAGTCTGTTCGGTATCCGCACCGACCTGCAGTTCGGCAAACTGAAGCTGCAGACGGTGGTGTCGCAGAAGAAATCGTCGTCGAAGAGCGTTTCGGGCAAGGGCGGCACGATGACGACCCCCTTCGAGATGGACGTCTCCGACTACGAGGAGAACCGCCACTTCTTCCTCTCCAACTTCTTCCGCGAGAAATATAATGCCGCCATGAAGAGGCTGCCCAACGTGGTGACGGGCATCACCATCAACCGTGTGGAAGTATGGGTGACCAACAAGACGGGAAACACCTCCGACACCCGACATATCGTGGCGCTGAACGACTTGGGCGACGGAGCGAGGGCCGACATTCCCACATCCAACAATGCCAGTCAGCTCTATTCGCTGCTGAACACCACCTATGCCGATGCCCGAAACATAGACCAGACCACCACGGTGCTCGACGGTCACGACGGACTGGAAGGCGGCACCAGCTACGAGAAGCTGGAGAGTGCCCGCATGCTGAATTCATCGGAATACACCGTCAACCGGTCGATGGGCTACATCTCGCTGAAGACTGCCCTACAGACCGACCAGGTGCTGGCCGTGGCCTACGAATATACCTACAACAGTCAGGTGTATCAGGTGGGAGAATTCGCCTCCGACGTGACGGGCAACACCCAGAACGCACTCTACGTGAAGTCGTTGAAGAACACCAGTCAGACGCCTGCGATGTCGAACTGGAAACTGATGATGCGCAACGTGTATTACCTGGCCTCGACGGTCGAGAAAGACAGGTTCCGCCTCGACGTGAAGTACCAGAGCGATACGGCCGGTGTGTATCTTTCGTATATTCCCGAGCGGCAGGTGAAGGACATGATTATCATCCGACTGCTGGGCGCCGACCGTCTGGACAATAACGACAAGGCCCATCCGAACGGCTATTTCGACTATGTGAACGGCTATACGGTGAGCAACGGCCGCGTGTTCTTCCCCTCGGTTGAACCTTTCGGCGCCGACCTTCGCAGCTATCTGGTGGGCTATGGCGTTGACCCCGCGGTGGCCGACAAGTATGCCTTCACCGAACTCTACGACACCACAAAGGTGGCCGCCAAGCAGGTTGCCGAGAAAGACAAGTTCATTCTGACAGGACAGTTCCGCGGTTCCAGGGCCAAGGTGATACCGCTGGGAGGCTACAACATCCCGCAAGGCTCGGTGGTGGTAACCGTCAGGGGCACCGGTCAGAAACTGGTGGAAGGCTCCGACTATAGCGTGAACTACAGCGCCGGCGAGGTGACCATCATCAACCAGAGCCTGATTGACTCAAATGCCGACATCACGGCCTCCTACGAATCGAATACCGACTACGGCCAGATGCGCAAGACCATGCTCGGCATGAACTGGGAATACGACTTCACGAAGAACTTCCAGCTGAGCGGTACGGTGCAGCACATCTCTGAGCAGTCGCTCACCACGAAGGTCAGCATGGGCTCGGAACCGCTGAACAACACCCTCTGGGGCATCAACATGAACTGGAAGAAGGAAAGCCAGTGGCTGACCAACGTGCTCGACAAACTGCCCGGCCTGCATCTCACACAGCCCTCGCAGATAACGTTCACCGGCGAGTTCGCCCATCTCATTGCCGGACAGGCGAGCGGAACGCAGGACAATGCCTCGTATCTGGACGACTTCGAGAATACCACGAGCGGCATCGATGTGTCGGGACCGCAGGCGTGGACCATCTCGAGCGTGCCTTCGCTGATGCCCAACAGCACCGACAAGAACACCGTTAGGAGCGGCTACAACCGCGCCCTGCTGGCCTGGTACAACATCGACCCGCTGTTCACCCGCCAGAGTTCTTCGCTCACGCCCGGCCACATCCGCAGCGATTTGGAACAACTGTCCAACCATTATGTGCGCGAGGTCCTCGTGCGCGAGCTCTTCCCCAACCGCGACCAGAGCACCTACAGCGGCGCCACCACACCGCAGCCAGTGCTCAACCTGGCCTACTATCCCCAGGAGCGCGGTCCCTACAACCTTGACAGCAACCTGAACCCCGACGGCACACTGCCCAATCCATCGATGCGATGGGGCGGCATGATGCGCAAACTCGACACCAACGACTTCGAGATGGCCAACATCGAGTACATAGAGTTCTGGATGATGGACCCCTTTGCCTATACCGGCGATGACCGCACCTTCGGCGGCGAGCTGTATATCGACCTCGGAGAGGTGAGCGAGGACATCCTGCACGACGGAAAGAAATTCCACGAAGACGGCCTGCCCGTCGACGGCAGCAACCGATACACCACCACCCAGTGGGGTAAGATTCCCACCACCACGCAGGAGAACTATGCGTTTGTGAACACCGGCAACCGGGCATTGCAGGACGTGGGATTCAATGGTCTGAACGATGAAGAGGAGCGCAGTTTCGGCGACTACCAGACCTTCCTGCAGAGCATCCGCCCCGTGGTGAACGATTCTGCCTATCAGGCCATTGCCGCCGACCCTGCCAACGACAACTACCACTATTTCCGCGGAAGCGACTACGACCGTCGGGAAGCCAGCATCCTGGAACGCTACAAGCGCATCAACATGCCTCAGGGCAACTCGCCCGACAGTGAGTCGCGCACCGAAGGCTACGACACGTCGTATAAGACCACGCCCGACGTGGAAGACCTCAACTGGGACCACACGCTGAATGAGTATGAGAAATACTACCACTACCATGTGAGCCTGCATCCCGGCGACACTATCCTGGGTCAGAACTTCATTGTCGACAAGCGGATTGCCCGTCCACCCCTGCGCAACGGCACTCAGGGCTACGTCACCTGGTATCAGTATCGCATCCCGCTCAACAAGTGGGAAGAAAAGGTGGGCTCCATCAGCGACTTCTCGAGCATCCGCTTCATGCGTATGTATCTCACTGGTTTTGAGAAGCCCATCGTGTTGCGCTTCGGCACGCTCGACCTTGTGCGCGGCGAATGGCGCGTCTATGAACATCCGCTCAACACCGGTGTTTCGTCGGGAGGCGAGATGGCCGTCAGCTCCGTCAACATCGAGGAGAACAACGACAAGACTCCCGTTAACTACGTGCTGCCACCGGGCATCCGCCGCGAACAAGACCCCACCCAGCCGCAATTGGTGGAGAGCAACGAGCAGGCCCTGCAGATGAAGGTGGAAAATCTGGGCAATGGCGAGTCGAAGGCCGTATATAAGAGTTCTTTATTCGACCTGCGCCAGTATAAGCGCCTGCAGATGTTTGTGCATGCCAATGCCGACGTGCCCAACTCTACCAACCTGAAAGACAAGGAACTGGCTGTGTTCATCCGTTTGGGCAGCGACTACAAGAACAACTACTACGAGTATCTTATCCCGCTCGACCTCACACCCGCCGGCCACTACGACCGCTATTCGTCGGCCGACTGTAGTGCGGTGTGGCCCGAGAACAATATGCTCAATGTTCCGCTCGACATTTTCACCAAGCTGAAGAAGGCCCGCAACAAGGCCAAGGCCGAGAATCCCTCGCTCTACGGCTACAACAGGCCCTACTCGTATGCCGACCCCGACCAGCCCAACAACACTGTTACCGTGATGGGTAATCCCTCGCTGGGCGAGATTAAGACCATGATGGTGGGTGTGCGCAACCTCACGGCACAGCAGAAGTCGGGCGAGGTCTGGGTGAACGAGCTGCGTCTGCAGGAATACAACAACTCTGGTGGATGGGCTGCCCAGGGCACGCTCAACGTGCAGCTCTCCGACCTCGGAACGCTGAACATGACCGGTAAGTACATGAGCGAAGGCTTCGGCGGCCTGGAAGAGGGCGTTTCGCAACGCTCCACCGATAACTATGGCACCTACGGCGTGGCCACCAGTCTCGAACTGGGCAAGTTCTTCCCCGACAAGGCCAAGGTGAGCATTCCGCTTTACTATTCCGTTTCAAAGGAGCGCAAGGCGCCTAAGTATAACCCGCTCGACACCGACATGCTGCTCGATGACGCCTTGGAAGCCATGGAAAGCCACGAGCGCGACTCCATCGAGAACATTGCCGTGACCAAGACCACGCAGACCAACTTCTCGGTATCGAACATGCGCGTGGGCATTGCCACCAAGCGCCATCCCATGCCCTACGACCCTGCCAACCTCTCGCTCTCGTACAGTCATTCACACCTGCACACCCAGGGCGAGACCACGGTCTATGAGAACGAAGACCAGTGGCGCGGTGCGCTCAACTACAGCTATACGCCCGTGTATAAGCCGTGGGAACCCTTCAAGAAGCCATTCGCCAAGAACAAGTCGAAATGGCTCGACATACTGAAGCGGTTCGGACTCAACTGGATGCCGCAGAACATCTCGTTCAACACCGAGATGACGCGCCACTACCGCGAACAGCAAGAACGCGACCTTGACAATCTGACGGGCTCGCAACTGCCGCTCGTCTTCTCCGAACAGTTCCTGTGGAACCGCGACTTCTCCATTCGCTGGGACCTCACCAAGAACCTCCACATGAACTTCCAGAGCGCTACCCACGCCCAGATAGAAGAACCCTATACGGTCATAAACAAAGACCTCTATCCCACCCAGTACGAGGCATGGAAAGACTCCGTGTGGACCAGCATCAAGCAACTGGGAACACCGCTCGACTACAACCAGAACTTCACCGCCAGCTATCAGCTGCCCCTGAACCTTATCCCCATTTTCGACTGGGTGAATGCCAACGCCTCCTACAACTCCACCTACCGTTGGCAACGAGGCATGTCCGACGAAGACGGAACCTCCTACGGCAACACCATCTCGAACACCCGTCAGATAACGCTCGAGGGCACCTTCAGCATGGAGAAGCTCTACAACCAGATACCATTCCTGAAGAAGGCCAACGAACGGTTCAACAAGGCACCCGCAAAGCCTACTCCCAAAGCAAAGACGAAAGCCAAGGCTACGGATAAGAAGAACGACAAAGACAAGGATAAGGAAAAGGAAGAGAAGGCCCTGCCCAAGAACAAGCGCGCCTTCGAGAAGGAAGTGACGCTGCTTCCCGACAGCGCCGTCACCGTGTCGCACGGCAAGAACAGCAAGCGGCTCATCGTATCGGCAAAGACCAAGGATGGCAAGGCCTTCAAGCTGAAATACAAGGTGGTAGACCAGAACAAGATTAAGATTACCTCGAAGGTGGACTCGCAGACGGTGCTGAAACTTGCCGTCACTGCCAAGGAGAGCAACGAGAACAAGTCGTGGTACAAGACCGCCCAGGTGCTTGCCCGTGGATTGATGATGGTGCGCAACGTATCGGTCAGCTATCGCGACCAGTTCAATATGGCACTCCCCGGATTCCTTCCCATCGTCGGCGATGCCTTCGGACAGCGCAGGGGTGACCTCATGTCGCCGGGACTCGACTTCGCCTTCGGCATGGTGGGCGACGGCTACATCAACAAGGCCGCCGAAAACAACTGGCTGCTGATGGCCGATAGCATTGCCACGCCCGCCACCACCAATGCCACGAAAGACCTGCAAATCAGGATGACGCTTGAGCCCGTGAGAGACCTGAAGATTGACCTTAATGCCGCCCACAACCAGCAGAAGGCCCGTAGCGTACAGTATATGTATAGCGGAATGCCCACCACCCAGAGCGGAACGTTCTCGATGACCACCATCTCGCTCGGGTCGGCACTCGAAGGCATCGGCGATGCCAACTCCGGCTACCATAGCAACACGTTCGAGAAGTTCTGCAACTCGATTGCCGGATTCCGCGAGCGCGTGCAGGCCCGCTACGAAGGAAGCGTCTATCCGATTTCTTCTCATTGGCCGATTCTCTCGGGCAATACCTATAATCCTGCCAATGGCGAGGTGCCGGCCTATAGCGGCGACGTGCTCATACCCGCCTTCCTCAACGCCTACACCGCAGGAAGCACCGGGCTCGACATCTTCCCCTCCATCGCCCACATGCTCCCCAACTGGACCATCCGCTATAGCGGTCTGGGACAACTGCCGTGGTTCCGCGACCATTTCAAGAGCGTCAACCTGAGCCATTCCTACAAGAGCATCTATGCCGTGGGCGCCTACACCAGCTACAGCACCTTCATGGAATACATGAACGGACTGGGATTCGTGAGCGACGTCACCACCGGCAACCCCATACCTTCGTCGATGTACAACGTTTCCACGGTGAGCATCAACGAGGCCTTCTCGCCCCTGCTCGGCGTCGACGTGACCTTCTTGAACAACCTCACCTGTAAGCTCGAGTACCGCACCACCCGCGTCATCACCCTCTCCATGACCTCCGTGCAAATCAACGAAGCCCTGTCGAAAGACTGGGTGCTCGGCATGGGCTACAAGATAAGCAACTTCAACTTCTTCGGACTCGGCGGCTCATCGGCACGCAAGGCGAAGGGCAAGGGCAAGAAGAATGCCGAGACCGAGAACCGTCAGAGCAGCAGCACATCGAAGAGAGGCGGCGTGAACCACGACCTGAACCTGCGCTTCGACTTCAGCTTCCGCAACCAGGCCGCACTGAGCCGCGACATTGCCACCATGACCAGTGCTGCATCCAGCGGTAACAAGGCCCTCAAGATAGCCTTCAATGCCGACTACAGCCTCTCAAGAATGCTCACCATGAGCTTCTTCTACGACCAGCAGACGAACACCCCGCTGCTCTCGTCGTCGAGCTATCCCACCACCACGCGCGACTTCGGTCTCTCGCTGAAGTTCTCGCTCACCAGGTAAACAACCGTCAGGTGTTCAATGGTCGCACCATTGAAAAACCCACGCTCATAAATTAATCATCAAATACACAACGCTTATGAAGAAAAACATCCTCCCCCTGCTGATGCTCCTGCTCAGCTCGTTTTCGCTCCCGTCGTTCGCCGATGCCGTGGGCGAAATCCGTCCCAAACTGGTGGTAGGCATTGCCGTCGACCAGATGCGCTGGGACTATCTCTACCGCTTCTACGACGACTACACCGACAACGGTTTCCGCCGCATGCTCCGCGAAGGCTACTCGTTCGAGAACTGCCAGATTAACTACATCCCCTCGGTGACCGCCATCGGCCACACCTCGCTCTACACCGGTTCGGTGCCCAGCATCCACGGCATTGCCGGCAACAACTTCTGGAAAGGCAACGGCATGACCTACTGCTGCCGCGACACCACCGTGCAGACCGTGGGCTCCACCACCAAGGAAGGCCAGATGTCGCCCTGCAACCTATGGGTGACCACCATCGGCGACGAACTGAAGACCGCCACCTCGTGGAAGTCGAAGGTCATCGGCGTATCGTTCAAGGACCGTGCCGCCATTCTTCCCGCAGGCCATAGCGCCGATGCCGCCTACTGGTTCGACAAGAAGGCCAAGTGCTTCATCAGCAGCACCTACTATATGGACAAGCTGCCCGGGTGGGTGAATGCCTACAACGAGAAAATCAACAAGAAGCTCGACATCAACGACATCCAGTACCAGCCCTACGGCAACCAGATTGTCGAGGAGATGGCAAAGGCCGCCATCAAGGGCGAACGCCTGGGACAACGTGCCGACCAGACCGATATGATCTGCATCAGCTTCTCGTGCCCCGACATCACCGGCCATAAATACGGCACCCACCACGAGCTCACCTACAAGCAGTATATCGGACTCGACAAGCAGCTGGCCGATTTCTTCGACTATCTGGACCGTACCGTCGGAAAAGGCCAGTGGCTCGCATTCCTTAGTGCCGACCACGGCGCCTCCAACAGCATCGAGCAGAACCTGGCCCATAAGATTCCCGCCGGAGGCTTCAACGACGGTCAGGCCGCCAAGCAGGCCAACGAGGCACTTGCCAAGAAATTCTCCACCTCAGCTAAGCTCATCTCGGCTTGTTACGACTATAAGCTGAGGCTCGACCGCGACGCCATCAGCCGTGCCGGACTGAAAGAGTGCGACGTGAAGCAGGCCATCCGTGAGTTCTTCAGGAACGACCCCATGGTGATGTATGTAGTCGACCTTGAACATGCCGCCGAGGCCCCCGTGCCCTCGTATATCCGCGAGAAAATCGTGAACGGCTACAACCACGAACGTTCGGGCGACATCCAGCTCATACTGAAGCCCCAGCACTTCGGTACCTGGAAAGACATCGGTCCCGGTACCTCACACGGACTTTGGAATCCCTACGACTGCCACATCCCCTTCATCCTGATGGGGTGGGGCATCGAGCACGGAGCCTACAACCACGAGGTACACATCACCGACATTGCCCCCACCATCTGCTCGCTCATCCATATCCAGATGCCCAGCGGCTGTATAGGTCAGGGCGTATATGAAAAATGACATAACGAAAAGAACCCCCTCCAAACCAATCGGAAGTCTGGAGGGGGCTCTTCTTTTATGTGTTTCCTGAGTATGCCTTATTCTTTCTCGGTGAACACCTGGCGCGCCTTGGTGGATTGTCCGGGAGCGGTCATTTCCATCTCCATCACCATTTTCTTCACCCATCCGTCGTCGCCTATGTCGTAGGTAGCCTTGCTGTTCATGTCAATCTTCAGGGTTCCGTTCGATATCAGGCCGTCAATCATCTCGCTTAACTGCTCGGGATTGGTCTCTTGTGTCACCGATTCGGGCATCAGGTTGCTCATCATCTTCAGCATATAGGCCTTCATCGACGGTTTGTCAACATCAGCCTTGGTGTCAAGCACGATGGTCTTGCCGCCGTTTTGTATAGAGTAGGTGGTCTTCGTCTTGAGCATCTGTGCAAACTTGCCTTCTTCCACCATGCCCTCGGTGATGGTCTTGCCGTTCAGGGCGATGGCGCTCGGTGTCTGTCGGAAGGTTTCCAGCAGATAGTCTTCGGTGAACATATCCGTCATGGTAGTGACGGCTTTCTGCATGAACGATTTCATCATCTCGATGTTTTTCATTTCCGAGTTCTGGCTGATGGCGGTATTGAAAATAGAGTCTACCAGCATCTTGCATTTCCCTATCAGTTCCTCCGAGTTCTTGATGCCGGTGAGCGCCCCCTTCTTGTCGGTCAGCACTTCCACTTTCATCGAATTCAGCAGTTGCATGATGTTTGTCGCGTTCATATTCTGCAATATCTGACTCATGTCCACGCTATTGGCTTTCGACACCATGTCGATTTGGAACCCGTCGGCGGTCTTGCCGACCACCTTATAGGTCAGTTCCCCCGTGGCGTCGGCAGCTGCCTGGCCTGGTGAGGTAGCTTCGCCTCTTGTAATGTAGGTCTTCTGCATTCCCACCTTCAGAGTGGGGTTGATGGTCACGCTTTTCTGTGCCTGGGCGGTCAGTGCTGAGAGCATGATGACGGCCGCGAATAAAATTTTCTTCATGTTGTTTTCAGTTTTTTGAGGCTATCAGGTCGTAGCTGATGTTGTCGCACATCATCGAGCATCCCACGGTTGCTGACTCGCCCCGGTTGTTATTATTATTGATTATTACTTTCTCTTCTGGATGTTCGTTGTTTGCCATCACGGGCACCTGGCGTACCACCTCGCGGGTGATGACCTTTGTGGTGAACACCGTGTCGGTCTTTGTGGTGAAGATGGTGTCGCGCACCACTTCGCTTACCACCTCCTTCTGGGCATTTCTTGCCATCAGCACCTCTTGCCTGAGCGAGTCGAGCTCGGCAAGGTGGGCATCGCCTTCGTTGGAGGTCAGGGGGTGCACGCCGAAGCCGAGTATGAACCCTGCGGCACATGCGGCTGCTGCTATCCATCCCGTCTTGCCTCTTCGGGCCTTCAGGGGGTTCTCGGGCGTTGCCAGCCCGTTTTCTTGTCTTGTTCTCAGCGTCTTGGCAGCCGAGATGATATCTTCATTGGTGACTTTCATATTCTTTCAGTTTATGTCGGATAATGTTCATTGTCTTATGTAGTCGGCTCTTCACCGTTCCCTCGGGCAGTTCCTGTATGCGCGCTATCTGCGGCACCGTCAGGTCTTCTTCGTATCTTAGCGAGAAAAGCATCCGCAGGGGTGGCTGTAGTGTTTCGAGTACCTGCTCGAGCGCTTCCTCGAGCCGTTGGCGGTCCATCTGCACTTCCACCTCGTTTTCGGTAGCGGGTTCGGCATCCAGTTGTGCCAGGTAGTTCTGTTCGTGCTCCAGGTGGCGGTACTGGTTCTTGCAGAGGTTGTAGGCCATGGCGAACACCCATGTGGCCACGCTTTCGCCGTCTCTGTAGCGTGAGCGTGCCTCGTATAGTCGGAGCATCACGTCCTGCACGGCATCTGCCGCCCGTTCGTTGTCGCCTCCCAGCTGGCCGAAGAAGAATCCGTTCAGCCGTCGGGCGTAGCGATGGTAGAGCTCGTCGAAGGCCCTGCGGCTGCCGCCCTTCACCTGCGCCATCAGCTCCTCGTCGGTCCTGTTTTTTATATGTAGGTGGAACAGCGCCATTTATTGCCCGGTATTATAAAACTTGTTCAACGTGAGGTGGTTGTAGTGCGTCTGACAGGCACTATAGAGTCCTTCCAGCCATTCCACCTTGTCGGGTCGGTGCTCGCGATAGTAGGGCAGCATGTCGAGATAGATGGCCGAATAGCTGAGCGCCAGCATGCTGGGCGTGAAACGGCGGTAGAGGCGCTGGTCTTTCTTCTCGTTGTAGGGCTGGAGCGAGAGTCTCAGGTAGTCCGTCAGGTAGCGTTCCTCCAGGTTGCGTATCTTCACGGCTATGTTGTCGTAGGGCGTGGCCGAGTAGCGCATGGTGAGTCCCTCGTTGTAGATGCACTCCTTCATGGCGTCGGGGAACTGCTTGAAGAGCGGCGAGTCGGTGAATGGGAAGTACACCTTGCGGTCGCCATGTGCGGCCACCCACCTGATGGTCTGCTCGTATGCCTCTTCGGGTTTCCATGTCTTTGGCGGTACGGGAATGCCGAGGCGGTTGCAGATGGCATCGTCGAGTCCGCCCGTTTCGGTGCATACAATCACCTTGTCGCTATGCACCATCAGCACGCGCTGGAGTATGAGCTTGCCGATGAGGCTTTCGGCCGACGATACCACAATCACGCTCCAGTCTTCCATGCCCTGCAGCTCGTTGTAGTTGTACATCAGCACGTCCACCGGGTAGAGTCCGCTCTTGTAGTAGTCGGCGAGCAGGCGGTCGAGTGCCTTCATGTCCTTCTTGGCATACGTGCCCACTATCTGTCGCTCGTAGTCGGCGGCGTTCTGTGCCTGCAGGCTGGTGCCGATGAGCATCATGGCCATGATGGTGAGTGTGATGAATCGTATTCTCATTGCTCTTGTTGTTTGGGGTTTTCGTTACTGCATACACCCGAAAAGTGAAACCGTTCACGGAAATCCCGATTTTTTTTCAATTTTTCTCTAACATACAAGAAATGCCACCCTGCTTTCATCGTCGCAAAGTGGCATCCCTCCTGTAATTAATGTAGAATGGAGAATGTAGAATGGATAATTATGATAACCGTGCATGCCCGGTATCTGCGCTAAAATCCGCGTCCGAGAGTAATCATAATTCTACATTCTACACTCTACACTCTACATTACTTATCATACGCATGCACCGGATAGTCGGTGGTGAAGTGCAGTCCGCGGCACTCCTTGCGCTCTATGGCCCAGCGGGTGATGAGATAGCCCACGTTGATCATGTTGCGCAATTCGCAGATGTCCTTCGATGCCTTCACGCGCTTGAACAGGTTCTCGGTCTCTTCGTAGAGCATGTCCAGACGGTCCCAGGCGCGCTTCAGTCGGAGGTCGGAGCGCACGATGCCCACATAGTTCGACATAATCTGGTTCACCTCCCTGATGCTCTGGGTGATCAGCACCTTCTCCTCGTTGGTCATCGTGCCCTCGTCGTTCCATTCGGGCACCTTGTCGTTGAAGTCGTATTCATCCACATGCGCCAGCGAGTGCTTGGCAGCCGCGTCGGCATACACCACGGCCTCGATGAGCGAGTTCGAGGCCAGACGGTTGCCGCCATGCAGACCTGTGCACGAACATTCGCCGAGGGCATACAGGCGGTCGATGGATGAGCATCCGTTCAGGTCCACCTTGATGCCGCCGCACATATAGTGGGCCGCGGGGCGCACGGGTATATAGTCGGTGGTGATGTCCAGGCCGATGGAGAGGCACTTCTGGTAGATGTTCGGGAAGTGGTGGCGCGTCTCGGCCGGGTCTTTGTGGGTGACGTCCAGGCACACATGGTCAATGCCGTGAATCTTCATCTCCTTGTCTATGGCACGTGCCACGATGTCGCGCGGAGCCAGCGAGAGTCGCTCGTCGTATTTCTCCATGAAGCTTTCGCCCGTGGGCAGGCGCAGGATGCCTCCGTAGCCGCGCATGGCCTCGGTGATGAGGTAGGCGGGATGCGTCTCGTTGGGGTTATGCAGCACCGTGGGATGGAATTGCACGAACTCCATGTCGGCCACCGTTCCCTTGGCGCGATACACCATGGCGATGCCGTCGCCCGTAGCGATGACGGGGTTCGAAGTGGTCAGGTACACGGCTCCGCAACCTCCCGTGCACATCACGGTGACCTTCGAGAGATAGGTGTCCACCTTCTGCGTGTCGGGGTTCAGCACGTAGGCCCCGTAGCAGTTGATGTAGGGCGTGCGGCGTGTGACGCGTGCTCCCAGGTGGTGCTGGGTGATGATTTCCACGGCGAAGTGGTTCTCCTTCACGTCGATGTCGGGATTCTTGCGCACGGCCTCCATCAGTCCGCGTTGAATTTCGGCACCCGTATCGTCGGCATGGTGAAGGATACGGAATTCCGAGTGTCCACCCTCACGGTGAAGGTCGAACGAGCCGTCCTCCTTACGGTCGAAGTTCACGCCCCAGTTGACGAGTTCCTGAATCTGGCCAGGCGCGTTTCTCACCACCTGCTCCACGGCGGCGCGGTCAGAGATATAGTCGCCTGCCACCATCGTGTCCTCGATGTGCTTGTCGAAGTTATCGAGCTCAAGGTTGGTTACCGAGGCTACACCTCCCTGTGCAAACGATGTGTTGGCCTCTTCAAGGCTGGTCTTGCAAATCATGCAAATCTTGCCTTTTTTCTCTCTTGCCACTTTCAGGGCATAGCTCATACCGGCCACTCCTGCACCGATAATGAGGAAATCGTATTTGTGTACCATACTTTTGTTTTAGGTTTTGAGTGCAAAGATACGATTTAGCGAGGACAAAACAAAGAGTTTTACTCTTTTTTTGTCGAGCATGAGTATCTTCGAGCTGTTTGACAGCTCAAAGATAATAAAAAAAGAAGAATAATAAATGAATAATGAAGTTTTTTTGCTATAAAGTCGTTCAAAAACCCTTAAAAGGGAGAAAGGGAGTTTTTGTGTTCCAATAAGTCAAAGATCTCCGATGCGGTCAAAAGCGGATTTTCGTTTCAGGTTTATGGACTTTGTTCATGATTTTCGATGGCATGAGATTCTTCACTCTTCACTTTTCACATTGCAAAGATACAACATTTTTTTTTCGGAATGTCACTTATTGTCACTTATGGCTACTTAGCGTGAGTTATCGCTACTTATCGTAACTTATCGTTACTTTTGTTGAATTAGCGTCACTTATTGGAGGTCGTTGGCGCTTCCACTCATCGGAAGCCGCCCTTCCATCCATTAGAAGCTACGTTTCCACCCATTGGAAACGATGCAAACAATGGTCAGCTGCGTTAACGTTTCAAGATACAATATTCAATCTTCACGCCTAAGCAAGTGAACCGCATCGTGTACTACCTGGGCGAGTATTAACAAAATTTCACATATCTGATCCAAAGATTTCCGCTGTCGGCCCTTCTTGTTTCTTTACAAACCTTCGCAACGCCTGTAGATAAAGGGGAAAAGAAAAAGTCCCATAATCCCATTTTCCCATTTTTACTATTTTGAGGTTGACGACGACCAAATTGATAGATATATATTTAAAATATATATCTATAAGAAATGTTAATCATCTACTCTGCTTCTTGTCTTTTCCCCCTTTCTGAAAACCAAAAATGGGATTTTGGGATTTTGGGATCTTGGGTGTTTCGCTGAACACAGCGCTAATGAAGGTGTGAAGGAGACGGTTTCCCGTTCAAGAAGGGTGAGCCCTGGTTCGTGGGTAAGGATGTGGCAAGACGCTTGGGTTACATTAACCATCGTAAGGCTTTGCGCGACCATATGGATGAAGAGGACCGAAAGGATGGGGTAACGATTCGTGACTCCATCGGTCGAGACCAAGAAGTCACTTTTATCAACGAGAGTGGTCTTTACTCTTTGGTGCTCTCCTCGAAGCTGCCGCAGGCAAAGGCGTTCAAGCGTTGGGTAGCGAAGGAGTGCTTTCCCCTTTTTGCATTTCTGAGCGTGCTTTTTTCATGTTTTTGGCGATTTGTTTGCAGATGTCGTGATTTTTGTGTAACTTTGCATAATCAAATGTCTTAGAATTAAAGGGAATCATTAATGAACATAAAACTACATACCCCTAAGAGTATGAAGATGGGGAGCGGAATGGGTACCTTGAAGCAGTTTCTGCTGTCTATCCTGGCCACCACGGTATCTATCGCGCTCACCTTCGGCACGTCGGCCATCATCGACAATAACAAGAAGCAGCGCGAGAAGCACGAGATTGTGATGATGGTGATGTACGACATGTCGAACTCGTTGAAGCAGATCGAACGGGCCGACTCCATGCTCCAAGAGTCGGTGAAGCTGCAGCTGAAGATTGCCGAGGACACCTCGCAGTTCCAGCAGCTGAAGTTCAGGTTCGGGAGTTTGCTGCCCGTGGTTAACTACACGGAGACCACGGAGCGCATTTTCTCGACGAGCATCGAGACCATCAACACGGTAGGGAATGTGCTCTTTACGGAGAATGTGGCCCAATTCTATCTGAACCGCAAGAACTATACGGAGCTGATATGCGACACGCTACGCAACCGGTTCTCGGTGGATGTCCCGCTCGCTAATGTGAAGAACCTGCTCGATTTCGATTATGCCTTCAATGCTGCTATAAGCCATGGAATGGTGGCTGATATGCGGCACCTGATTGCTCAATGCCAGGAGATGATGGACATCAGAGACGAGGATTTGGAAAACTACAGGCGGAAAAGGCAGGAAATGGAAAAAAAGACGTTCGACAAAGAGGCAGTTGACGCTGAGATTTTGGACAACGCGGTGGAGTTGGAGAAAAAATTACAGAATGCAAAGAAAAAGTTGAATTTAGAATAAACGTATGAAAAAAGTATTATTGATGGCCGCCCTGGTGGTGGCAGCGTTGCCTTCGATGGCACAAGGTTTGAAATATTCGGTCAGCGGTACCTATGCTGACGATGGTAAGAAAGTCTATCTGATAGACCAGTTGACGGAGAAGAAGATTGACAGCCTGGCGGTTGCCGGCGGCAAGTTCTCGTTCAGCGGCACGGCCGACAAGGATGCCTGCATGGCCGTGATGTTGGAGGGCAATGAGTGGAAGACGGTGTTCTTCAACGATGGCACGCCGGTGATTGTCAACCTGAACGACAGTACGCTGAAGGGCTCTGCGCTGAACGAGCGCCTGACTCGATACGACCTGGAAGGAGAGGTTGAGAGCAGGATGTTGGCAAAGAAACTGAAAAGCTTGACCCGGGAGCAGATTGAGGCCAATGCTGATGCCCTCATGGCCGAAATCACTAAGGTGCAGGAAATCAAGACGGCCACGGCCAACAGGGTGTTCAAGGAGGAGCGCCAGTCGCTCATTCCGCTGGCTTTCGCCCATATGTATTTCCTGGACAATGGCGTGGAGGCCTATGATGACCTGGTGAAGGAGCAGGTGGTGTTTGCCAACCATCCCTACCTGAAGAAGGCCATGGAGGACGTTGCTGCGGTGACGAAGCCTGAAGAAGGTCCGAAAACGGCCTTCATCGGTCAGCAGTTCACCGACCTGGAGATGGCCGACCCCGACGGCAAGATGCACAAGATTAGTGAGCTGGTGGGCGAGGGCAAGTATGTGCTCGTCGACTTCTGGGCCTCGTGGTGCGGTCCGTGCCGTGCTGAGATGCCCAACGTGCTGGAGGCCTACAACAAGTACCACGCCAAGGGCTTCGAGGTGGTGGGCGTCTCATTCGACCAGAAGAAGGATGCTTGGGTGAAGGCCGTCGAGCAGTTGAAGATGCCGTGGCTGCAGATCTCCGACCTGAAGGGATGGAACTGTGCCGCCGCTCCGGTTTACAAGATTGATGCCATACCCGACAACATCCTCATCGACCCGCAGGGCAAGATTATCGACCGCGCCCTTCGCGGCAAGCCCCTGCACAATAGGCTGCAAAGGATTTTCGGGGAGTAAGAGTGACTTAGTGTATAGTGTAGAGTTATGATTACCTGCAAGCATTAAGCATTATAACCTGAATGATGAAAAGACTTCTTTTGATGTTCGCGGTTCTGCTTGTGTCGGCTTCGGCCGTTTTGGCGCAGGAAGTGAACGTGAATGCTGCTACCGACGAGGCGGTGCTGGCCATACCCGAGGACTCGCTCGTGGAAGACACCGTGGCCATGGACTCCATAGCCGAGCCCGTGGCGCTGCCTTGGCCCCAGAACGTGCAGGCACGGCTGGATGCCATTCTGCTGAGCCGGCAGTTCCAGACCACGCAGATAGGACTGCAGGTGTACGACCTGACGGCCGACTCCGTCATCTACCAGTATAACGAGCGCCAGCAGATGCGTCCGGCCTCGACGATGAAGATGATTAATGCCGTGACCACGCTCGACAAGCTGGGCGGCAACTATCAGTTCAGGACGCGCCTCTACTATACGGGCAAGGTAGACTCGTGTGTGTTGCGTGGAAACCTTTATTGCAAGGGCGGCATGGACCCTGCGTTCAACATCGACGACCTGAACGCCTTCGTGGAGAGTGTGAAGCGGCTGGGGGTGGACACCATACGCGGCAACATTTGTGCCGACCTGTCGATGAAGGACGGCGACCGATGGGGCGAAGGATGGTGCTGGGACGACGACAACCCCTCGCTCTCGCCCCTGCTGGTGGGTAAGAAAGACCGTTTCATGAGCCGTTTCCTTCAGGAGCTTCGCAATGCCCGCATCGTGCTGATAGGCGATACCCTGCGCAGCACAACGCCCACGGGAGCCCGTGAGATATGCACCCGTGCGCACACCATCGACCAGATACTGGACCGCATGATGAAGAATTCGGACAACCTGTATGCCGAGTCGATGTTCTACCAGCTGGCAGCATCGGCTGGCGGAAAGGCCACGGCAAAGACCGGACGGGCAATGGTGAACCGGCTGATACAGAAGATGGGCATGAATCCCGGCAACTATTATATAGCCGACGGTTCGGGCCTCTCGCTATATAACTATGTGTCGGCAGAGCTGGAGGTGGCCTTCCTGCGCTATGCCTACCGCAATACGAACATCTACAATCACCTGCTCCCCTCGATGCCCATAGCGGGTGTGGACGGCACGCTCGATAATCGCATGCGAACGGGTTTTGCCCACGGCAACGTGAAGGCGAAGACGGGTACCGTGACGGGAGTCTCTGCCCTGGCGGGATACCTGACGGCAGCCAACGGTCATCGCCTCTGCTTCTCTATCATTAACCAGGGTCAGCGCAAGGCCAAGACCATCCGTCCCTATCAGGACCGTATCTGCGAGGCGTTGTGCAAGCCGTAGAAAGTGAAGAGTGAAGAATCTTGAGACCTGAAACTTGAAACTTGAACCTGAAACATGGAATCGATAAAAATATACGTTGAA
>JAEEGH010005024.1_pt1 | contig 33576 bp, 31 predicted proteins | sample 9134181 | NCBI WGS metagenome assembly JAEEGH01 (sample SAMN16246544, study PRJNA631951) | gut metagenome | biome: gut microbiome; feature: rumen; material: DP-attached | host: Bos | place: Iran: Karaj | collected 2018-10
TAGGAAAATTGTGTATACTAATGCTATGAGTAAAGACATCTATAATCTCGCTTATGAATTAAAAGATTTGTTATCTAATGATCAAAGAGTGAAAACCCTTAATGAGTTAGAAAACAAAATGAATAATGATAATGAAGTAATCTCTTTAGCCTATCAAAAAGATTTAGCCTGCTCTAATTACAGTGACATCTTAAATCACTACGCTAGAGATTCAAAAGAGGCTAAGGCAGCCCAAAAAGAGCTTCATCAAAAGAAACTAGCGTTAGATAACAATCAAATCGTCAGAAGTTATTTAAAATCATATATTGAAGTAAGAGATCTTTATAACGAAATCAACGCTATACTTTTTAAAGGTCTTTACCCAAAACTTAAGGAGCATCAATAATGCGTATTGTCGGAGGAAAATATCGTCATCGAATCATTATCTACCCAGATGATGCTACTCATACTAGACCCACTAAAGATAGAGTAAGAGAAGCCATCTTTTCCGCGATTGGTGATATTTCTAATGCTCGTGTTTTAGATTTATATGCTGGTAGTGGGGCGATGGGTATCGAAGCTCTTTCTCGAGGAGCCAGCCATTGCACATTCGTTGATATTTCTCCTATCGCTATAAAAACCATTAAAGAAAATCTTAATAATTTAAAAATAGATAATAGTGAATATGAAGTTATCAGAAATAAAGATATTAACGCTATTGAATCTTTTAAAAATAAATTTGATTTAATCATCCTTGATCCACCTTATGAAGAAGGTCAATATGAATTAATTGTTAATTTATTAAAAGAAAAGGATTTATTAAGCGATCATGCTATTATCGTGATGGAAGCAAATCGCTTTATTAAATTAGAAAACATTGATTATATTAAGAATAAAGAATACCATTATGGCGAAATAAATGTATTCATCTATTGGAGGTAAATATGAAAGTTGCTGTTTATCCTGGGTCATTTGATCCCATCACAAATGGGCATCTTGAAATATTAAAAAGAGCCCTTAATATCTTTGATAAGGTTATTATGCTCGTTGCTGTTAACCCTAATAAAAAGAGCCGTTTTAATGCTGAAGATAGAGTCAATATGATTAAAGAAGCCGTTAATGATCCAAGAGTGGAAGTCGATTCATATGAAGGCTTAACCGTCGAATACGCTAAAAAGCATCACGCTAGTCACTTAATCCGTGGTCTAAGAGCGGTCACTGACTTCGAATACGAATTCTCTTTAGCGAGCGCTAATGACTTCATCGATTCTAGTGTTGATACAGTATTCTTGATGAGCAAAGCGGAAAAATCTTTCATCAATTCCTCAATGATTATGGAATTATATCAAAGTGGTGTGGATATCTCCGCCCTAGTTCCCGCTTCTGTAATAAAAAGATTAAAATAAATTATTTTAAAACGATTAAAGACACCATTCTACCGACTGGTGTTTTTTGATGGGCGCTAAAGAATCTATCATCTTTCACTGTATCAAAATTACAGCATCTTATCTGGCTATCTTTCACACCTAATTTATAAAGATCTAACTTATTTGCTAAGCCGTTATCAAATCTATTATCAATAATGGCTTCGTCTAATCTAGCGGTTTCAATTTCTTTTCTTGTCGCTAAATCAATTTCAAAAGATTCTGGCATACGATATGGGCCAATATAGAATTTAAGATTTCTGACATCGACATTTTCTTCTTCGATTATCTTTTTAATGGCTTTATAGGCCACATGCTTCAAAGTTCCTTTAAAACCAGCGTGAATAATACCGACTAAATCTTTAGTTTCATCAATAAAGAAAATAGGGACGCAATCAGCATGGAATATGCAAAGTGGTGTACCTTTAAAAAATGTATATAAGGCATCACATTCTAAACCATCTTCAAAAGCATTTTTACCTTTACCGATTTGTTCATAACTAACTTTTTCGATTAAATCGCTATGGTGTTGATGAACATAAGTAAAATTACCAATTGGGATATTTAATGCATTAGCGAGTTCTAAACGGTGCGTTAAAACTTCGTTACCATTATCGACTTGATAGGCCATATTACCTAGTTCCGTCGTAGTGGTAATCGCTAAACATTTTTCACTGAGTGGGAAACTAATAAATAATTCTTTCATAAGTAAAATAAAAACCGCATGAAGCGGTTATTTATTGTTTAGCGGTTTTTGAGTTCACCGAAGATGTCACTGTGAGACCAGCAGTTCTTTAAGGTACGTGCTTTCTCTAAATCAGAAGAACCATCGACTGTGAAGATGATATCGCTTAAGCCTTTAACTTTTTGAGACTTAATTGGATTTTCTTCAGTGTAATCGAAGAACATGACGAGTGGTGCGTTCATTGGACAAGTTTTTTGTTCGCTAGAACCAACGAATGCAGAGGCATAGTTATCGGTCTTATAGCTCTTGTTTTGAGCATAGAAAGTATTTTCTAAATAGCCTTCTCTAGCTAAATCTTCGAATAATTCGTAGTGGTTAGACCAAACTTGATCGAATAAGTTTGTTTCATCATCAACTGTAGAGATGGAATCTGTATAGATAGTGATGAGTTTGAAGTTACCTTTTAAACCTTTGAATTCATCGTTCTTGTTGTACTTATCTTGGAACATTTTGAGACCACCATATAAGTCTTTACAAGAAGAGCTGTCTTTTTGGACAAAGGCGACGAAGAATTTTTCACCATAGTTAGATTTAACTTTGGCATCGTCACCATCTTGGATATAGGTGAATAAATCATCAACTTTAGAAGTGCCGATGAATTCGCCATCTGGGATGACATCAGCGTTCTTTAAAGATAATTGATATTTTGCGAAATATTTATTAGCAGCATCACTTTCATCGAACCAACCTTTAACGCCATCGATGATATGTGGAATAGCAAAGATAACAGCGAAGATAGCACCAACGATTAATAATGGTTGAATCCATGCGGTTTCTTTAATCCAACGGCCAATTCTAGCGAAGAATCCACCGATTGCTCTTAAAATTTTCATAATAGAATGCCTCCTATATATTCATATAGCGTGATAATCTTATCACTCAACGAGTTTATTTTCAATAACATTTCACAGGAAATGCGTGCCTACATACGAAAAGCGGCAACGTTTCAATTATACTAGAAAAAACTAGTGTGACAATCATTATTTGTTGTTTTTTGAAAAACAAGTCATTACAATAACAAGCGCAATGATACAAAAAAAGCACAAAAGAATTAGAAAACAAATCGATAACTTCTTGTTTGATCACTATATTTTAAAGACATCTATCGAATACATTATCTCTTTCTTTTATGCTGCTATTTCGGCTTTAATATTCGCTTTTGGTTTTGCGTGTTTCACAACGCCCGCTAACCCAAATGATTTTGTTTTAGCTACTGGTGGTGTAACAGGTATTAACCAAATCATTGCTCTTATCGTTGAATTGATTTCTGGTTCTCCAGAAGCAAGAACAACTATTCTTTCTGTTGGTTATACCATTTTAAATATCCCACTTCTCATTTTTGCATTCTTTAAAATCGGTAAGAAATTTACCGTTTTCACTCTTATAAACGTCGTTTTATCTTCTATTTTCATTTCTTTATTTTCTAAATGGACCAACATTGCTGAGGCGATAGCAACATTCGAAATTGTTTCAGGCGAACGTGTACTCAATTCCATTATCGTCCGTGTATTATTTGCTGGTGTTTGCACTGGTATTTCTAGTGCCCTTGCTTATACAGGTGGCATTTCTTGTGGTGGCATTGATATTGTTTCTTTCTATATAGGTAGCAGAAAATCCACACAAGTTGGCCGTTATAACATCATCATTAATGCCTTTATTGTTTTAACCTATGCTTTCCTTAGAACTGTCGATCCACAGTTCAATCTAATTTACGCTTTATATAGCGCTATTTTCTCTATTATTTATATAATGGAATGTGGTGCTATTATCGACGCTATTAATTTAAGAAATAAGAAAGTTTCTCTTCAAATCATTACAAGCAAAGAACACATGCCAGAAATCATTATTTCGATTTTCCCACATAGTGCTACTATTGTTAAAGGCAAAGGCGCCTATTCTGGTCAAGAAAGAACAATGATCTGGATGGTCGTTTCTTCTGGGGAAGTTAAGAAAGTTGTAGAAGTAGCTAAAAAGATTGATGAGCATGCCTTTATTACAGCCACTCCATTAAAACAAGTGTACGGAAACTTCTTTATTAAACCGCTTGAATAATTAACCTAAAAAAAGACCTAGCTCGTCGCTAGGTTTTTTACTTTTTTGGCGGAAGAACAGGGATTCGAACCCTGGCGAGACTTGCACCTCCTAGCAGTTTTCGAAACTGCCCCCTTCGACCGCTTGGGTATTCCTCCGTAGGACATATTATATCATTTATCGCTCGTTTTGAAACTTTTTAAAATTGAATTTGGACCTCTAGTCAAATTCATGCGAACAAAGTATAATACAAGTTATGAAATGGTTCGATTTCACTGATATCAAATTCGTCCTATTCTTCGTCATTATGATTCTCATAGTGGCATTTTTAGCGTTCTTTATTTCCTCAATTGCTGTCTCTTTTAGCAAAGATCGTAAGTATTTTGAACGCATGAAAGCGGAATCGACAACATTAAGAATATACATCATTGATGTAAAAAACAATTCCGTCATTTATTTCAACCGTTCAGATTTGAGAGATAAAAGACAAATCGATATGAACACCTTCTACTCTCATTTCCACGTTAATGATATCGATAAAATTAAAGCTTGGGTTTTTGCTATCTGCACCAACTTCCAAACCGCTGATAAATATATGGAAGCCGATGTTCTTGTTAACCATGGCAAACAAACTTATTATTCCTTATTAAAATTACAGAAATACGATGCCGCTCAAGGCATTATTCACCTTGAATCATTTGTTCTTAAATACATCACTCCAAATAACGCTCCAAACAAGAAGAAAAAGAAAAAATCAACCCATACTGGTGTGGTTAAAAGAAGTACGATGGAATCCTTGATCGTTAAGGAAAAGAGCCTTAAAGGTTTTACCTTTGTTATTAGATTCTACTACATCAGAAAGAAAGTTTTATCTAATGATAAGATTGAAAGATATATGATCATGACCCTCAAAAATGCCGTCTATCCATTTGCGAGTAATCCTCATGTATCTAGACAAATTATTGATAACGGGGAAAACGAACTCCTCTTATTCGATTTAAGAATTGCCAGTCGTGATGAAGCGATGATCTTAGCAACTTCTGTGGCCCATTCCATCAAGAAATGCATTGGTGTGAATGGCTTTGGTGATGCGATTAATTTCTCCATCGGTGTGGTGGAAAATGCCCAATACTATCAAGATTTAGAAATGATGATTTTCAAAGCCCAAGAAGCTTGTATGTCCGCGCAACATAACGGTCAAGAAGTGCTCCTTTATCAAAGACAAGCCGCACCTCTTGTCGAACTTGAAAGATATAAAGCGGAAGTGGAAAACTTAATGCAACCAAATAGTCTCCGCTATTTATTTAGACCAATATTCGATGTCTCTAAACGTCGTACATTAGGCTATTTCGAATACGTTAAAGCTTATAACTCCCCATTTACCACATTCTCAGAAATGAGTAAATATGCAGCGAGAGTCAATATGAGTAAAGACTTATTTGCGATGATTGCAAGATACGTCATTCCTAAGTTTGCTAGTGAAAGACAAGAAGACCATTGGCGTTTATTTATGATTGTTTCCTTACAAGATATCGACCATATGGCGGAAATTCTTAACCAAATCCCCCAAACACAAAAAGTCCATCTCGTCTTAGTGTTCTATGAACAAGAAATTAACGAAAACGCTTCTCACTTACAGTTACTTAACGATAAATTAAAAGCGTTACGTAGTAATAACTTTGAACTTGCTATGCTTATGAAAGATAAAAACTTATTGCTCGATCAAAGCGTTTATTATAACTTCGATTATTTCGTCGCTGGCTCGATGATGATTGGAGAAATTAGAAAAAATAATCGTATTAGATTATCAATTCATTCTTTAATCGAATCATTATTAAAATACCATCGACCTATTATCGCTACTGACCTAGAAGGTTGGCAAGCTATTGAACTTATTATTAAAAGTGGTGTGAATATCGTTTCTTCAGAAATAATTTCATCAAGTAACGATATGCTCTTACCAATTGAAAAGAAGAAAATTGATAAATTAATCGCCATGGATGATACATATCATCAAGGAGGAATGTAAAAATGAGTAAAGAAAATCAAATAAAAAATGACGCGATTACCCGTCAAGAAGACGATTTCGCCCAGTGGTATACCGATGTTTGTCGAAAAGCCGAATTAATGGATTATAGTTCCGTTAAAGGTTTTATTATTTATAGACCATATGGCTACGCTATTTGGGAAGAAATCCAAAATTATTTAAATAAAAGATTTAAAGAAACAGGCCATCAAAATGTTTATATGCCAACTGTGATTCCAGAATCTTTACTTCAAAAAGAAAAAGACCACGTCGAAGGTTTTGCCCCAGAATGCTTAATCGCTAATATCGGTGGTGGGCAAAAAATTGATGATCCATTAATCATTAGACCAACTAGTGAAACTTTATTCTGTGAACATTACGCTAAAATTATCTCTTCTTATAGAGATTTACCAAAACTTTATAACCAATGGTGTTCCGTTGTCCGTTGGGAAAAAACAACACGTCCATTTCTTAGAGGTGCGGAATTCTTATGGCAAGAAGGTCATACGATGCACGAAACCGAAGAAGAAGCGAGAACTGAAACATTAAAGATGCTTGAAATCTATGATGATTTAGGTCGAGATATCTTAGCTATCCCATTTACCAAAGGTAGAAAAACCGATAAAGAAAAATTCGCTGGTGCTTTAGAAACTTATTCCATCGAAGCTTTAATGCCAGATGGTAAAGCTCTTCAAAGTGGTACCACCCATTATTTTGGTACTGGCTTCTCTGAAGCTTTTGGAATTAAATTCCAAGGAAGAGATGGAAAATTATATAATCCTCATCAAACTTCTTGGGGTGTCTCGACACGTTTATTAGGCGCCATTATTATGGTGCACGGTGATGATAACGGCTTATCCTTACCTCCATATGTCGCTCCAATTCAAGCGGTTGTTATTCCAGTCGCTCAACAAAAACCAGGCGTCATTCCTGCCGCTAGAGAACTCGAAAAAATGCTTAAGGATGCTGATGTTAGAGTCAAATTAGATGAATCTGACAAGACACCAGGTTGGAAATATAGCGAATACGAAATGAAAGGTGTCCCACTCCGTATTGAAATCGGTCCTCGAGATATTGAAGCGGGAGTAGTGACAATTGCTGTCCGTCATGATGGTAGAAAGATCACCGTTAAGAAAGAAGAAATGGTGGATACTGTTAAACAATTATTCAAACAAATCCATCAAGAAATGTATCAAAAAGCTTATGCCTACTTATTAGATCACGTTACTGAAGTCGCTAATTTAGATGACTTCAATAAAGCGATGGAAAAAGGCGGCTACGCGAAGATGATGTGGTGTGGTGAACAAGCTTGTGAAGACGCGATTAAAGATAAATTTACCGCGACCGCAAGATGCTTACCATTCAATCAAATGCCATTTGGTGATACTTGCCCAGTATGTGGTAAAAAGGCTAAAAAAGTCGTCTTATTTGCCAAAGCCTATTAATAATTTAAAAATCTTATTTAATTTTTTATGCCCTTTATGTTAATATAAGGGGCACGCATTGGAGTAGTACCCAAGTTGGTGAAGGGGCTTCCCTGCTAAGGAAGTAGATCGGGTTAACTGGTGCAAGAGTTCGAGTCTCTTCTACTCCGCCACGATAAAAAAATAGGATTAATACGCGAGTATTAGTCCTTTTTCTTTCTTAACCAATATTTTAATGCTTCATAAGCATATTTAGCCCAAGCATCTTCGTGATGTATTTCATTTGTGTCCACGAGCAAGGCTAATTGATCATTATTAAATTTCCTCTTTAATAAATATTCATACGTGTAGATAGCGGGTTTTAAAAACATCTTTTCAAAATCTTTACCGCCACTATATAAGAATAATTGACCGTTTTTATTTGGATTAATATCGTATTTATCTAGAATAGCAAACCAATCTTTCTTTTTATAAAAGAAAAAGGCTGGTGAAAAAGATAAGGAAAAATTAAAGACATCAGGTTTATAAATATAGGCAAAAAACGCCATAATACCACCCATTGATGAACCACCAATTGCGGTGTTATTGATATCCGTGAAAAACAATTTATCAATCAATGGTTTTAATTCATTAACGATATAATCGATATATTTATCAGCGGAGCCTATAAAATATGAACCTTCACTTTTAAATATCTTTTTCGTGGGTTTATAAGGAGGGCATAATTCTTTAGTTCTTTCTAAAGGGTCTTTAGGGCAATCAATACCCACTAAAATTAAGCCTTCATTTCCTTCTTTAATTAATCTTTCAATAGTTTTATCTAATTTCCAATCTCCATAAGCAGAAAGATATCGATCAACAAGATTTTGTCCATCTGACATATAGATAACAGGGAATCTTTTATTTGCGTTATTAAAATCATAATTAGAAGGTAACCACACTCTAATAGTGCGTTTATTTTCTTTAGAAAAAGGAAGAGTCACATTAAAAAAGTAGTAGTAACCATATTTCATCGTACTCTTTTGACTTTTATATTTAATAAAGGGACCTATTTTATTAGGAATAACCATATCTACATTATTCTAGCACAATAAAAAACCATGCTCATAACGAACTTGGTTTTTGTTATTAGATTTTGAATTAGAAGAATCTACCGGATGATGTAAATGGAGCAATCCAAATTCTTTGCTTTAAATCGCTTAGACTAGAAAATTATTTCTAGATACCTTTTTGTAACTAATAGTGAGGTCAGTTCTGAAAATTGTTTTAAAATCAGTTATGATTTTGTATTATTATTGTTAGACAAATAAAAAACAATCATAGGTAGATTATCTTATGGAAGAATTCTTTAAACAAATAAGTTCTTATATATCTGAATACGGATTTAAATTACTTTTAGCGTTGTGCATCGTTATAGTCGGTGTTTGTATTGCCTGGATTATCGGTTTCTTACTTAAAAAGATCCTTTTAAAAACTAGAATCGATGGTGCGATGCTTACATTCATCGTTTCTATTTTAAGAATTATTATCGTTGTCCTTGCTGTACTTATCGCCGCGGCAGTATTAGAACTTTCAACAAGTGGTTTATTAGTTTCCTTAGGTACTGTGGCCTTAGCGATTGGCTTAGCCTTAAAAGACTCATTTGCGAACTTAGCCAATGGTATTTTAATTATCTTTAATAAACCATTCCGTAGAGGTGATTTTGTTTCTATCAATGGAGTGGAAGGTAAAGTCCATAACATTAAATTATTAACCGTTGAATTAATTACATTTGCTAACGTCAAAATCGTTTTACCAAATAGCACTGTTTTAAACGGTAATATCATCAACTATTCAGCATTAGCCATCCGAAGAGTGGATATGAAGTTCACCGTGGCTTATGGCTCAGATATGGATAAAGTTGAGACTATTTTAAGACAAGTCGCTTCAGAACATCCTCAAGTTTTAAAATCCATGAAGATTAACATCTATATGGAATCCCACGATAATTCCGCGATTACATATGCTGTTAAGGTTTGGGCCAACAATGGTGATTATTTCTCTATCACCCACTCATTCCCAAGACTCGTTTACGATGCATTTGAAAAAGAAGGCATCACAATTCCATTCAACCAAATCGATGTGCATTTGGACAAATAGGTTTTGATATGTTTAAGAAATTAGGTTTATTACTCGCTTCTATTATCGCTATACCTTCCATGATGGCTTTTGCATCATCTTTTGATCAACCATCCATGGTGGTGGCAGAAGAAAGTGAAGAAAGCCCATATGAATATACTGAAGATACCGATACTGGTTATGACTACTATATCCGTTATTACAAATCTTGTATTTTAATTCCAGAGGTGCAAAAAAGATTCTGCGCTCCTAGTGGTTATACATTCGCCCTCACTTATAGCGATGAACAAGTTGATGCTTTATTAGAAGAGATGGAAAGATGCCATGTCGACTATGACTATAAGTTGATGGATTGTGTCTTCTACTATGGCATTGAAGGCACTTCCATTTATTCAGGCTCAGATCCAGAATGGCCAAACGGCAAAGAAGCAGCGCGTTCTTTCATCTTAAACTGTATAAACAGTTTTGTTCTCTTTGAAATCAGAGAATTAACCGTTGCCACCGATCTATTCTTTACCTTTGAATTCCAATTCTGTGCCGAAAATACTAATTACCATTTCGTTTTCGAGAATCAAAATATCCATGTTGAACCATATGATGAGTTAGATTTCATTCATGTCTCATCTGTGTATTATGTGCGAAACGATGAACACCGCTTCAACATTCGTGCTGATTTGATTTATGGTTTCTTCAATGAGGAACCATCTAATAATATCTATGGTTTTGAGACCGAAGAAACTCATACTAATTATCAAGGCTATAAGAAAGCCAATTATGAAATCTCTTTCTTTGCCCACGATACAATTCCTATTGGCACTATTACCGAAGCAGGCGATGGCTTTGAAATGTATTATTCTGATAATGATTTAGATATTAGAGCTAGGCTGACTTTCGTTTCTGGTGGTGTGGAATATGAATATTGGTCTAGACCATTAATGGTGGGTAATCCAAAACTCCATACCATTGTCGACGACATCTACGATCGTGATTTTATCCAAAGAGGGCAAGACCATACATTCACTCTTGATATTAACCGCAACGTCTTTAACGTTGATGAAGGCGTTTCTGGTTCCATCGGTGTAAGAGCCGTTCCTGTAGGATTAAACGACACTGAATATGGTCATGTCTATAGTGATATGAGTGAATTCCCTGCTGTTGGTCAAGTTGGTCATTATTACTATGTTTTAACTGATGAAGAAAAAGCCACTTATAACCCAAGCGACACCTCATTTGTGACGTCTGGCAATTTATTTTATACCTGGGATGCAGAAAACGAACAATACGAGTACTTTTGGGGAAAATATGTCATTGATTCTGAAATTGATTTTGACCAATACTACGATCCAGAAACAGGTGGTTTCACCGATGATTTCAACGTTGACGATTACTTTAATAGCGTTTCTAGCTTGCCATTTAATGGTGCATGGGAATTCTACTATGCCGTCTATATATCTGGTCCTGGTTATGAGATGAGGCTCTATGAGAACTATGGCCAAACCATTCAAGTAGTGAGTGGAAACGATACAAGCAAAACTATTAATCTTAACGTTCCAGACCATGTCAATCTTTATACCGATGGTGGTTCTATTGAAATCGTGCCATCAATCGCTAATCTTGATGATTCTTATGTTTGCTATTTTGATCACGAACTTTCCAAAGATGGCGTTGTCGAAATTAGCCAAGATGATAATGGTGTTTTAAATGTCACTCCTAAGAGTGCGGGTGTGGTTTCGTTAACAATTACCGCTGAATCAAGACTCTTTGATAAGATTACTAAGACCGTTGAAATTCACGTTGTCGACGCTATTTATGAAGTCGCTAAAATCGATGCTCCTGCTAATTACATCAATGCTGGCGATAATGTGAGATTTGCGCTTAATATTAGAGGCTTAAGCAGCTTCCAAAACCTCGATGTCGATTGGAGTGTTTCTGATCGAAACGGTATGCAAATTGCTGATGATAAGGTCGTGGATAATAAAGATGCGAGTATCACAATTATGGACGCCGACATTGGCGATTATACAATTTCCGCTTCTTATAATGGTGTGCAATTAGATAAGATCACTAGACAAGTCCGTTATCAATCTGATAAGGTTGATCCAACCGACGATATTATTCTTCTTAATGTCCCAGATACCATTAATCTTCTTTCTGGTGGTGATCCTCTTGATATCGTTCCAACCGTCTCTTCCTTTAACTCAGATATTGATTATTACTTCGACTATGAAGTTTCTAAAGAAAATTTAATTTCGCTTAATGAAAATAGTGATGGTTCCTTAACCGTTAATCCAATTAATTCCGGTACTTTATCGTTAACTATTACCGCTAATTATGAACCAAACCACAAGATTGCTAAAACAGTCAATGTTCGTGTTTTAGACGCCATCTATGATGTTTCTAGTATCCAAGTGCCTGATGAATTCCATTATGCTGGTAAAGATTTAACCGCTGCGGTGAGCATTAGAGGCTTTACAAACATCCAAAACCTCAAGATTGACTGGGAAGTCCTCAATAAGAATGGAGACCCATTACCAGAAGATCAAATCGTTGATAATGGTGATGCCACAATCACAATTCTTGCGCCAGATAGCGATGATTACACAATCTCCGCTTATTATGACGGCATTAAACTTGATACCATCACCATTAAGGTGAGATATGTTGATATGGATAAGTTCCTCCGTATAAACATTTGGTGGATTTTCTTAATTACTATTTCTTTTGTCGCTTTATTACTCTTCTTAAAGTTCTTACTTAATAGAAGTAAAACGACAGTGGAAAATATCGAAAAAGTGTATCAAGTGTTCTGCCAATGCTTAAGCGATGATAAATTAACTAAAGAAGAACTAATTAAAATTAGAAAAGAAATAACGAAGTGCATGCACCGATGCGAAGACTTAAATATCGACGCTCTTAACCAATATGAAAAAGCGACGAGATATTTACGTAAATCTTTATTCGACTGCAAAGCCTTAATTAAAGATTATGATACAACCACCCCAGCGGATCGTGGTGTTTATACAGACCGACTTGATAAAGACTTAGCGAAAGCCCTTAACGTTGCTAAAGAGATTGAAAACGCTAAAGGCTTAATTGAAAGCTATCACGTTAACGCTAACCGTCATAACTTTGAATCTTTAGATGATGGTAGTAAAAAGGGTAAGAACAAGAAATAGTGTAGAGGAAATTTTATGAGATACGAAAATAAAAGAGAGGCATTAATCATTTATTTTGAAGGCGAAATCAATTCTTTTAATGCTGAAAACGTTGAACAAGAAGCACGTGAAATATTAAAAAATGAAGAGTTTAGTACTTTAGTTTTAAATTTCGCCAGTGTGAGATACGTTTCTAGCGCTGGTCTTCGTATCGTTTTAAAATTCAAACAACAATATAAAAATGTTTCTATTGAAGAATGTTCTTTAGAAGTTTATGACATTTTATCCATGACTGGTTTTACAAATATGATGCCAGTTAAAAAGGCACTTAAACGCTTATATGTGAGTGGCGCTAAAGTCATTGGTGAAGGTTTCTTCTCTACTGTCTACCGTATTGATAAAGATACCATTGTTAAAGTATTTAACCGCACCTCTGATCCAAATCAAATCGAAAGAGAACTTGCGATGTCTAAACAAGCTTTCGTTTTAGGCATTCCGACTGCGATATCTTATGATATCGTGAGAGTGGATGATAAGCTCGGTGTTCGTTTTGAAATGCTCGACTGCATGTCTTTAAAAAATGCTTTCTTAGAATATCCAGATAAATATGATGAACTCGTTGATAAATATGTCGCTTTACTTAAGAAAATTAATACAACTGACACTAATAATAATCCCGTCTTCCCAGATATGAGAGAGTTCTTCTTTGAAAACCTCAGCTATATCAAACACTTTGTGGATCATGAGCATTATGAAAAGATGAAAGCCTTGCTTTCTCAAATTCCAACTCGCTCCACATTTGTGCACGGGGACTGCCACTTTAAAAACATCATGGTGCAAGGGGATGAATTCCTTTTAATCGATATGGACACCCTTTCTAAAGGTCATCCAATATTTGAATTAGCTTTAATTAGAGCCCCATATGTTGCTTTTGAAGCGGATGCACCAGGTAACTCAGAAAAGTTCTTGGGCGTGAGCGCAGAATTTGCGGAGAAACTTTATAACGATCTCGTGGAACGTTATTTTGGAACAAATAGACAAACCATTAAAGACACATTAGAAATCATCTGTTCTATTCATATGCTCTACTGGAATGTTATTAACACTCCTGATAATGAAGCCCGTATGAAAGGTAATAAAGAAAGACTTTGTGCCTTACTTGATAAATATGATGAATTAGATCTTGGAGAATAAAATGACGGAACAAGAAAAAGAAAGAGAGAAATATCTAAAGGCGTATTACGAAAATGAGGCAAACGCTAATAAGCACATGTCTTATGCGCTTTTATTTACCGCTGTTCTTTTAGCCATTGTTTGGATTGGCTATTTCGTTGGCTTATTTAATGTCACGAAAGAGACATTAGTGGTCACTCATATCGTTATTGCAGTCTCTTTATTTATTCTTATTTCACCAATGTTTTATTTAAAAACTAACCGCCTTAAAAAGCCAGGCTTTAAGTTTTTTGTTTTATTCTCATTTATCTTTGTTATCTCAGTTTTAAATGTCGTTATTCCTAAACATTTAATCATTGGTTGGGCGATATGTATCGTTTTAACAAATCATTATTACAACCCTAAAGTTGGTTTAATCGTTTTTATCGTCACTTTAGTTTCTTTATTCGTTTGTATTTATTTAGGTATGTTTTTAGGTGAATTTGATTCTAACTTATTAGCGGGTCAACTCGACGCTAAACAAGGTATTATTCATAACTATTTATTACCTAATACTTATAGCGATTCACCTTCTGGAAGATTTGCTTATTTACATGATTTAGTAGCAGCGGGTGATAATCGTTATTTAAAAGCTCTTTTATATTATTTTGTGCCTAGAGGCGCATTAATCACGATTTTATTCTTCGTCAGTAACGCTTTAAATAAACGTACTTATACTTTATTAGTCGAAGGATTAAAGATTAGTAGTGAACAACAAAGAACTAAAACAGAACTTGAAGTCGCTAAAGAAATTCAATTAGCTACTTTACCAGTTGAATTTATCACTTCGGAAGATATTGAAATTCAAGCCGAACTAAAAGCGGCTAAAGAAGTGGGCGGTGACTTCTACGATTATTTTGTTTTAGATGATGATCATACCGCGATATTAATCGGGGATGTTTCTGGTAAAGGTATCCCAGCGGCCATGTTTATGATGAAAACCATCACCTGCTTTAAAAACTACATGTCGATTAATAAGAGCCCAGCGCAAATTATGAAAGACGTTAATAAAGCCATTTGTGAAGGTAATGACTCACAAATGTTTGTCACTTGTTTCTTAGCCATTATTAACACTAAAACAGGGGAAGTTAAATTTGCTAATGCAGGACATAATCGTCCTATCGTTGGCCAAAAGACCAAATATAAATATTTAAAATGTAAATCTGGTTTCATTTTAGGGGCTATGCCAGAAGCTTATGTGGAAGATGAAACATTCACCCTTAATAACGGTGATACATTTACTCTTTATACGGATGGCATTACCGAAGCGATGAACACAAAAAGAGAACAATATGGGGAGAAGAGACTTTTAGATTTATTTAATAGAAAAGTTTATTCTTGCCTTGTCGAACTTCACCGTGATTTAAAAGATGATGTTCTTCATTTTACTAATGGAGCGGAACAAAGTGATGACTTAACTTATATCACTCTTAAATACCATGGGGATAAATACGTTTTCGAAGAAAAGACATTTGATGCCACAATGGAAAACATTCCACAAATGTTAGGTTTCTTATCTAATTTCGCTAGCAATCTTAACTTAGGCGATAGCTTCAAAAATAAAGGTTTAGTGGCCGCTGATGAGATTTTATCTAATGTCGTTAAATATGGTTATAAAGAACATAAAGGCCAAATCTATTTAAGAGCGTTATTTAACGTCGATCAAAAAGAATTCATTTTAACAGTCATCGATAATGGCATTCCTTTTGATCCATTCAAGGTCGATAATAAGCCGTTAAGTGGTGATATTGAGGATCAAGAAGAAGGTGGTTTAGGTATCTTAATCGTTAAAAATCTCGCTACGGAATACGCTTACGATAGATTAAACGATAAGAACATCACGATTCTTAAAAAGAAATTTTAAATAAAAAGAAAGAATGATTTGATATATAATCATTGAGAGGAATTAGTTATGGATATTTTCTTAAAATACGAACTTTATCAAAACGATTGCTATAAAATCGTCTTTAATTATGAATATTTTGAAAAACACCCAGAAGTTTTTGATGATCTTTTTGCTGATGAAGAATTAGATGTGAGAGTCCATCAAAGATATGAAAATAAAAAGCTCTTTGACCGCAACGACAACTATTCTGTTGCTGTCACTTGGATTGTTAATGACATCAAAGATGAAGAATCCATTTTATCAAAATTATTTAAAGATAAATTCCTCAATGAAGATTTAAATGAACACGAAAGACGTATTCGTATTTTCAAATACATTTTCCCAATTCTTACTTTAAGACAATTTGCCTATAAAACTCTTCCTGGTGCAAGATACGCTCTTACCTACTTCCAAGACCATAGTTTTAAATTCTTCTTACCAAAAGAATTCCTTGAAGCTCGATTTGGTGAAAAATATGACACAATCGATATCAAGAAATTAACTAATGATGAAATCATTGAATACATTCTCCCAGATTATTATCTTTCTTTAAGCTATGCCGATCTTAAAAAACCAAAAGATAAAGAAGATCCGTTAGCTAACTTAGGCAGAGAATGGTTAAACGAAGATAACCAAGTCGTTTCTGTTGTTAAATAACTAGTAAAAAGTGCATAATCGTCATATTTATTAATGATATGGCGATGTAATATAGATTTAATTAGAGGTAACCTTTTATGAAAAAAAGATTTATGTTTTTATCTATAGCCGCACTTTTATTAACGGCATGTAATGGTGGTAACGACACTCCAAAATCAAGCGAAGTTTCTCTTCCACCAGTTGATAATAATGAAGTATCGGTCTTCCTTTTATCTGGTCAATCCAATATGCAAGGCAACTCTTCTCCAGAAGGAGATGTTAGAGAAGGTTCTACTACGGTTCATCACAATTTTCTTGCTGAGGCTTTTGATGAATTAGGTTTTGATGATTATGAGGAAGTCGCCGCTGGTATGGAAACAGTGCAAAGTAGTGTTTACTGTGCTGGTTATGGTGAACTTGACCATACAAAACTCGAAAATAACCCTAAACTTCAATCCTACACCAATAAGGAAAACCAATTTGCTGGTAAATTTATTCCAACAGTTCCAGGTTTAGGAAACAACAATACACAAATGGGCCCAGAATTCGGTTTAGCATATGCTTTAAAAGATTATGCTACTGAAGATAAACCAATCTTCTTAGTTAAGATGGCCTCTAATGGTTCAGGCTTTGCCCAAAGTGGTACCCAATATAACTGGCCATTTAAAGATGAAAGTGGTAATTTCCCAGAAATCAATTTATACGATACATTTGCTAAACCATTCTTAGAGAACAATCTTAAACTTATCGAAGATATGGGCCTTACTCCAGTTATTAAAGGTTGGGTCTGGCACCAAGGCGAATCAGATTGTGATGGTGGCACTAAAACTGCCAAATACGCTGATAGACTTGGCGATATGGTTTCTAAATTCAGAGAAGACTTTGAAGACTATGCTCCTTATCAAGATGGGGAAAACATCGCCTTCATCGATGGCATGGTTTACCAAGGACAAGGTACAGCTTGGACAAAACCAGATGAAATGAACGCCAAAAAGCAAGAATTTGCTGATTCCGCCGATAATAACTATATCGTCGATATCTATGGTAACGAAGATCCTGTTCCAGAAAACGAATTAAAGCCAGGTAATCCAGGTGGCGATAGTATGCACTATAACACCAAGAGCTCTTTAAGACTTGGTATGGCCTATGGTCAAGTTATCATCGATAATGGTTTATTAGACTAATATATAATTAAACAAAAATAGCCGAGTGATATTCATTCGGCTTTTTGTTTTTACTTATCTAACACCAAGTGTTATTATTTCACTATGAAAATTGGAATTATTGGTGGTGGCGCTGCTGGTGTATATGCGGCAATTAGAATTAAGGAACTAAATCCATCTTTTGATGTAACTATCATTGAAAGAAATGATAAACTTCTTAAAAAAGTGGCGGTCACTGGTAATGGTAGATGTAACTACGCTAATTTAGGTAGTTTAGTTGATAAATATAATAATCCATTCGCTAATCAAATCATCGAAAACTTAAAACCAGAACAAATAGTGGCCAATTTCGAAAGATACGGCATTCATCCAACTAGAATCGATAATTTAATCTTCCCCGTCTCTTTGACCGCTCAAACAGTCGCTTTGATGTTAAATAAACGTCTTAACGAATTAGGAGTAACAATTTGTCTCAATGAAAAAGTTTTAGATTATCAAAATAAGAATAATAAGTTTGTTATCAAAACCGAAAATAATGAATACGTCTTTGATAAAGTAGTGTTTGCTGCGGGTGGAAAAGCCTATCCTCAACTCGGTACAGATGGTGGTGTTTTAGAAGTCTTGAGACAACATGATTATTCAATTGAGACATTATCTCCATCTTTAAGCCCACTTAAAGTCAAAGAAAACACTAAGAAAATATCTGGTCAAAGAGTTAAATGCTTAGTCTCTTTATGTAATAAAGGCCTACTCTATTATGCTGAAGAAGGCGAAGTCCTCTTTAAGGATGATGGTCTCAGTGGCATCGTCATTTTAAACATGTCACAAAAGATTAATGAGATTAAAGATAAATCCAATATCAAAGTGGTCTTAAATCTTGTTCCAGATAAAAAGAATATTAAAAAAGAGCAATATGAAGAATACGTCCATCCAAAACTAGCGAGTTATCTTTTAGATAATAATCTTGATATTAACGCTCTGACATATACATTTAAAAACTTCTATGATTTTAATATTGCGGAAGTAAGCCATGGTGGTCTTTCCTTAAAAGAAATCACTAATGAATTAGAATCTAAAAAAGAAAAAGGCTTATATTTCGCTGGTGAATTGTTAGATATTGATGGCATGTGTGGTGGCTATAACCTCATGTTTGCCTTTGCATCAGGAGAAACTATTGCTAAAGCAATAAAGTAATTTATGTTTAAAAAAGTATTTCAAATTTCCAATAACGATGTCGATACTAAATTTGAGTTAAAGGTATCGGCTATTTTCCGTTTATTTCAAGATGTAGCGATGCTAGCCACTAAGGATGCTAAAGTGGATTCCATGTCACTAAGTGAAAGAAATATCGACTGGGTCATTACTCGTATGAATGTGGAAATCAAACGCTTACCAAAATGTGATGATGAAATTACTGTTTGTACTTATCCAGGAAAAGATATGGCCATGCTTTATCCACGTTATTTTTTCATCACTGATTCTAAAGGTGAAGTCATTGTTCGTTCTTCTTCAATTTGGGCATTAATTGATAATAATACTCGTAGAGTAATTGTTGATAGAGATGTCATTAGTAAACTTCCTGAAGAAAAATATGATGATCAACTTCCTCTACCAGAAAAGATTTCTTTACCAGAAGATAGTCGGTTCATAGAAAAAAGAACAATTCACTATAGTGATTTAGATTTTAATTCACATATGAATAACGTGAGATATGTCGAACTATTAACGGATACTCATGATTCCGCTTTTTATAAGAATCATCATATTAAATCTATCAATCTAAATTACATGAAAGAAATCAAAGAAAAAGAGGCTGTCGAGATTTTTACTGACGCCTCTAATCCAGAAACGATTTCTGTTAATGTGAATGGCTCACTTGCCTTCTTAGGCAAAGTTACTTATTCTGATTAGCTTTTTGATAATTATTTTTCACTTCGACGAGCATTTGTTCCATGCGGTTCATGCAGTCTTCAAAATCAAATTGCTTAATGAACTCTCTATATTTCTCGGAGAGTTTTTCTTTTTCTTCTTTGTGTTCAATCCAATAATCGATGTGAGCGGTGAGATCTTTCACTGAGCGAGATTTATATAAACATCTATCATCGATAGCAAACATTCTAGTAGCGCTTTTCTTACTGTTAGCGATAACTGGAACCATGCCACACGCTATAGCTTCTAAACAAGAGATAGCTTCAATTTCTACGATAGAAGTATGAACATATAAATCACCCATCCATAAAGCATCGTGAAGTTCTTCGTGTTTATATCTTTTTTGAATTGGTTCATTTGTGAACTTTAATTTCTTGATAAGTTTTAAAAGATAGTTTCTTCTTGGTCCATCACCAGTGAGCATAATTTGAATATCTTTTTCATATTTTGACTTTTTAACAGCATATAAAAGCTCTTGTTGATTCTTCTCTTTTGATAACCTACCTGACATGATAATGATGAACTTATTTTTTAAGTTATCTGGGCGTTCAACTTGTTTAGGATAGAAGTACTTAAAATTGACTCCGTTTGAGATGACATAAGCAGGGACATTTTTCTTATTATATTGCTTCACATAATCTCTGATAAAAGCGGTTGGATAATGGACGGCATCAACCTTATTAAAATAGGTGCTCCATAGATATGAATAGGTCGCTTTATTAACAAGATTAGAAGCCATCATAAAGATATGAGAAGTGAAGTTTTCCGCTTGCATATGGAAACCAGCGGTAAAAGGAATACCGTTTTTATGGCAGAACTTAAGCGCTCTTTTTGATGCATTAAATGGCACTAAGCCGTGGACGATATCTGCATCTTTACAAGCTTGATAAATAACGGTTTTATCGCCTCTTGCTAAAGAGACACCGTTTTTTGCTAAGTAGTTATTAAATGGACCAACGTTTAAAGTTCTTAAAATATAGTAACCTTGACGACCCATCTTGTCTGGATCTGGACAAACGACTTTGACATTATGTCCTTTTTCAACAAGTGTATTAATTAAGTTATAAGCGGCTAATGAGGTACCATTATTGGCCTCACCTAGAACGTCGCAAACGATTGTAATGTTCATAATTTTGACCTCGATAATATGCTATGTGCTTTTTTAAGCGCATACAAACTACTAGTAGAAAATTTATTTCTACTTTCATGGCATATTACTCTACTAAAAAACTTTTTTCTAGTGGAGATTATTTAATGATGACTTTATGGAAAGCTTTTTTACCTTTTTTAATCTTGATGCCATCGGAGAAATCTTCGATTTTTAAGCGAAGCGTGGAATCATTAACTTTTTCTCCATTTATTGAGATACCACCTTGATCAATTAAGCGGCGGGCTTCACCTTTAGAGGCAGCAAGTTTAGTCAAAACTAATAAATCTAATAAGCCCATTCCTTCACCGATTTCATCTTTATTTAATTCGGTAGTTGGCATATTAGCGTCGTCACCTTCACCAGAGAATAAGGCACGCGCAGCTTGCAATGCTTTTTGGGCTTCTTCTTCTCCGTGGACAAGCTTAGTAATTTCAAAAGCTAAGATTTCTTTCTTTTCATTGATGCGGTTATCTGGCCATTTGGTCATTTCTTCGATTTCTTCAATTGGGATAAATGTGATCATCTTTAAGCATTTATCAACATCTGCGTCATCAACATTTCTCCAATATTGGAAGAATTCATATGGACTTGTTTTTTCTTTATCAAGCCATAAAGCGCCTTTTGCGGATTTACCCATTTTCTTACCTTCACTATTTGTTAAAAGTGGAATGGTTAAAGCGAAAGCATCTTTACCTGTTTTCTTTCTAATGAGTTCTGTACCAGCAAGCATATTGCTCCATTGGTCATCCCCACCAAACTGCATATTACAGCCATATTTTTCATGGAGATAATAGAAGTCATAAGACTGCATAATCATATAGTTAAATTCTAAGAATGTGAGACCTTTTTCCATTCTTTGTTTATAGCATTCAGCAGTGAGCATTTTATTAACGGAAAAACACGCTCCAACATCTCTAAGAAGTTCGGTGTATTTTAACCCTTTTAACCAGTCAGCATTATTAACACACAATGCCTTATCTTCACCGAATTCAATAAAGCGGGAAATTTGTTCTTTAAAGCGAGCACAGTTATGAGCAATTTGTTCTTCTGTTAACATCGCTCTCATATCTGTTCTTCCACTTGGATCACCCACTAAACCAGTACCGCCACCTAAGACAACAATAGGTTTGTTACCCGCCTGTTGTAATCTTCTCATTAAGACTAAAGTCATAAAGTGACCAGCGTGTAACGAATCAGCGGTTGGATCAAAACCAATATAAAATCTTGCTCCTCCATTATTGATGAGTTCTTTGATTTCTTCTTCATCAGTAACTTGAGCAATTAATCCTCTTCTTTGTAATTCTTCATAGATTTTCATAAAAGATCCTCCTAAAAAATAAATCCTCTATTCCTAAAAACGGAACAGAGGACGAATAATCGTGGTACCACCTCTATTTAGATAACCTTCGCAAGTTATCCCTTAAGTGTCAGTGACACATCGCTATTTCGGGCGAACCCGGCTTCCCTACATATTAGTTCAGGTCGCAGCTCTGGAATGTATTCATCTTTCACTAGTCTATGGTCTTGCAGCATCCGGCCACTCTCTAAGAAACATCATGAAGACTACTTGTTTCCTTCATAGCTTCGCTAGTTAATATATCAAAGCTTAGCTATAATGTAAAGTTTACATAAGTAAAAAGTTGTTATTAATTCTTTCCTTATATAAAATATAAAATTGAAATGGCAAAGAAAAATAAAAAACCTGATTATAAAGCGCATCTATTCTCATTTAAGTACATCTTATTTGATTTAATTAAATGGCTTGGCTGGTGGCAGTGCCTTCTTTGGTACCGCATTAAAAAGATTTATGATGGGAAAGAATCTAAAAAAAGACCAAAGGGAAAAGTTGTTATTTCTTCTAACCACGTGGCCTTTAGTGATCCATTTGTTTTGCAGTGTACGATTCTTACAAGAAGATGGCACTTCTTATATATGACTGATTTAATTAAAAATAAAGCTCAGGCTTGGTTTTATAAAAACGCTTTCTTATCATTTCCTATTGATCGAGATAAACCATCTTATCAAACAATGAAATTCTTAAGTGAATATGTTAAAGGTGGTAACTTATTAGCCTTATTCCCAGAAGGTCATATTAAAAAAGATAATCAAGTTGATAGCTTTAAAGGCGGAGCCTTATTAATCGCTTATTTAAGCGACGCTCCAATTATTCCTATATATCATCATCGTAGAAAAAGTGTCTGGAACATGACTAGAATAGTCATTGGTAAACCCTTTAATGTTAAAGAAAAAATCGGACCAGTATTAAGCCAAGATAAATTAAACGCTGTAGCGGAAGAACTACATCAATACGAGTTACATTTACAAAAACTATGTGAGGAGAGTATGAAGAAATGAAAATATTATTCAAAAACGCTAGAATCCTAACCATGGAAAAAGAAGAGATTATTGAAGGTGATTTAGTCACTTTAGATAACCGCATTGCTTATATTGGAAAAGACTCCTCTAAATGTGGTCCTTTTGATCGTATTATTGAATGTCATAAAAACTTATTGATGCCTGGATTTAAAAATGCGCACGCTCATAGTGCGATGGTATTTTTACGTAGCAAAGCGGATGACGCGAGTCTTCAAGATTGGTTATTCAATATTGTTTTCCCACGCGAAGATAAATTAATCGCTAGTGACATATATCACTTAAATAAAGTTGCTTATCTAGAATATCTTAGTAGTGGTATTACCGCTTGCTTTGATCATTATTACTATCCGCTTGAAGCCGCTAAAGCAGCGGAAGAAATTGGTTTCCGTACTCTTTTATTAGCGACTTATGACCAAAAATATACGCGTGGTGAAGACCTATATCGTAACTTTCATCACTTTAATGATATAAAAGATGGTTTAGTGAGATATACAATTGGTTTCCATGCTGAATATACAACTGATGATGATTTATTAATGGGAACAATCGAAGCTTTAAGAATGCTTAAGTGCCCGTTCTATACTCATATCGCGGAAACTAAAAAAGAAGTTAAAGAATGTTTAGATAGACATGGGAAAACACCAGCTCAATATCTCTATGATAACGGCTTATTTAATTATGGAGGTGGTGGTTTCCACTGCATCTATTTAACTCCTGAGGAAGTCAAAATTTTTAAAGATAATAATTTAAGTGTTGTTTCTTGCCCAGGAAGTAACGCTAAGCTTGCTTCTGGAATTGCACCTTTAACCTATTATTTACAAAATGGAATCAATATTGCTTTAGGCACAGATGGCCCTGCAAGCAACAATAGTTTAGATATGTTTAAAGAGATGTATCTCGCCGCTACACTGCAAAAAATCGTTAACGAAGATGCCAAAAGTATTTCCGCTTTTGAGATCTTAAAAATGGCGACAGTAAACGGCGCTAAAGTGATGGGTTTAGATGAAGCAGATATCCTTAAAGAAGGAAAATATGCCGACTTAATTATGATTGACTTAAATAAAGCTAATATGCAACCAATTAATAACATCATTACTAATCTCGTCTACGCTGGAAGTAAAGATAATGTCATCTTAACAATGATTAACGGTCGTATTTTATACGAAAACGGAAAGTATAATATTAGCGAAACTAAAGAAGGTATTTTTGCAAAAGCTGAAGAAATTGCTAGCAGAATAGAAAAAGAATTATAGAATATAATAAAGAGTAATTTTTATGGCAGTATTAAAAAGAGGTTTTTGTGTTAAGTGTCAAGGAGACGAAAGACTCCGCATTTTTAATGTCAATAAAACAGCGGAAGTTTGCTATTGTCCACACTGCACAAATCCAATGCCTCCTAAAGACGCTATTGAGAATTACCGTGAACTTATTTCTCATCATTTAAAAAGAGCGTCTAAATATTTATTTGAAACAACAGAATATTTATTAGCCTATCAAACATTTGCCCATGTCATTGATTTAGATGACTCCGTTAAAGCAGCATTCTATGGCCGTTTATTAGCGTTAGTCCACCTTTCAACTTTAAGAACTAGCAAAATTAATTTTGCTTTCCAAATGCATCGTCAAGAAATGCGTATTTTCCATGCCGCTGAAATATGCGTGGAATATTATCACTTCTTAGTTCTTCTTTTAGATGCTTTAGATAATTATGAAAATAGAATGAAAAAACGCTTAACTGTGCGTGGTGTTTTCTATGACACGGATTGCGTATCTTTATACTTACAAAGACTAGATGAAATTCGTAGTTATAAAGATTTTATCTTAAGTGAAGCGGAATATTTCATTGATATTAAATCAAATAACAATGACGATAGTTTCCAAGAAATCGTTGAACGCGTTACACAAAACGATCAAGAATACGAAAAACTATTTAAAGAAGATTACTATACCGCTAACGGCTTTGCCTATAAGTTTGTTTCCTTTGGTCAAAATAATGTTCCATCTATTGCGATTGATTCCAAAGCGCAAAGACAAAAATTCCGTTTTATTAAGCCAACTAGCTTATATCCAAAAGATAACAAAAAGAGTAAGATTAAAGACCAAATTTATTTAAACAATTTAGCGTTATCTCGTCTTGTTGCCGCTTCTATTCCTGTAGCTATAGTTTTATTATTAATTGCTATTGGTGATATTATTGGCGCCATCTTTATTCCAAATAATGCAGTCAAAATTATCTTCTACGTGATGGCCGCAGCAGTCGTTTCAATTTCCTTGTTGCTATTTATCCTACACTTCTTATGGAAAAATAGATTAAGAAGAACTTATTATAACGGCACAAATCCGTTTATCTTTAAGTAAGTTAAGAGTTTTTTAAGCGCTTTAGCACGGTGAGAAACCGTGTTTTTTTCTTCGCCCATTAACGCAAAACAAGTGCCTGTTTCTTTGCTGATAAAAATAGGGTCATAACCAAAGCCACCTTCACCTTGTTTTTCTTTGGCGATGGTGCCTTCTGCAACACCTTCAAAAATAAGTGGTTTATCTTCAACATTAAGCAAAACTATGTCACAGACAAATCTCGCAGATCTATCTTCTTTATCTTCTAATCTTTTTAGTATTTCTTTAATAGCGTTATCGTGTCCACCTAAAGAAGAAGCATAACGCGCGCTATGAAGTCCTGGTTCGTTATTTAAAGCAGTTATTTCTAAACCGGAATCATCAGAAATAATTGGCATAGTCGTAATCTTTTGAATTGCTTTCGCTTTAATTAAAGCGTTTTCAGCATATGTCTTACCGTTTTCAATGACTTCTTCTGGTTTAGCCATTAAGTCGCTTAAACCATAGACGATGATTTTATGAGGAGATAAAATCTCTCTCACTTCTTTTAATTTGTGCTTGTTATTTGTGGCTAAAATAATTTCGTAATTCATATCTTATTCATAGTAAATCATTTTTCTTTTTTATTAAAGAAATAGTGTTATAGCCGCCTTTTTATCGATATATATTATTAATGCCTAACTTTTTATGTATAATAAAAAAATAGGGGGAATAAAGATGAAGACAGTCTTAAGAATTTTTAATATAGTCATCATGGCTATCGCCGCTCTTGCGACAATCTTCCTTTTTGTTTCGCCAACCATCTCTTTTAATTCCAAAGTCTCCGTTGATATTGCTACATTCTCAGAATTTGTTCCATCAACTCCTTACACTGAAGATCTTGATATTGTGAGTTTGTTAGGCACTGATACGATTGAAGTTGGTGTTAAATTCAGACTCAATGTTGGTGATACAAATAAGGTCATGAACAAAGATAGAGACTTTGTTAACGATGGTATGATTGGTCCTAACGTTAATGACATTGTTGATATTTTACACGATCCAGTTAACTTAATTACTGAATATTACGTTAGAACATTTTTAAAAGGTCTCATCAAAGATGAGATTACTCAACAAATTGATAACGCTAGACAAAAATATGGCGCTACTGATTCCACAGCAGAAGAAATTATGGAAGAAGTTGGTATGGATGATGAATACTTCGATAATTTCACATTTGCAATGTATCGCGCTGCCGATGAAGAAGGTGCCACTGTTGATTCTGTGACAGAAGTTTTATATGAACAAATTGATGATGCCTTAGCTAAAGCCGAACAAACTGGTGTGGTCGATACATCTGGCTATACAGAAGAAAGTAAGGCCGGATTAAAAGAAGACGTCGTTTCTAACTTAGAATCGATGGAATTAGTGAATGAAGATGGTACAGTTAAAAGAATTAGTTTGATGGCTTTTAACTATTTAGCTAATTATTTAAAAGGACAATTAGATGGCAAAGTTGATCCTAGTGAACTAGTGATGAAAGAAGATGAAGATGATTATGCTTTCTCCACTCGTTTACTCCGCGTATTTTTATATAATCAAATACCTGATGATGTTTATGATGTGATGGGTTATGTAGCGTTAGCCTTATTCATTTGCATGTTTGTTTTCGCCGCTAACTGGGTTTTATTAATCCTCATTACTTTATTTAGAACTTTATTATCTAAAAAACCATGGACAATATTCGGCCCTTGGTTCTGGTTCTTAGGTGGCTTACAAATCATCTTAGGCTTCACCATTACCTATTTAGGTAAAGTGGTGTTACCTTCTTATGACATCGCCTCAGTTATGGCGGCTGTTAATATACCAATTAGAGGCATTCTTTTAGCGCCTCGAACATTTGCTTTAGTGCCTTCTATTTTCTATATGATGTGTGTTCCTTTAGCGATTGTTTATGGTTTCTTTAAAAGAAGAGTCAGAAGACAAATTAGACAAGAAAAGGAGGATGAATAATTATGAAAAAGTTTAAAACATTGTTATTTACTATTTTAGCTAGTGGTTTGCTCGCTCTTACTTCTTGTCAAAATCTTGAAGCTTTATTTAATGATGATGATTTATCACTTCATAATAGTTTTAATGAAATCGTTTCTATTCCAAAAAGCGAAGAACCAAAAACTGGTCCATGCGCTAGAGGAGTATACGCTACTGAAGTAGAAGATACACCAAATGCTTATTGCTTTAAAAAGATCCCTTACGCTAATAATGGGGACGATTTTGTTATTAACACTTATAAAAACGGTGCCATTAATCACGTTGAATATAACGTTAACAATGGCGAAGATTATCCTGCCGTTAGAAATAAAAATAACTTCGATTTATATGTCCCGAAGGATTTAAATAAGTCCGCTAAACAAACAGTCGTTTTATTCATCCATGGTGGGGCGTGGATAAGTGGCTTTAAGACCGATGTCAATTCATACGTGTATGAATTTGCTAATCGTGGTTATATAAGCGCAACTATCCAATATACCTTGCTTAAAAAATCAATGGATGATGCCTCTTTATCCATCTTCCGCGATTTAGATGAAATCGATGCTTGTATCAGTGCTATTAAACTTGCTTTAGGCGATTTAGAATTCGATACATCTAAACTGAATTTAGTTATTGGTGGTGCTTCTAGTGGTGCCCATTTAACAATGCTATACGCTTATTCCAGAGGTCAAAGAAGCGCTATTCCAATTAAGTTTTTAATTAACGCTGTTGGTCCAACTGATATCAAACCAGAAAACTGGAAGAAATTTAATAGTGCTAGCGATGAAGTATTAAATGCTGGCCTATCTTATAGTGCGATTGAAGCACAAAGAAGCGCTAGCAACTTAGGTGAACTAAAAGTTCAAGACCCTGATGATGATTACTATTGGAATGCTTATCAAACTATGCGTATTGCAAACGGTATGTGTGGCATCCCATATTCTACAGTGGAAATTAGAAATACCACAGATGAAAATAAGGAAGAAATCCTTTATCCAAACGATGCTTCTAATTCTATGACTAAAGTTGGTGGTGGAGAAGATCAAGTATCAGTTACGTATTGGATGAATCAATCCACTAATTCATATCCAATAGTCTGCGCTTATGCTGGTAAAGACTCCGTTGTGGGTATTGCTCAATTTGCTAAGCTAGAAGAAGCAATGATTAATAAGAGTATTGATTATGATTTCGTTTATTTTAAAAACGGCAATCACACCGATATCAAGAAAGAAAAAGATGAAACTAAATATAATGAGTTTGTCAATAAAATACTGACTCGTTTAGCAGCAATCTAAAAAATAAAAGCGGTTGAAAAACCGCTTTTTTATTCTAAAGAATAAAGTTAAGTATTAATTCCCAAATCTCTTGATCTTGCTCGGTCATTTTAGAGATTGGTTTATCAATAAAATAATTCTTCTTTTCTTCAACTGTTTTTAATTCACCTTGATTAATTAAATAATAATAATTACCAAGCCATTCATTCATTGTTTTAAGAGCGTCAATAGAATAATTCGGATTATGTTTTTTACCTTCAACTATCTTAAAAGATAAGTTAGGATTATTAAGTTTCATCACTCTTTTGGTGTTATATTTAAAGTTCACCATCTTATCGTCAGTGGAATGAATAAATAAAAGCTTATCAGAAGTGTTTTTTAGATATTTCCAGTTATCGATATTGCCGTACTCTTTATCTCTTTTCTTTTCGTCTCTTTTAGCGGCATTCGCAAAAAATCTAAACTTCACAAAGCCCATTAATTCATCACTAACATTAACGAATCCAGAAATGATAACCGCTTTTTTAATTTGCGGTAATAGATTAATGACATTTAAAGATGTATAAGCGCCTAAAGAATGACCAATAAGAATGATTTCTTCATCAATATGAAGAAGATTAATTAATTCAACAACATCTCTAGTTGGTTCATTAACGGATAAAAGAGTTTCTCCTTTTGAAGCTCCACATCCTGTATAGTCTAAAGTTAAAACGCGATACCCCTCTTTACAAAGGAGTTCAATTTCCGCTAAATAAGCGGTATGACCTGGTCCAATACCTGGTAAGAAAATAATGAGTTTATCTTTTTTATAGTTTTCGTAATTATAAAAGAAATAGTGGACTTCAATGCCTAAAGAATTATTAAAAGTATTCTCAACGCAATTTAAACCAATAAAGTCTTCCTTTGAATAATAGGGAATCCCATCATCCTTATCAAATCTTTGAATAAAGTTTTTACGATATAAATTAACAATAAAACTCATATGGTTATATTGTAAAAGAATTAACGATGCAGTCAATAAAATAAAAACTCTGCAAAGCAGAGTATTTTTAATCTTCTGGAGCAAGTGACGGGAATCGAACCCGCATAATCAGCTTGGAAGGCTGATGTTCTACCACTGAACTACACTTGCAGCAAGCGAAGTAGATTATATATCATCCCTTCGCTTATTTTCAATAAATTATTGATTAATGAAGGCTAAGAGTTGGTTTTTGTTTTGATAGCCGAGTTTGGTATCTTTTCTTTCCCCGTCTTTAAAAAGCATTAATGTTGGGATAGCTTGAATACCATATCTCGCCGCTAATGGGCCAACTTCATCAACATCGATTTTTAAGATCTTTAATTCTGGTTTTTCTTCAGCAAGTTGCTCTAAAAGTGGGGAGAGCATTTTGCATGGGCCACACCATGTGGCAAAAAAGTCTACGAGAACTAATCCTTCTTTTACTTCTTCTTCAAATTCTTGGACTGAATTAATGTGTTTTAACATAGTTAATCTCCTTTTATTAAATGAATAGCATACTAATTAAATAAATAGCAATCATGTGGACCGGATAGTAGAGATAACTACCATACTGGAACCATTTTTTATTATACCCGCGCCTACCGTTATAAAGCAAAAGTAACGCACCTGAAACAATAGAGAATAACTGTACTTCAATCATCCAAGATACATATTGAGAAGGCATTAAAATACCAACAATAAAGAAGATAACATTGATAACAATAACCATTAAGAATGAGAAAATGTTAAGAGCGTGTCTTTCAATATTGCTATCTCTATATGCCTCTTCTTCAATACCAGTGAGACCACTTTGATATTTGATAAATAACTTTGTGAAGTAGTGGGCCACATAGAATAAAACGATCATTAAAACCGCGAACCAATCATATTGGCCTCTAAGAAAATATGGGCACCATAAGATATGTCCATGACATCCACACCATTCTAAAGCGGTACCAATAAATGTATAAACACTAAATAGAATTGGTACTATCGCTAATAGCTTTAAATACCATTTATTTTGTCTTAAACAATATATGGCAACCGCACCTAAAAGTAGGTCAATAAAAATATTGCCTTCCATTCTGAACATGCCACCTGTTATATGAAGTAATTCATCACCAATTATAGCAACCGAAATAGCGCTTGCCATAATACCTAATCTAAGGGCGTATTTTTTGAAGCTTTTTGTGTGTATCGCCCCTTCTGCAATTAAAAAGCAAAATAAAGGTAAGGATAATCTACCAATATATCTAAAAACTAAACCAATGCCAGTATCACCTATGATGAAACCAATATGATCAAATGTCATAGTGACTAGGGCAATGATCTTTAACCAAAAGCCACTTAGAATAAGGGGGAATCTACGATTATTATCCATATTAAGCCGCTAACATGATTAAGAAAGCAAAGATGTTATATAAGACGTGCGCGGTCATTGAACAAGCTGGACCACGGTGTTCATAAGCAAGAGTTAAAATAAATCCAGAGATGAGATACGAAGGTAAAGACCATAACTCATTAATGATATCAGTAGCGCGAAAATCAAAGTGAATTAAAGCAAAGACAACAATAGTGACACCAAAGGCTAAATACTTATTAATTCTTCTAAAAAATGAATATAGGCCTACGCGATAGGTAAGCTCTTCACAAATCGGTCCTAAAAAGCCTAATAAGAAAAAGGCGATAATAGGATAATTTTTAGCAACAGCAACAGCCGCTGCTTGGTTATTGTTATCAGCGGGTGTATGGAAGATAGAAATAATCGCCCCAACAATCATACTAACGATGACAATCGTAATTGCATAACCAATGCCATATATATAGTCTAGTCCGCGTTTATATTTGCTGAAAAAGATGTTCCTTCTAGTGGTCAAAACAATTGCAGCAAGTCCACCAAGCATACATAAATAGGTGAAAAGAAGTAACAAAGTTTGTTTTAAAGTATCATCAACAGGAAATGAGGTAACAAAGATGCCTAAAAATAATTCTGCAAGAAGCATTCCTGCTAAGGCAAAACCAGCAAGAAACATGCCAATTTGTGCGATTGGATGCATAAAAACGATCTTGTTGTTGATCTCTCTATTTAGATATAATTCATTAGTTTTATGGCACCCTGGACACTTTTCTAGTGTCGGATCGTGATAAGCTCCACAATTGGGACATTTTTGGCTTCTTAATAACATTTACTTTTATTCCTAGTGAAAAAATTATACACTAAAATCACAATAATAGCAGTCATAACTTTAATAGTTATTCCGTTATTAAGCCTTAAAAACACTCATTTTATCTTTTCATCTTTATGTCATTTACGATTAATAAACCAGTAGTTAAACAAATTGAAGTCATGAAAAGTAAGTTCATCGCTTATCTATTTCCACTTGAAAAAGAAGAAGACTTCAAAATGATGCTCGCTAATCTTCGCAAAGAACATAAAAAAGCTCGCCACATTGTTTATGCTTATCGAGTGGGTATGAAAAGTAAATCATGTGATGACGGAGAACCTAAAGGAACAGCGGGTCATCCGCTTCTAGAACTGCTATATAAGAAAGACGTAAATAATGTCGCTTTATTAGTCGTTAGATATTTTGGTGGTACTTTATTAGGTGCTGGTCGCTTATTAAGAACTTATTTACAAGCTGGTATTGACGCGGTTAATGAAAGCGAATTAGTCGTATTAGAAAGGTAAATCATCATGGCAAATTGTAATCACGATTGTGCAAACTGCGAGCAAAAAGGTAATTGCTCAGACGAAATAATTAAATCAAAACCAAATGATGCCTCTCATATTAAAAGAGTCATCGGTGTTTTAAGCGGTAAAGGTGGTGTTGGTAAATCATTTATCACTTCCTCAATCGCTACTTATTTATCCCGTAACGGCTTAAGTGTCGGTATTTTAGATGCAGACATTACTGGCCCAAGCATTCCTAAAGCCTTTGGCATTAAGGAAAAAGCATATGGCGAAGGTAATTTAATCTTCCCTGCTCAAACTAATGGTGGAATTAGAGTCATTTCCGCTAACTTATTACTCGAAGATGAAACTGACCCAATCATTTGGCGTGGTCCATTATTAGGTAACCTAGTTAAACAATTCTTTGAAGATGTGGCGTGGGGCGACTTAGATGTCTTGCTCATCGATATGCCTCCAGGCACAGGCGATGTCGCTTTAACCATCTTCCAAAGCTTACCAGTCGATGATTTAATCATCGTCACATCTCCACAAGACCTCGTGTCTTTAATCGTCAGTAAAGCCATTAAAATGGCAACAGCGATGAACATTCACCTTTTAGGTGTCATTGAGAATATGTCATATCTCGTCTGCCCAAAATGTGAAGAAAAGATTTCTATCTTTGGTGAATCTCATCTCGATGAATTTGCTAAACAAATGAACTTCGAAGTTCTCGCTAAATTACCTTTAAATAGTGAAAATACCAAACTCATGGATAATGGTGAAATTGAAAAGTTAGTCTTACCAGAAATCCAACCAGTTATTAATAAAATCAAAGGAGAATAATCTTATGCTTGAATTAGAATCTAGACGTAAAAAAGTATTCGATCAAATGAAAGATAATAGCATCGCTATCTTCTTTTCTGGCGTCAGTAAAGTCGCTAGTGAAGATGAATATCTTCCATTCTGTGTTAATAAGAATTTCTTCTATCTCACAAACATCCAACAAGAACACAGTGCTCTTTTATTAATTAAGG
>JAEEGH010005027.1_pt1 | contig 33564 bp, 24 predicted proteins | sample 9134181 | NCBI WGS metagenome assembly JAEEGH01 (sample SAMN16246544, study PRJNA631951) | gut metagenome | biome: gut microbiome; feature: rumen; material: DP-attached | host: Bos | place: Iran: Karaj | collected 2018-10
CAGTGGTTTCGGCGACAACCTCAGCGGGAGCTTCCGCTTCGATGGTTTCAACTGTCGTCTTTTCGAGTTCGCTCATTACTTGTTTAACCTCCCTAATCATCGCTGTTGGCGTCGATGCGCCTGCGATAATCCCTATTATATCATCGTCTTTTATTTTTGCAAGAGGAATTTTACCGATATTGTCGATGATTTCAACATTTTTGCAACTTTTTTTGCACAAATCACGCAGCGCGCAGGTATTTGCGCTGATTTCCGAGCCGAGAACGAGGATCCGCGTGCACCGTTTTGCGAGCATTTCCGCCTCGGTCTGCCGCTGCCGCGTGGTGTCGCAGATCGTGCAGTACGCTTTGAGATCCGGAATCCGCTCCGAAAGCACGGACAGCACCGCGTCATAGTCCTTCGCCTTCGCCGTCGTCTGCGATACAAGCGTCAGCGGTCCCGCGCAGTCAAGCGCTTCCGCGTCCGCAGCTCCCGTCAGCACAACGGCGTCCTCCCCCGCCCGGCTCCTGATCCCGATCACCTCGGGATGCGTGGGCTTGCCGAGGATCGCCACGCGTTCGCCGTTTGCCGCCGCGCGTTCCGCGATCTTATGGATCCGTTTCACGAACGGACAGGTCGCATCGACAACGCGGACGCCCTTCTCCGCACACGCCGCAAACACCTCCGGCGGCGCGCCGTGCGCCCGGATGACGAGCGTATCGCCCGCCGAAAGGGGCTCAACAGAATCGACGGCAAAGATCCCGCGGTCCTCCAGCTCCTTTACGACGCCTTCGTTATGGATGATCTTGCCGTAGGTGAAGACGCGCGCGTTTCCTTCCGCGGCGCGGTTCACCAGTTCGATCGCCCGGGAAACGCCGAAGCAGAATCCGCTGTGTTTGGCAAGCAGTACCTGCATCAGAGCGCCTCCGCGATCGATTTCAGCGTGATCATCGAATCGGTGATCGCCGCGTTCACGGCGTCGACCGGCTTCTTGCCCGGGCAGAGCGCTTTGACCTCAGCGGGATAGATCGGGTCGCCCACCGCAACCTTCAGCTTTTGTCCGAACTTCCTGCCGTGATGCACGATGTACAGCGGCACGATCGGCGCGTCGGCGCGAAGCGCAATGAATGCACAGCCCTTGTCGAACGCGTCCATATCGCTGCCCGTCGCCGAGCGGTGCCCTTCCGGGAATACGCCGAACGCCTTGCCCTTTTCAAGCAGCTCGCAGGCATGCCGGATGGACTTCGTGTCCGCGGTGCGCTGATTGACCGGGAAGCACAAAAGCAGGCGGAAGATCCCTGTCATGAACTTCGACGAAAACAGCGTGGATTTCGCCATGAAGTGGATGCATCGCCACACGATCGCCGCGATCCAGATCGGATCGCTCATCTTGACATGATTGGAGACGTAGATCACCTTGCCCTTGCTTTTCAGCGCAGCGGCGTTGTGGATCTTCGGTCTGCCGTACAGCCACAGGATCGGCTTCAGGATGATGCATCCGATGATATAGAGCATATCACACCTCCGAAAGAATTGCGTTGACTGCCTCTTCGATCGTCATATCGGTCGTGTCGATGCGTTTCGTATCCTCCCCGCAGTACAGCGGCTTATAGGCGCGTTCGCTGTCCTGCTTGTCGCGGCGGAGGATATCGTGATAGATCGTGTCGTAATCCGCCTCCTGCCCGTTTTCCAGAAGCTGCTTATACCGGCGGTTTGCGCGTTCCTCCGCGGAAGCCGTCACAAAGAACTTGTACGGCGTATCCGGAAGAACGTTCGTGCAGATGTCCCTCCCGTCCATGACCACGCGCTGCTCGTGCGCCACCTCGCGCTGGAGCTCCGTCATCCGGTCGCGCACGGCGGGTACGCGGCTGACCAGCGACGCGCCCTGACTGATCTCCTCCGTACGAAGCTCGCCGGTAACGTCCTCGCCGTCGACCAGGATATGCTGTTCACCGGTCTCCGTATAGCGTACGCGAAGATCGATCGCTCCGACCAGTTTTGCCACCGCTTCCTCGTCGGTGAACGGGACGCCGTTCCGCTTCGCCGCGACCGCAACGCCGCGGTACATCGCGCCCGTATCGAGGTACGGGATGTTCAGGATCTTTGCGATGCGCTTTGCGACCGTGCTCTTGCCCGCGCCTGCGGGTCCGTCGATGCCGATGCTCTGTTTCATATTGCCGCCTTTCTTCATTCCTTCATTTCTTCATTTCTTCATTTCTGTATGCTGCTGCCCGCAAGCGCGCCCGTCGACCAGGCGATCTGCAGATTGAATCCGCCCGTAAAGGCGTCTGTGTCAAGGATCTCTCCCGCAAAATACAGGTTTGCGACCTTTTTGGACTCCATCGTAGAGGGATTGACCTCCTTTACGGAAACGCCGCCGCGGGTGACGATCGCCTCCGCGATCGGGCGCGTACCGGTGACATGCAGCTTCAGTCCCTTCAACGTTTCCACGAGCGTTCTTCTCTGTGCCTTCGTGCAGTTGCCCGCCTGCGCCGCGCCGTCGATCCCCGCGGTTTCGAGCACCACGCCGAGGAGCTTCTGCGGCAGCAGTCCGTACAGCGCACCGGAAAACGTCTTTTTCGCGTTCGCCGCAATATCCCTTAATAGCCTTGCGTCAAGCTGTTCCTCCGAAAGTCCGGGCTTCAGGTCGATCGAAAGGAGCGTTCCCTCCGGTTCCTCGGCAACGAGCGCCGACGCGGAAAGCACCAGCGGTCCGCTGACGCCGAAATGCGTGAACAGCATCTCGCCGAGCTCGGAATAGACTTCCTTTCCTTTTTTGTTATAGACCGTCAGCGTGACGTTTTTGAGCGTCAGTCCGGAAAGCCCGGCGCACCACGCTTCTTCCGTTTCAAACGGCACAAGCGAGCCCACAGGCGGAACGACCGTATGCCCGAGCTGCTGCGCAAAGCGGTAACCGTCGCCGGTGCTGCCGGTGGACGGATAGCTTAGACCGCCGGTTGCAAGGATCACCGCGTCGAACGGCTCGACCGTCTCGCCGACGCGTACGCCGGACACCGTGCCGCCGTTTGTCAGAATTGCGGAAACGCGGGTGCGCAGCCGTACGTTGATCCCTCTTTCGCGCACCGTTTTTTCAAGCGCCTTCAGTATATCGCTCGAATGGTCGGACGCTGGGAACACGCGCTGTCCGCGTTCGACCTTCAGCGGCACGCCTGCCGCCTCGATCAGCGCCATGATCGCCGCGCTGTCGAAATGCGCGTATGCGCTGTATAAAAAGCGCGGATTTCTGACCACATGCCGGAAAAAGCCTTCCCGGTCCGCTGCGTTCGTAACGTTGCAGCGTCCCTTGCCGGTGATGAACAGCTTTTTGCCGAGCTTCTCGTTCTGCTCGAAGATCGTCACCGCATGTCCGTTCTCCGCCGCCTTGATCGCCGCAAGCTGTCCCGCCGCGCCGCCGCCGATGACTGCAACTCTCATGCTTCCCCTCCGAACGCATCCGAAAGATCAACCGCATCCAGTCTTTCGCTGTGAAATCCCATCGGCGTGACCGTGACGTATCCCTTTTTCATCCAGGCATAGTCGGTGTCCTCATCCGGATCGCAAGGCAGCTTTCCGCGCGGGACCCAGTAGCAGGGACGTCCGAGCGGATCCTCGTACCGGAGATAGACGCCGTTGTAATGCACCATCGCAAGTCCCGTGACCCGATAGCCTTTGATTTCCTCGGGCGGCAGGTCGGGCACATTGACGTTATAAAACATGCCGAACGGCAGCGGATGCCGCTTGACGATTTCGATCATGCGCTTCGTCACGGCGCATGCCGTTTCAAAATGCACGGGATCGCGGTGATCCAAAGACATCGCGATCGCCTGTACGCCGAGGACCGCCGCCTGCTGCGCAGCGCCGCAGGTGCCGGAATACAGCATGTCGCTGCCGAGGTTCGGACCGTGATTGATCCCCGAAATGACAAGATCCGGCGTTTCCGGCACAAGGTTGCCGAGCCCGAGCCGTGCGCAGTCTACCGGCGTGCCGTCGATCGCGTGCGCAAGCGCAGCGCCTTCGATCTGCCGCGGCACGGCGCGAAGCGGCAGATCCAGCGTCATGGACATGCTTGCAGCGCTGCGCTGCCGGTCCGGCGCCGCGATCCACACCGTATGTTCCCCGGAAAGTCCCTTGATGAGACTGCGGATGCCGACCGCATCGATGCCGTCGTCATTGGTCAAAAGGATCTTCATTCCAAATGCCCCCAGTATGTGATACTTGATTATACCAAATCCCGTCCCGTTTCGCAAGGTGTTCATATACGAAAAAGCCCCGCGTGTTTGCGGGGCTTTGTGTTTGGGTTTGTTATTTCACCTTGCAGCTCAGTACGTTCGACCACTCGCCGAAATAGGTCATGCCCTCGAACTCATGGTAGGAACGGATGCACACATAGTAGGTCGTGTTTGACTGCAGGCTCTTGATCGTCGTCCAGTACGTCGTCGGATCGCCGATCTTGATCGCTTTGACGTTCTTCGTGAAGTTCGCGTCCGTCGCGTACTTGATCTGATAGCCCGTAAAGTTCTTGGACGCTTCCCACTTGACCGTCATTTGCTTGCTGCCCGGACGGACCTGAACCAGCTTGCGCGTCGTGATGCGAACGGTCGTCTTCAGCGGTCCGACCTCACCGAGGTTGAAGTTATCCCCCACATTGCCGCCGATCGTTGCGCCGGAGACCGGGTCGGTGCGCCGCGCAAAGTATGCCTTGACGCCGTACTGATAGCGCGATCCGGCGTATACCTTATGGCTGTCATCCGAACCGTCGATCCACGACGTTCCGGTCACGTTGTACCACCGCACAAAGTCCGTCCAGCCGTTGGTCGTGCTGCTCCACGCGCGGCGATAGATGACGTAGCCCGCCGCGCCTTCGACCGGATCCCATTTGATCTGAATGCCATTGCTGACGTTCTCCACGTAGGTATTCGTCGTCGCGGGCAGATAGATCTTGAACCAGCCCTGACATTCGCCCGTATAATCGCCCTTGAACGTGACGATCACATAGCCCGTGCCGGGGGCGGCGTTCTCAACATATTCGTAATCGTAGTTTTCAGGATCCACGACGCTGCCGTCCGCGCTGTTTTTCACAGTAAACCGCGGCGTCTGCGCGCTGCCGTTGCAGATCACATACGGCGTAGCGCCTTTGAACTGCACGTCCTCCGCGTTCCATTCGACTGCAGGCGTAAATGCAGGCGTCAAATAATGCCACGCTGCATTCTTCAGCTCATTCGACAATACCGTAAGCTGCGCTTCGCATTCCGCTTTGGTTCCTTCATAATAGACGTCTGTCAAACCCGTACAATTCGTGAAAGCTGTAGACCATACATACGTTACATTCTTTGAAATCGTAATCTGTTTCAACGCCGAGCAATCCCGGAATGCCCAGTCCGGGATCTGCGTTACGCCCTTTCCAATCGTGACAGTTTCCAAGCTTTTACAAAAACCGAACGCATTTTCATTAATGTTTTTTACACCGTCCGGAATCGTGATCTCTTTCAGCGCAGCGCAATCATGGAATGCGGCGTATCCAATGCTTGTCACGCTGTCCGGAATCGTGATCTCCGTCAAAGAGGAGCATTCGCTGAACAACCCCTGAGGAATATAGGTAAGATTGTTGCTCAACGTGACCGACTGCAAGTTTTTGCATCCGTTGAACGCGTCAACGCCAATGGTGGTTACACTATCGGGAATTGTGATATTACCCCGCAATCCCTCGCACCAGCAAAATGCATTTTCACCGATACCGGTGACTTTCTCAGGGATCGTTATGCCGCTTAAACAAACAAGATCTGCAAACGCGCACGATCCGATGTGCGTCAGCTCATCCGGAAGCAAAACGTACCCGATCATAGGATCCCCGAGATCATTGACAGCCATCCATGGTGCCGGCGACTGGAAACTGTAACCCCACATATCTCCGCTGCCTGTGATCGTCAGCGTGCCGCTATCCCTGTCAAAGGACCAGTAGAGCGTATCGCCGCACTGACCGGAAGCAGTCTGTTCGGAGAAGCTGACCGTAACCTCCATACCGTATTCGAATTGATATACAAAGCTGTCCGGTTTCTCTGTGAAGGTGATAATGCCGGTGTTTGCATCAAAGCTGTTTACGGGATCCGTAATCGCAATATCCGCAACATACGAAAGCGGCATGATGCTCGTCAGATCATAGACATAGAGACCCCCGTCCTTTTCGATCTGCTGATCCGGGATCGTTTGCGGTGAAACGTAGTATTCACAATACACATCCGATTCGTCCGGATCGTCCCGCATGTTCTCTGCAGCGGCTTCCCCTTCCAGCCATGCTACGATCTCCCGATCCAGATATGCCAAATGATTGTTCTGACAATCCAAATACCAAGGTCTTGCATCGCCGAAGATAATGGAAGAGAGCGCATTGTTACTGCACACCAGATAGTACAAACCGGTGCAGCTGCTCAAATCCAATGTCGTCAGCTGATTGTTATTGCACATCAGCCAGCCCAAATTGCAATTGCTCAAATTCAATGTTGTCAGTTGATTGTCTTGACAGTACAGTTCATCCAACCTTAGATTCGCGGACAAATCCAATGTCGTCAGCTGATTGTTATTGCACCTCAGCCAGTAAAGTTCCGATAGATTGCTGACGTCAAGTTCTATCAAAAGATTGTTATCACAATACAGCTCTTCCAGGCCTGTAATGTGACCGAGATTTAATGTCTTCAGCATATTTTCACGGCAGTAAAAGTATTCAAGTGCAGAATTCCTGCTGACGTCCAGCTCCGTCAGTTGGTTGTTGCTGCAACTCAGCCACGAAAGCGCAGTATTATTGCTTACGTCCAGCTCTGTCATGAGGTTGTCGTCGCAAGAAAGTTCTTCTAACGCAGTATTCTTGCTGACGTCCAACTCCGTCAGTTGGTTACTGCCACAGCTAAGTACTTCAAGCGCGGTATTCTTGCTGATATCCAGCTCAGTCAGTTGGTTACTGTTGCAGCTAAGAACTTCAAGCGCAGTATTCTCGCTCACGTCCAGTTCCGTCAGTTGGTTGCTGTAGCAATTAAGGTATTCAAGAGCAGTATTCTTGCTGACGTCCAACTCCGTCAATTGGTTTCTGGGGCAAGCAAGCTTTACCAGAACAGTGTTCTTCCTGACGTCCAGCTCCGTCAGTTGGTTGGCTTCGCAGCTGAGATCTGTCAAGGCAGTATTCTTGCTGACGTCCAACGCTGTCAGCTTGTTTCCTTCGCAACGGAGTTCTGTCAGGGCAGTATTCTTGCTCACGTCCAGCTCCGTCAGTTGGTTGCTGTAGCAAATAAGGTGTTCAAGGTCAGAATTCTTGCTCACGTCCAACTCTGTCAGTCTACTATAGCCACAGTTAAGATACTGGAGCGCAGGATTCTTGCTGACGTCCAATGACTCCAGTCTCATATTATTGCAAACAAGCTTCGAAAGCGAAGGAAAATACTCGATCCCGGCTAAAGATTGTATCTGTGTTTTGACGACGTCCAATAATTCTACACATTCCGCCTGCTCCTTCGTCATGTAATAACCGGTCTCTTTGTCACCGGAATGATTCAGATTCTTTATGATCCATTTTCGAAAATTCGCATCGGGGAAATTCGTCTCGTTGATCTCGAGATAGCGGTCGCCGGTAAACAGTACGGTAACCTCCATTGGCCGATATTGATACACAAAGCTGTCGACACGTCCGGGAAACGTTACAATACCGGTTGTCTTATTTAAAGTATACGATGCATCCGATAATTCAACCTTCTGAACATCTTCAAGCGACATAATGCTTGTCAGGTCATAGGTAAAACAATCCCCCTCCTGCACGATCCGTTGATTTGGAATCGTTTGCGGAGATACTTCGCCGTCAAAGTCGCCGTATTGCTGAATCATATTGTTGATGACGTCCTGATCGATCATGGCAAGATGATTATGATCGCAATATAGATACTCGGGCAAAACACTCCCAAGGGTCAGGTCTGTCAGTTCATTATTGCTGCAACGAATGTATTTGAGCGCAGTATTATTGCTTAAATCCAGCGTCGTTATCTTATTATATGAGCAGTCAAACCAATCAAGCTCTCTGTTGTTGCTCACATCCAATTCCGTCAACAGATTGCTTCCGCAAAGAAGATCTGAAAGCTCAGTATTGTTGCTCACATCCAATTCTGTCAACAGATTGCCGAAGCAATTAAGAGTTGAAAGCTCAGTATTGCTGCTGACATCCAGCACAAAAAGTCTATCATTATAACAGCTGAGATACGAAAGCCCCGTGTTATGGCTCACATCCAATTCGTATAAAGGATTATCGGAACATCCTAAGCTATGTAATTGAACCAGATCCTGTATATTTAGTGTCTCAATATGATTCCCGCCGCAATCCAGCGAAACAAGCGCAGCATTCTTACTGACGTCCAGTTCAGTTAACCCGTTGCTTCCACAATGCAAATATTCAAGCGCATTATTGTTGCTCACATTTAGTTCGGATAACAAATTCGTACTGCAGTTCAGTTCTTGAAGTGCAGTATTCTTACTGACATCCAGATCCGTCAGTTGGTTTTCATAACAGCTCAGCTCAACAAGTGCGGTATTCCTACTGACGTCCAGTTCAGATATCTGGTTGTCTCCGCAAATCAAATGTTCAAACGCAGAATTGTTGCATACATTCAGTTCGGATATCTGATTCAGATTGCAGTACAGAATCTGAAGCGCGGTATTGGTGCTGACGTCCAACGTCGTCAGCTGATTCCCGATACAGCGCAGCTCAGTAAGAGCAGTATTCCCGCTTACATCCAGCGCCGTCAACTGATTCGTACCGCAGTATAGCGTTTGCAGCGCAGTATGATCGCTCACGTCCAACGCAGTCAGTTGGTTGAAGTCGCAGAACAGCGTAATAAGATCCGGATTATGGCTGACGTCCAACACAGTCAACTGGTTACTATCACAAGAGAAATACTGCAGCTCCGGACAATGACTGACGTCCAATGACGTCAATTGATTGCCGCTGCACCAAAGCTTTTGCAGTTCAGTATTCTTGCTGATATTCAATTCAGTAAGTTGATTGCCGTCACACCAAAGAACCTGAAGTGCCGTATTGCCGCTTAAGTCCAACGTCGTTAAACTGTCATTGACGCAAGAGAGTTCTTTAAGCATCTTGAAATTCTCAATTCCTTCAAGAGACTTAATCTCCCGTATGAATTCGCACTCCATTCTTACAACGCTTTGCACATCCTCCTCGGTCATATAATAACCAGTTTCAGCATCTCCTCTGACATCGTAATTGTCAATGATCCAATTTCGAAAGCCATCATCGGGGAAATTTGTCTCGTTGATTTCCAGATAGCGGTCGTCTGCTGCTGCAAATCCGTAGTGCAACGGCAACAGTGCAGTCACCATCAATGCGCATAGAACGATTGCCAACAGCTTTTTCATTCTTTTATCCTCCCTGAAATCATCCTATAAAGTCCTGAAAACCGTTGTATATAGTATACCAATCATTCGCGCGATTTGCAACCACAATTCAATCGAAACTTCGGTATTTTCGTATGTGAAGGCAAATGAAAAAGGGAGGAATTCCTCCTCCCGATCAAAGATGCATCATCCTCGTTGTTCTTAGGATGACCTTTTTCCCATCCCGTTTCGCAAAGTGTTCGCGCACGAAAAAAGCCCGCTTTGCAGCGGGCGGAGTACGTTCCTTTTCAGCTCAGCTTCAGGCAGAAGAGGCGAGGCTGTTCTTTGGTGCCGGTGGTGGCGACGACGATGTAATTGCCGTATGCGACGGGCGTGGCGTCGACGCGTTCGCCGAGATCGAGGGCAAAGAGCGCGTTCTCGCCGGGACGCGAAGCGTCGTAGAGGCGCATGCCGCCGCTGCGGTCGCAGGCGATGAGGTATGCGTCGCCGCGCGCGTTATAGACGACGAGCGGTGAGGAGACATAGTCCGCGCCGCCGGTCTGTGTGATCTCCCAGCGCACCGCGCCGTTTTTGCGGTCGAACGCAACAATCTTGCCGCCGAAGGTATAGGTCGGATTGCCGTCCGCATCCTGCGTCTGCACGGTCAGTCCGTAGAACGAACAGATCAGAAGATCGCCGATCGTGCCGTGACCGATGTGCGGCGTCGCCTTGCCGCCGCCCTTCATGCTCCTGCCGGTGGTCGGATCGAGGATCTGCACGAACTGCTTGTTTTCCCAGACGATCGCGCCGGTCTTGGCATTGATCTTGCGCACATAGCAGTAGCCGTAACCGTTCTGGAGCGAGCTGTCCTGCTGATCCGTCTGGGAGACCGTGTATACATAGACCGTACCGCTGCCGCCGTCCTCCTCGAGCACGGGCGTTGCGTCGGAATCGCCGCCGACGTCGGTCACGAACTGCAGCTTCAGCGTGTTGAGATCGACGCACTGCAGGTATCCGCCGTTATCGCAGAGATACAGATAATTGCGGAACGCGGCGACCGAGGATTCAAAGCCAAACGCACGCTTGCCCGCCTGCGTCGAGCCGGAATAGCCCGTGCCGGAATAGCGGTACTTGATCTTGTCGCCGGGACTGATCGAAAGCGTTCCGGTCTCGGCGTCGTAGCGCGTGTTGAGCTCAATGATGTATAAAACGCCGTTTTCACTCGGCCAGATCAGCGTATCGTCGATAATGAGCGGGCTGGAATCGAACGCAGACCAGTCGTTGCGGCGCGCCGTATAGTCCTTGCCGGAAACGATCGTTTCATAGGTGTTGCTGCACAGATTCACCGCAAATGCCGCGGATTTGTTGCTGTTCGGCTCCGAGAGCGTGCCCTGCCCGATATACAGCATCGGAATGCCCCTCGGATCCAGCGTCGGCGTGCCGAACAGCGGCACGTTCACCGCGATCGGTTCCCGTGTGCGGCTGCCGGTCTCCAGTTCATAAAAGTAGATATTGCCGTCCGCGCCGCAGAGAATGACCTCGTTGAGGCTGTCCTTTGCCTTGAACTCCTCGCGGACACCGAGCGTTTTCAGCGTCTGCCCTTCCCACGTTACGACCAGCGGCTGACCGGTCCACATGGCGCCTGCATAGCCGTTCGCGGATCCGATCGAGTATGCCCAGACCTGTTCGAGCGTCTGCATCGTCACCCGTGCCGTGCCGTAGGAAAAGCCGCTGCGGTAATTGTTGCCCGCAAACGTCGTAATGCCCTTCACGCCGGTGTAGTCCTGTCCTCTCCCGAAGGAGAACGTATTCTCGTTCGGATTCGAGGAATAGCTGTCGTCTCGGTTGTTCTTGCGGATCTCGTAGGTGAAGCCGAAGTTCGAGGGCTTCGCGTTCTCATCCGGAACCACGTCGAATGAATCTGTCGCCGGATATGCCTGCGGATCGGGAATCACGGAGGCTTCGGTCGGCGATTCGGTCGCCTGTGACTGCGGTCTTTCGGTCGATTCGGCGGATCCCGTGTCGATCTCCGTTGCAAACGAAAGCGCGTCCTGCGATCTGCCGCAGCCCGAGCCGCCCTTTCTCGGCGTCGAATCTCTGAGTCCGACGGCGAATATCAAAATCACGACGGCGATCACAAGGATGAACACCGACGCGCAAAACATGATAAATTTCGGACTGATGGTCCGTTCCCGCTTTCTTGCCATGTCTTGATGATACCATATTCCCCCACGGTTCGCAACGCCGAAAATGCAAACTATTTTCGACATTTCCGTTAATTAAACGCAGAAACCCCCTCCGCAAAGATGCGGAAGGGGCAATTGCTTTTTACCGGATCACGAGAGTCCGAAGCTCAATCACCGCACCGATCCGTCAAACGCAGCGACCTGTGCGATACATTTGACACCTTGCGGTGCAGCCCGCCCGGAAACCTCGCCAGGATCAGAATCATGACGAAACTACGAGAGGCGGATGCCGAAGATCTTCTGACCGCCGCGGCAGCCGACCACGAGCATGTTGCCGAACACCACCGGCGACGCCTCGAAGACGGTCTCCGTCGGGCGCAGCGCGCCGAGCTGCTGACCCGTTGCGGCGTCGATCAGATAGAGATATCCCTTGGAATCTGCCTGGATGATATAGCCTCTGTTCTCCGAGTCGTAAATGACGACAGGGCTCGACCATGCATAGGCGTCCATCTCGAACTCCCAGCCGATCCCGTCGTGAATCGTCATGGTCTCCTTGTCGAGCGCGACCAGCACGCCCGCATCCTTGGTCCCGTACCGCGCGAACGGTACGATCACGAGGTTTTCGATGTTGCTGCCCGCTCTTCCGACCACCGCCGTTGCCTGGATGCCGCCGGATACGCCCGAAACGGTGAACACCGTCAGCGCGTATTTCTTGACCTCGCCGGTCATTGCGTCGATTCTGAAAAACGGCGCAAGGCCCGTGTTGTTCTTGTCCTTGTTGAAATGCAGGGACGTGCCGACATACAGGTATGCTTCCTCGTCGGAGATCACGTCGAGCACGGGACTGGCGTTCGTATCATCCTCGGTGTTCGCGATCCAGACGACGCGCATCGTATTGAGATCAATGCACTGGAACATGCCGTCGTTGCTCGACAGATACAGGAAGCCGTTCCATGCGACGGCGCTGCCCTCGTAGCCCTGCCACTTATGCGTGGCGTCCGCCTTGTCGATCTCGTCGTAGATGTTGTTGCAGTCGTAGCGGAACTTGACGATGTCCGAAGGATTGACCGAAACAGAGCCGAGCTCCGGATCAAAGACCGTGTTGAGCTTCATCGTATAGAGGATGCCGTTTTCGCCCGGATAGATCAGCGTATCGGTCTTGGCGTCGATGAGCGGCGCGGAGTCGTACGCGTACCATCTGCGTCTTGCAAAGGGGTCGGTTCCCTGCTTGCCGAACTCGTACAGCACCTTGCCGTTGATCAGCGAGATGATATACGCGCGCGATTTCTGGCTGTCGTTCTCGTACTGATCGCCGGAGCCGCAGTACAGCAGCGGTATCCCTCTCGGATCGATGCTGCCGGTGCCCTTGAACGGAACGTTCATGACGATCTTGTCGCGCGTTTCCTCGCCGGTTTCAAGGTCGAGGAAGTAGATATTGCCATCCTCGGTAGGGTAAATGACCTCGACGAGGTTTTCCTTCTGTTTTGCCCACTCATGGAGATTCATGATCTTCCGCGTTTCCGCCGGCCACTGCACGATCAGCGGCTGACCCGTCCATCCGCAGCCGGACCAGCTGCCGCTGCCGCCGCCCTTCGTGAGCGACGAAATGCCCTTGTCCCAGACCTGCGTGAGCTTGAACTCGGTTAAGTTCACCGGATCCGTGCTCGACATGTTTCTCCAGTTGTTGCCGCGGAAGGTCAAAACGCCCTTGATATCCTCCGCATTGTACGCGTCCGCAGGCGGGAATTCGATCGTCTCCGTCCGGACGAAGCTGTTGGCGATGGTCTCCTCCCCGTCGATCTCAAGATGCGGAACGAAGCCGAAATGATCCGGGTTGGAATCCGCGACCATGTACGGCGTGGGACGCGGCGTCGGCGTCGGCGTGGGGATCGGCGTCGGGACCGGCGGGATCGTCGCGCCGTTGACGTAATCCTCGTAGGTGATCGTCGGTCGGGCGACGTTTGCGTAACCGTCCGGATTCTCCTGCACCTGCGCGTTGTATTCCGCCTGCAGCCGCTCCTCCTCGATCAGGAACTGGTTGTGCCGTTCCTGCTCCTCGCGGCGTTCCTGTATGCAGCTGATCGCCGTCCATGCGATCAAGGCGATCAGCACGAGGACCAGCAGCGCGAAAATCGAGACGATCACATAAAAGCGCGGCTGCACTCTTCTCCTTTTTTTCTTCCTATGTGTCTGCGTCATAGCTCCTCCCGGGTTTACGTCCGCATGCATGCTGCGGATATCGGATCATGTCCGGAATCGCGGGACCGTTCCCGCATGGAATTTTCCGGGCAAGCGAATCAATCTGTTTTGTACGCGTCATCTTTTGGCGCGAAAATTTTACCGCATTTTTTCACGATCTGACGCGAAACGGATCAAAACCACCGTGCTTTGGACCGTATCTTGCGAACAATCGGCCGTTTTTTCGCTACATCTTGCGCCGCAAGAGGCTGTTTTCTTCCAAAAACGCCGATGTTATTCTTATCCATCGTATTGATCATAACACGGTGTTTTGAACAAACTGCGTTATCTTTGTGAACAGTTTTAGCCGAAACTGTTTCAATTTTGTGTCAATCTGCGGTAAAACGCCGAAATCAGATCATTTCCCCGCAGAAGCGCAAAAAAGCCGCCCCGGAGGGCAGCTTTTGTAGCCGTTTTGCTTATGCGATATGTCCCTTTGCCTTGATGACCTCGATCACGGAATCGACGTATTTCTCGCAGATCTCGTTCGTGCCCGCCTCGACCATAACGCGGATGACCGGCTCGGTGCCGGATTCGCGCACGAGGATGCGTCCGGTATCGCCGAGCTCGTCGGCGACCTTCTGCACCGCCGCCTTCACGTCGGGATCGTTCTGCGCGTCCGGCTTGGACTTCACGCGCACGTTTTTCAGCACCTGCGGATAGAACACGACCGGCGCGGCAAGCTCGCTCATCGGCTTGTTCTTCGCCAGCATGACTTCCATGAGCTTCAGGCTCGTCAGAATACCGTCGCCGGTGGTCTCGTACTTCAGGAAGATCGTGTGACCGCTCTGCTCGCCGCCGATGCGGTTGCCGGTCTTGACCATGTTTTCGTATACATATTTGTCGCCGACCTTGGTCTTTTCGTATTCGATGCCTACCTTGTCAAGCGCCTTATACAGTCCGAAGTTGGACATGACCGTCGTGACGACCTTGTTGTTCAGCAGCTTTCCGCGCTCCTTCATATAGAGACCGTAGATGTAAAGCGTATGGTCGCCGGTGACGACGTTGCCCTTCTCATCCACGCAGAGGCAGCGGTCCGCGTCGCCGTCGAAGGCGAAGCCGACGTCCAGATGATTGTCCGTGACGAATCTCTGCAGATGCTCGATGTGCGTCGATCCGCAGTCTGTGTTGATGTTGTAGCCGTCCGGTTCGTCGTTGATCACATAGACCTTCGCGCCGAGCGCTTCGTATACGCCCTTTGCGATCTGCCAAGCGGCGCCGTTCGCGACGTCCAGACCGACCCTCTTGCCCTTGAAGCTGTACTTGCTTAGGGAAATGAGAAAGCCGATGTAGCGGTTTCTGCCCGCAACGTAGTCGACCGTTCTGCCGATCTCGTGGCGGTCCGCCAGCGGGACCTCGATCTCGCCGTCGATGTACTCCTCGACCTTCAAGATCGTTTCCTCGTCCATCTTCTCACCGTAGCCGTTCAAAAGCTTGATGCCGTTGTCATAGAACGGATTGTGCGAAGCGGAGATCATGATGCCGCAGTCGAAATCGTCGACGCGTGTGATATACGCGACCGACGGCGTGGTGGTGACGTGCATGATATACGCATCCGCACCGGACGCCATAAGTCCCGTGCAGAGCGCATACTCGAACATGTAGCTGCTTCTGCGCGTGTCCTTGCCGATCACTACCTTTGCCTTTTTATCGAGCCTTGCGCCGTAATACCAGCCGAGAAAACGACCGATCTTGACCGCATGCTCATAGGTGAGCGTCTTGTTGGCTTCGCCGCGGAAGCCGTCTGTTCCGAAATACTTGCCCATTACCGTTCCTCCTTCGTCGCTACCGTTCCGTTGTCCTTCCAGATGCTGTACGCCGGCACCACGCCGCGCACGCAGGAGGTCGGATAAACGTTGCTGTGCCGCCCGATCACCGTGCCGGGATTGCAGACCGCGTTGCAGCCGACCTCGACGTAATCGCCGAGCATCGCGCCGAACTTCTTGATGCCGGTCTCGATCTGCTCCGCACCGTTGTGCACGATCACGAGCCGTTTGTCGCTCTTGACGTTCGATGTGATGCTGCCCGCGCCCATGTGGCTCTTGTAGCCTAAGATGCTGTCGCCGACGTAGTTATAGTGCGGCGTCTGCACGTTGTCGAACAGAATGACGTTTTTAAGCTCCACGGAGTTGCCGACGACACAGTTTGCGCCGACCAGCGCGGATCCGCGGATGAACGCGCAGTGCCGGACCTCGGTCTCGGGTCCGATGATGCACGGCGCGCCGAGGTATGCGGACGGGAAGACTTTCGCGGTCTTGTGCACCCAGACGTGCTCGGAGACCTCGATATAGTCCTCGCCGAGCGTCGGACCGAGCGCCAGGATAAACTCCTTGATGCCCTTCAGCGCTTCCCACGGATAGGTGAATTGAGAGAGATAGTCCTTCGCCAGCGTGTGGTCCAGGTCGAATAAATCATTGATCGTATACATCTTACAGTCTCTCGTTTCTCTCGATATCGAGGAAGTATTTGTAGGTATCGACGGTCAGCTCGCCGCAGGCGGCTTCGTCGCAGGCGATGATCGCGCCGTTGTGCATCTGCAGCGCGGAGCAGGTCCATTTGTGGCTGACGTTGCCCTCGACGGTCGCCGCAAGCGCGCGCGCCTTGTTGTGCCCGTTGATGAGGATCAGCACTTCCTTGCTGTCCGTGACCGTGCCGACGCCGACGGAAAGCGCCTGAGAGGGTACCTTCTCGGGGTCGTTTCCGAAGAAGCGGGAGTTGACGATGCGCGTGTCGGTCGTGAGGTTCCGGACGCCCGTGCGCGAGCAGAGCGAGGTGAACGGCTCGTTGAACGCAATGTGTCCGTCGACGCCGATGCCGCCCATAAAGAGGTCGATGCCGCCGTAGGACTTGATCTTTTCTTCATAGCGCGCGCATTCGCCCTCGGGATCCGAAGTCATGCCGTTCAGAATATTGATATTCTCGGGCTTCATATCGACCAGATGATCGAAGAAGTTGTCGTGCATGAAGTACCAGTAGCTCTGGTCATGCTCATGCGGAAGTCCGAGATACTCGTCCATGTTAAACGTAACGACGTTAGCGAAGGAGACCTCCCCCGCCTTGTTCATGCGGGCAAGCTCCTTGTAAACGCCGATCGGGCTCGAACCCGTCGGAAGACCGAGCACGAACGGACGCGCTTCCTTGTGCGCGTTGATCTTGCCCGCGATATAGTGTGCAGCCCAAAGGCTCATTTTCTCGTAATTGTCCTGAATAACGACTCTCATGTTTTTCTCCTTCTTGATAATGACGGACGGCGCGCTTCATCCTATGCGCGTTCCGTGCTTCGTACGACGTCCGGGATCGTTCTGTTGCGGTTTTGATTCCGTTTTTTGTCGTTCCCTTTTCGACCCGCCGCAAAAGCCGTGGCAGCATCCGCCGAATCTTTCGATCACTGCCATCCCTCGTCACCCTTCCGGGCCCGGCGCTGACGGTCCTTCTGACCTCCTCATCGAAGCGGCCGTTTTATGATGTTACGTTCCGTAACAGATGTATTATATACGAAATATTGTATCCTGTCAACAAAAACCCCCTGTGGCTTGTGCGCCGATGAAAAAGCCCCCTTGCGGGGGCTTCACGCTCGATTCGGTTATACGCCAGCGGAAAATTCGTCGATCAGCCCGACCACAAGGCGCAAGATCAGCGCCGCGTCTTCCGCCGTGATCTCCAGATCGCCGTCCGCATCCGCCTGCATCGCACCGCGCGGGGTGAGCTCCGACAGTCCGACGATCGCGCGGAGGGCCAGCGCCGCATCCGCCGCCGTCACAACGCCATCGCAGTTCGCGTCACCGATGACCGGCGTTTCAAGCAGCAGGCTGCCGTTCTCCGTGCCGACCTCGATCTCCCTGACCGTGCCGTCTTCGACGTACGACAGCGCGCTTCCGCTGCCAAGCTCGTTCTTCGTGAACGCGATCGGCAGCGCCGTATCCGGCGCGTCTCCGATCTTCTTAAACCAAAGCGTCAGCACGATCTCGTCATCGGCGATCGTTGTCGCCGTTTCGGACGCCCACGCTGCCGAAAGCAGATCGTTCCCGTCGTTGACGACCCATTCGACCGGACCTTCGCATAGCGCAAGCTCCAGAACGGCATGATCGAATGTCACAAAGATCTGCATGCTGTTGACGGCAAGCGCGCCGTTTTCAAGGTTCTTCACACGGATATCATACCGGTACAGATACGCGCCGTTCTTCGCCGTGCACATATCGAGCCCAACCGTATCCGTACCGTAGAACGTGGTGACAAGCTTCGGGATCGGCTCCGTCCACCAGATCGAGTGGAGATGCGGGTCCGTAAACGTCGCGGTGTACTTGCAGAGCCCTTCTTCGTGCAGCGTCGGCGGGGTCACGACCTCGTAAACCGCGTCGACGGTCTCCGAGATCTGATGGCTGTAATCATACAGGCAGCGGACGGTCGCCGTGACCTGATAGCCGGTCTCGGTCTTGGTGCGCTCCAGATCCGGCTCGCTCCACCAGTGTCCGTGCGCCGGGATCACGACCTCCAGCTTGTCCTCGTGATACTGTCCGTCCGGGCTTTCAAACTCGTTCAGGAACGCGACGTAGTGTTCGCAGCCGTCCTCCGTGCAGGTCGCGGGATCCGTCGCCATGCCGCCGACCGGATTAACCGAAAGCGTATGGCTTTCCACGCGCGCGCAATGGAACTGCGCCAGCGCGTAGTAGACGCCCTGCGCGTTCTTCTGCCAGACAAACGCGTCGAACACCCATTCGTGTCCGCGCGGCGCGATCTCCCTGTTCTTGTTGTTATAGTACGTCTTGTCGAGGAAGGTCACCGACGCGGTGTAGGTCACGATGCCCGGGTTCTCGCAGTCCGGCTCGACCGTCGTCATATGGAAGATCTCGTCCGCCGGAAGCAGTTGGGTATACAGGGTTTCGCCGTCCGTTCCGGTGAACGTCGCTTCCGCGGATTCATAGCCGGTCCATGTCCATTCCGGTTCGCCGTAAACGATCTCCCGCTGGGTGTAGATCGCCGTGTAGGTCATTTCACCGTTGACCGCGGGCAGATCGTCCGTCAGTCCGTATTCGATCCCGTTTTCATCCTTCCATCCCGCGAAGGCATAGGACTGCGTCACCGTCGCGGGTTTCTTCGGCTCCTCGCCGGTGTAAGCGGGCGTTTCGCCGACCGCGACCGCGCCGCTTTGCAGCTCCGTGCCGTCCTCGTTGACGAACGTGATCGTGTATCCGACGCCGATCTTTACCTCGTAGGCGTTTGCATCGCCCAAAAGGAACGCCTCGTCATTGTTCAGGATGATGCCGTCAGACGTATCAATCGCTTTTTTACCGTTTGCCTTGGCATGGACCGTGCCGCCGTTGACCGTCATGCACTCATTTACGAAGATGGCTTCGCACCCTTCGTAGGAATTCTCGACGTCCAGCGCGCCGTCCTCGACGGTAAGATTGCCGTCGACAGAAAGTGCCGCGCCGGTCACACACTGTGCGCGCAGGGTAAAGTCCCCGTTCAGCGTCAGATTGCCCTTGTTTATAAAAATCGCAGATGCGGCCGCACCGGTCACGCCGATCCCGGCGCTGCCGACAACCGTAAGGTCGATCCTGTTTGCATAGATGCCGTTGCCGTTATAATTCTCGAGCTTATAATCGTTCAGCGTCAGGACGTTCTTGCCGTCGACGATCTCGAACACGACCTTGCCGTCAAAGTAGCTGCCGTTCTGCGACAGATCGATTGCTGTGCCGCCGACTTTAAGGGATCCTTCGTCCGCCTTTGCCGCGCCGACCGGCAGCAGCACAAGGACCATGATAAGCGCCAAAAGCGCCGCATAAAGCCGCCTCGTTCCGTTCCGTTTCATATGCAAAAACCCCCTTAAAGATTTCCTTTTCCGGTTAAGTATTGTATCACTTTCTGTACGCGCGCGCAAGGAAAAAGATTGCCGCTGCACGGGCGATTTGCGGGCATGATGCCGCTCTGGTTGACACCTCATCACCGCCTTCGGCGGAGCTTCTCCTCAAGGAGAAGCCTCAAGAAGAGCCTTCCCCTTCGAGAGGAAGGTGCCGTCAGGCGGATGAGGCGGACACGCGGAAAAGCGGAACGCTTTTCACGGATGAATTGCGGCAGGGTCGCATAAAAAAAGACCCCGAAGGGTCTTAAAGATCGTCCATGTCCTGGACGGGCTGCGCGCCGTCCTTCGGAACGCCGGTGAAGCTTCCGAGCACATCGGACGGGATCGTTACCGTCCTTTTCGGAACGTAGCGGATCTTGTCCCGCTTCTCTCTGTGTCTCTCAGTATTCATCCGTACCGAAAAGATCATTATCGCTGCGGTTGCGCTGGCTGTCGCCGTCGCGGTTCGAGTCCGCGTGCTTGCGCTCGTTCGGGTTGCTTCTGCGATTGCGTTCTTCGTTGCTTCGCTGCTTGTCATTTTTCATTGTCATGGGAGTCCCTCCGTTTACAAATTACCGTTTGTCCGGCAAAGCTATTGTGCGCATTCTTTTGCCGCTTATGTAAAGATCGCGAAAAAAACGCAAATCCCGTCTTGTGCATCGCGCGCGTCCGCGTTATAATAAGATATTATTTCGGAAAACCCGATCGGAGACGCCTCCGAGGAAAGGACGCAATATGGAAGAACGGAGCAAAAACTTCATCGAAGAATTTGTCGAAGAAGACCTCAAAAAGCTGAACAGACCTGTCAAAACGCGATTCCCGCCCGAGCCGAACGGCTATCTGCACATCGGTCACGCAAAGGCGCTGACCGTCGATTTCGGCATTGCGGAAGAATACGGCGGCACCTGCAACCTGCGCTTTGACGACACGAATCCCACCAAGGAGGACGTTGAGTACGTCGAGGCCATCCAGGAGGATATCCACTGGCTGGGCTTTGATTGGGATCAGCTCCGTTTCGGCTCGTCCTATTTCGATCAGTGCTACGAACTCGCCGTGAAGCTCATCAAGGACGGCAAGGCGTACGTCGACGATCTTTCTAAGGATCAGATGCGCGAATACCGCGGCACGCTGACCGAGCCGGGCACAAACAGCCCGTGGCGCGACCGCTCCGTCGAGGAGAACCTTGACCTCTTCGAGCGCATGAAAAACGGCGAGTTCCCGGACGGCGCAAAGACGCTCCGCGCAAAGATCGACATGGCGAGCCCGAACATCAACATGCGCGATCCCGCCATGTACCGTATCCTGCACACCTCGCACCATCAGACCGGTGACAAGTGGTGCATCTACCCGATGTACGACTTTGCGCATCCGATCCAGGACGCGATCGAGGGCGTGACGCACTCGCTGTGCTCGCTCGAATATGAAGCGCACCGCCCGCTCTACGACTGGGTCGTGAATGCCTGCGGGTTCGAGCAGAAACCGCGGCAGATCGAGTTTGCGCGGCTGAACCTCACCAACACGATCATGTCGAAGCGCTACCTCCGCCGGCTCGTTGAGGAGCATTTCGTTTCCGGCTGGGACGATCCCAGAATGCCGACGCTCTGCGCCATGCGCCGCCGCGGCTACCCCGCCGCCGCCGTGCGCGACTTCCTTGCCAGGATCGGCGTTGCAAAGGCGGATTCCGTCGTGGACACCGCGATCCTCGAGCACTGCGTGCGCGAGAACCTGAACGCGAACGCGCTGCGCCGCATGGCGGTCACCGAACCTTTAAAGCTCATCATCGACAACTGGGAGCCCGACCGCTTCGAGTCCGTCGAGATCGAGAACAATCCGAACGATCCGGAAGCCGGCACGCACACGGTGCGCTTCGGCAGAGAGCTCTGGATCGAACAGAGCGATTTCATGGCGGAGCCGGTGAAGAAGTTCTTCCGGCTGAAGCCGGACGGCGAGGTGCGGCTGAAAGGCGCGTACATCGTTAAGTGCGTTTCGTGGAAGACGGATGAAACCGGCGCGGTCACCGAGGTCCATGTGACCTACGATCCCGAAACCAGGAGCGGCGCGTGCGAGCGCAAGGTCAAGGGCACGCTGCACTGGGTCCCGGTCGCGGACGCGATCCCCGCGGAGCTGCGGCTTTACGGTCCGCTGATGCGCGAGACCGAAGAAGGCGAAGAGGTCGACGACTTCACGAAGCTTTTGGATCCGGATTCGCTTGAAGTCAAGCAAGGCTTCATCGAGCCTGCGCTTAAGGACGCAGCCGTCGGCGAAGCGTTCCAGTTCATCCGCATGGGCTATTTTGCAAAGGATCCCGATTCGACCGAAGAGCATCCGGTGTTCAACCGTGTCGTGGGACTCAAGGATTCGTTCAAGATCCAGTAAGGAGAAAACCAATGGAAGTTCGTACCAGATTTGCCCCGTCCCCGACGGGCTATATGCACCTCGGAAACCTCCGCAGCGCTTTGTACACCTATCTGTTTGCAAAGGCGAACGGCGGAAAGTTCATCCTGCGCATCGAGGACACCGACCAGGCGCGCTTCGTGCCCGGTGCGGTCGACGTGATCTACCGGACGCTCAAGAGCATCGGCATGCAGTGGGACGAAGGTCCCGACATCGGCGGCGACTACGGTCCCTATGTGCAGAGCGAGCGAAAGAACATGTACCTGCCCTACGCCGAGCAGCTCGTGAAAGCCGGCAAGGCGTATTACTGCTTCTGCACCGAGGAGGAGCTTGCCGCGCGCCGCGAGGAAGCTGCAAAGCGCGGCGAGACCTTTAAGTACGACAAGCATTGTCTGCACCTTTCCCCGGAGGAAGTGCAGCGCCGCATTGCCGCGGGCGAGCCGTACGTCATCCGCCAGAACGTGCCGGAGCACGGCGAAGCGTCGTTTGACGACGTGCTCTACGGGCACATCGCGGTCGACTGCGCCGATCTCGACGACATGATCCTGATCAAGGCGGACGGCATGCCGACCTACAATTTCGCGAACGTCATCGACGACCACACGATGGGCATCACGCACGTCATGCGCGGCAACGAATACCTTTCGAGCACGCCGAAGTATAATCTTCTGTACGAGGCGTTCGGCTGGGAAAAGCCGGTCTACATCCACATGACGCCGATCATGCGCGACGCGACGCATAAGCTTTCGAAGCGCGACGGCGATGCGTACTTTGAGGACTACCTCAACAAGGGCTATCTCAAGGAAGCGATCGTCAACTACGTTGCGCTGCTCGGCTGGAACCCCGGCGACGAGCGCGAGTTTTTCACGATGGACGAGCTGATCAAAGCGTTTTCCGTGGACGGGATGAGCAAATCCCCCGCCATCTTCGACGTCAACAAGCTGACGTGGATGAACGCGGAGTACGTCCGCCGTCTCACGCCGGAGCAGTTCACCGAATACGCTCTGCCGTATTACGAAAAGGCGGGCGTTTCCGCCGAGCACGCGGACCTTCTTGCACGGATCTTGCAGCAGCGCACCGAGGTCTTTACGCAGATCCCGGAGATGCTCGATTTTATCCCGCAGCTTCCGGACTACGACGCCGAGCTGTTCACCAACAAGAAGAGCAAGACGAACCCGGAGATTGCAAAGCATGTGCTGGAGATCGCAATCGAAGCGCTTGACGCGCTTCCCGCGTGGGAGGAGCAGCCGATCCACGATACGCTTTTAGGGCTTGCCGAAAAGGAAGGCATGAAGAACGGAACGATGCTCTGGCCGGTGCGCATCGCGCTTGCGGGCAAGCAGGTCACGCCGGGCGGTGCGATCGAGATCGCGATCCTTTTGGGTCGCGAGGAATCCATGCGCCGTCTGAAGATCGGTCTTGAAAAGCTTTCATAAGGAGGAACGGAAATGAAACTGGGCGTCATCGGACTGCCGAACGTCGGCAAATCCACACTGTTCAACGCCATCACCCGCGCCGGCGCGCAGGCGGCGAACTATCCGTTCTGCACGATCGAACCGAACGTGGGCGTCGTGTCCGTGCCGGATCACCGGCTGGACGTACTCGCCGAGATGCATCATCCCGAAAAGTACACGCCCGCGGTCATCGAGTTCGTCGACATCGCGGGACTCGTGCGCGGCGCGTCCCGCGGCGAGGGCTTGGGCAACAAGTTCCTGTCGCACATCCGCGAGGTCGACGCCGTGGTGCACGTCGTCCGCTGCTTTGACGATGACAACGTGGTCCATGTGGACGGCAGCGTGAACCCCGCGCGCGACGCGGAGACGATCAACCTCGAGCTGATCTTCGCCGACATGGAGACCGTTGAAAAGCGGATCGACCGGCAGCAGAAGATGGCAAAGAGCGGCGACAAGAAGTTATTGGTCGAGATCGACCTCTTAAAACGCATCTACGCGCATCTCGAAAGCGGCAAACCCGTCCGCACGTTTGAAGCGGACAAGGACGAGCAGGAAGCGATCAAAGGGCTGTTTCTGCTGACCTCGAAGCCGGTGATCTACGTTGCAAACGTCTCTGAGGACGACCTTTCCGGCGAACCGAACGACTACGTCAAGACGCTCTACGCGATCGCAAAGAGCGAAGGCGCCGAGGCGATGACCGTCTGCGCGAAGCTCGAAGAGGAGGTCGCGGAGCTCGATCCGGACGAAAAGCAGGCGTTCCTCGAGGAGATGGGCGTGCACGAATCCGGTCTCGATCAGCTCGTCAAAGCGTGCTACCGGCTCCTGGGCTTAATCAGCTTTCTGACCGCGGGACCGAAGGAGGTCCGCGCATGGACGATCCAGAAAGGCACGAAAGCGCCGCAGGCGGCGGGCAAGATCCACAGCGATTTCGAGCGCGGCTTCATCCGCGCCGCCGTCGTGCCGTACGAAACGCTCGTCGAGCACGGCTCGATCGCGGCGTGCAAGGAAAAGGGGCTTGTTCGTTCCGAAGGCAAGGAATACGTCATGCAGGACGGCGACGTCGTCGAGTTCTTCTTCAACGTCTGATGCGCGTCAGCGCAATGTATCGGGAGGTCGAGGTCGACCTCCCCTGTTTTTTTCGTACATGCATGACCGTTCGGTCAATGCGTGTTTCCCGAAGGAGAAGGCTTTTGGTTTCGCATATTCTGCAGGAGCGGGCATTGCCCGTCCGCCGAAGAAACGGACGATCGGTGATCGTCCCTACGGTCGCATGGTTCTGATCGCATGTCCCGTCCGCATCGATGTTTTGACGGGTTGCCGGGAGCGCGGAGCCGAGCGCCCGCTGTGCGGAAACAATCCCCCCAGTCAGCCTGCGGCTGCCAGCCCCCTTTACACAAGGGGGCCAAGACACGAGGCGGAAGCGCGGGTCGAACAGGGAGCCATGCCTTGCATGTAATGTCATTGTAGGGGGCGACGTCCCCGGCGCCCCGAAAAGCGACTTCGTTACTTAGGCGGGTCGCGCATTCGCAATCTTCTGCTTTGCTTTGTTGCTGAGGTTAAATGCGCGTTATCATCTCTCCCTCCGTCTGCCTTACGGCAGCCACCTCCCCCATCAGGTGGAGGTCAATGCCCCTCCGCATCATGACGCGTCTATGCAAAGGGCATTCACCCTCCCTTGTGAGAGAGGGTGGCGGACAAGGTCCGACGGGAGGGTCGTTTTTCATCCTCGACAGGCTTTTTTGAACCGCTCGTCAAACGTAAAATTCTGTTTACAGCAAAAACCGCCCGAGCGCTCGGACGGTTTTCCTGTTTGGGTTCAGTTTTGTTTTTGTAAGGTTCCGATAAAGTGCCGTAAGATCGCTTTTCGTGTGACGATGCCGATGAACATGCCGCGGTCGTCGACCACCGGAACGAAGTTCTGCTCCATCGCGCGCTGCAGAAGGTCCTCGATCGAAGCAAACGCGCTCACCGGCGGGTTGAAATCCTTTCGGATGATGTTCATAAGCCTGACGTGCTCCCAGTCCTTCTGCGTATCCTCCTTGAGCACCGCCCGCAGAAGATCGCCCTCGGACGCCGTTCCGCAATAATGTCCCTCGCCGTCGATCACCGGGATCGCGCTGCGTCCCGACGAATTGAGCTTTTCCACCGCCTGCCGGAGCGTATAGTCGCTGTGCATCACGCATACGTCGCACTTCGGCGTCAGAAAGAACAACAGGTTCATACGAATCTCCTTTCCTTTCTCCGGTATAATTATACACGATCCCCCGCCTTCGGTCAATGCGCCGACGCGAAATGTCACGGATTCGTCACAAATGAAATGTGCTTTCCTAAATATTTTTTTGACAACGTATCGATCTGAGACGAATTTCGAGAATAAGGTCCTGTCCGATGGGTCCGACGATTGACCGGACCGAAAAGCAGCGAAGCAGGAACGCCGCGATACTTGGCGGTGCATCCGGAGAACGCGCCACCAACCCGGCGATCCGCCCGTGTATTAGATATCTCTCCTTCCGTCACCTATCGGTGACACCTCCCTCATCAGAGGGAGGTCAATATCGTCTTCTTGACAGATTGGTTTATCCATGATAAACTAAATGCAGGTTTATTGAGAGTAAACCAAAAGGAGGTTTGCAAATGATCGAATTGGGCGAAGTGCAGGCACGGTTTGCGGACATCGTCTGGGCAAACGCGCCGATCCCCTCCGGGGAGCTTGTGAAGCTCTGCGAGCGTGAGCTCAACTGGAAAAAGCCCACGACCTATACGGTGCTTCGGAAGCTCTGCGAAAAGGGCTTGTTTACGAACACCGACGGGCTTGTGCGGGCGAAAATCACGCGCGAGCAGTTCTATTCCGCGCAGAGCGAGCAGTTTGTGGAGGAAAGCTTTTCGGGTTCGCTTCCCGCGTTCATTGCGGCGTTTACGGCAAGGAAGCGCTTAACCGACGCCGAGGCGGACGAGATCATGCGCATGATCGAAGCCTACCGAAAGGAGCATGAGTCATGAGCAAGCTGTTTTTGCATCTTCTGAACATCAGCATCACCGCGGGCTGGCTCGTGCTCGTCGTCGTGCTGCTGCGCTTTGTGCTGAAAAAGGCGCCGAAATGGATGCGCGTCGTGCTGTGGGGACTGGTGGCGCTGCGGCTCATTCTGCCGGTGTCGATCGAGAGCCCCCTCTCGCTCGTTCCGAGCGAACAAACCGTTTCCATTGCAACATGGACCTTGCCGGATACAGCTGTCGGCACTTCCGAAGAAGGTTCCGCAGCACAGCGCACAACAGCCGAACGCGTTGTGTTTCAGACCGGCTTCCCTGCGCTGAACAGCGCGATCAATCCGACCATGAAACAATCGTACGAACATCACAGCACCGTTTCGACCGTCAAGACCGTCGCGGGCTGGGTGTGGCTTGCGGGCGTCGTCGGCATGCTTTTCTACGCGCTGATCAGCTTTCTCCGGCTAAAGCACCGCGTCCGCGCGTCGGTGAAGCTCGAAAAGGGCGTGTATGTGTGCGACGAGATTTCCGATCCGTTCATTTTGGGCTTAATCGTTCCGAAGATCTATCTCCCCTCCGGCATGGACGAGCAAACCCGCGCCTATGTGCTTGCGCATGAACGCGCGCACTTGAAGCGCTTCGATCACATCTGGAAGCCGCTCGGGTTTCTGCTGCTTTCGGTCTACTGGTTCAATCCGCTTCTTTGGCTTGCCTACATCCTGCTTTGCCGCGACATCGAGCTTGCGTGCGACGAGAAGGTCGTGAAGGAGCTCGACGATACGGGCAAGGCCGCCTATTCCGAAGCGCTCGTCACTGCAAGCGTTTCCCGCCGTTCGATCGCCGCCTGTCCCCTTGCCTTCGGCGAGAGCGGCGTGAAAAGCCGCGTCAAGTCTGTTCTGAACTACAAAAAGCCTGCGTTCTGGATCATCCTTGTCGCGATCCTCGCCTGTATCGCGGTCGCGGTATGCTTCTTAACGATGCCTAAGAAGAATCAACCGGACGCAGCCGAAATTGTCGGTACATGGGAGTTCTATAAACAGATCGTTGATACCTACGAAACCGATTGGCCGATCCAGGAAATGCTCGGGACTCGAAGGGATGTTCTGATCTTTCGGGAAAACGGAACCGGAACAGAGTTGTATATCAGAGACGACGTGACGCGTGAGAACCCCTTTACCTACACGATTTCCGGAAATAAGGTATCTATAACGCGCAACGGCAGAGACCGCGTTCCGGTCGAGTTTACCTATGACCCCGAAAGCAGCATGCTGCGCTCCCCCGAAGACGCCGGTGAAGGATTCCGCTGGTATACGCTCTATGTACGCGAAGGCAGCATCAGCTATCCGACCGTACAGCTGACCAATGAGCAAATTGCAGGCGAATGGAAAACGGACGGACTTCCCGTTATGGAAGGCATGCCCTTAACGCTGTCCGGCAATCTGGTTTTTGATGCGAACGGAACCGCCGTCTTGCATCTGAACGGTGATAATCATACGGAAATGACCGTAAACGGTACCTATGACACCGAAAGCAGCGTCATTCGTTTCGAGCCCGAAGATGATACGGCAGTGCTTGAATACTATCCATGGAACGATCAGAGTATGCTTTTTCATCTCAGCATCAAGGATTTCAAGCCGGAATATCAGAATACCGCCCTTGCTTCCTATGACCCGCAAACCGATACGATCCGCTTTGTTGTTTTACACTTCGGTGTGCTGACCTTTCATCGCAGCATACCGGCAACAGCGATGCCGGTCGTGCAATGGCTTGACTATTACAATGATTTTGAAGGATTCTCCTGGGACAGCACAAAGGAGATCACAGTCGCAGCTTTTCCCGGCGTGACGTTCCGCTGGACCGCAGGCAGCGTGGAAGCGGTCGAAAACGGCAAAACGCGCACACTGTTTGCCGGTATGCCTGTGTGGAGCGTGTACTTTACCGATCTCACCGGCGACGGCAAGCCGGAGCTAATTGCCACGGTCAGCTTCGGTTCCGGGATCGTCGACGAGCATATCATCGTCTATGACTATGTGAACAAACAGAGCTATGTGCTTTGGGATCGCATGCAGTTTGATTTTCATCTGTACACGGTCGACGGCGCGCTGTACGTCGGCAAGACGCCCTATATGGGCGATAAGCAGGTGGATTACGGCACGCTTGAGCTGCACGACGGCGTCCTCTCCTGCCGCTGGCAAAGCGACGGCTCCTATACACCGCTACTTCCCGAGCTGCACGAATCGGAGCTTTACGGTGAATGGCTTGTGGAAGAAGAAACAGACAACGACGGCAACGTGCTCTATACCAACGATCTGACCCTTTGGAAGGAATACAGCTTCCGCGAGGGCGGCACGGTAGTCTATAACGAGACGGTCCCGATCTCCTCGGATTCCGAAAAGGCGTTCGGACATCCGGTCGAGTATTCCTATACGGTGCATGACGGTTACGTGCACATTGAGGACGGACGTTCCTGTTGGGGATATTACGATCCGCGGACGCGGACGCTGGAACTCAGTTATCAGACCTCCCCGAATCAATTTGTTTATGCTACGCTCCGGCGCATGGGTGAAGATGCGCCTGTTGCAGAAAAAACCTATGTCGGCGAATGGGAGCTTGTTAAAATCGTGGACGGAAGGCAGGAATACGATCTGGCATTCCTTACCGCCGCAAGCGGATTAGAGAATAACCGAGTCATCCTTCGTGCAGACGGTACCGGCAACTATCTGTTAGAAATCACAGGCTCCGAATCGGAAGATATCGGCTTGACCTATACCGCGGCAGACGACGAAAACACCGTTACCGTTCGTTTTGCTGAAGAGATGGCATACGGTTATACGATGATTGCAAAGTACGATCCTGACAGCGATACCCTGTCCATGTACTATCCGGACGATCCTACGATGTATTCCGTTTATTGCCGCGCAGGAAGCATTCAGGACGATCCCGCGGCTGAACTGACGATCGAAATGCTGATTGGAAAATGGGTAACCGAAGGCAATATCATGTATGATCCGCCCTTCCTTCCCGGCACGCTTACATTCCTCGAGGACGGGAGCGCGTCCCTATGGCTCGATGGATATCTGCGATCCGGCGAAGCGCTCGATTTTCAGACGGCTCTGACCGGAAATATGGTGTATTTTTCGGGGTATTTGTCCGACAACACCTTTGCCTCTTATGATGCGAAAACCGATACGCTGCGATTGCGCTTGCCGCTTGCATCAGCGGGTACGCTCGTGTTTACACGCGATCGCTCCGCGGATGCGCCGCAGACGCTCGAGGAGATTCTACTTGGCACGTATGTCTGCACCGGTGCGAAGCAAAACGAGTTGAACATCCCCGTTCCCGCCGAATATGTGGGCATGACGATCGACCTCGGCGATACCTCCGGGGCGGAATCATATCGGCATGTTGCGTCCGTCACCTTCGGCGGTACGAAAAAGGAAGGATATGACTGGAAGGTCGACGAAAACGATATCCTGATAGTCTGGAATCCGGAAACAGGCGACAACTTGCAATTTGAATGGTTCCCAAAGCAAACAGCGTGTACGACCCTGAAGCTTACCATCGGTCAAGAAAACCCGATCACTTTGTTCTTTACATTTGATGATTGATCGCCGATGTCGGGAAGATTATTTTTCTGTTACCCTGAGTGTATCGGGAGCTGTCTCCTTGAAACCGCAAACGGTATCATATTATGATGGAGGAATAAAACGATGAAAAAAGGAACTCGATTGGCGCTGACAGTCGCATTTATTGTGCTGTTTCAACTTCTTGCAATACTGATCTGGTGTCAGGCGTTTTTTACTTGGCCGGAAACAGAAGACTTTCCTCCCCAATTTAGGAATACGCTGATACGCCTTATCACGATAATTATCTGGATTTGGATTGCAATCGTGCTTGGCGTTTTGGTGAAACGGTGGTATTATGTGCTTGCATTGACGGCAATTCCGCTTTTCAAAACGATTCTCTCTCCATATGGTTTTGATATTATGCGGACATATTCAATCAGCCAGATTGCAGCGGACGAGGAACGCTTGAATCATGTCATGTCATCATTAAGCGGCTTAATCGTGCTTTCTGTACTGCTCGTCATGCTTGTGCTTCGTCTTTGTATCCTTGATCCCATGGAAAAGCAATTGTCAAAATAACGCGAATTTGCAGAGAAAGCCGCGAATCCCGCCGTCTGCGCATAGGCGGCGGTTTTTCGTTCATGCTATGGGCGAGGTGATGAATATGAAACTGACCCAAAAAGAAACGATGCTTCTGAAGGATCTCAAAAACTCCGAGGAGATCTGCATCGAAAAGTACGGAACGTACGCCGAACGCGCCGAGGATCCCGAGCTCAAAGAGCTCTTTGAAGCGATCCGCTCTCACGAGCTCAGGCATTTAGAGACCATCGAGTCGCTGATGCAGGGCACGGTCCCGATGATGGGCGGTGGGAATCAGCAGCAACAGCAGAATCAGCAGAGCAGTTCCCCCTGCTGCGGCGAGTGCGACCGCAAAATGAGCAAGAACGACGAGTATCTGGTGCGCGACGCGCTGGACACCGAAAAGCACGTCTCGTCCGTGTACGACACCTGCATCTTTGAATTTACCGACGCCGGCGCGCGCGACGCGCTGAACCATATCCAGAAGGAAGAACAGCAGCACGGCAAGCAGCTTTACGACTACATGAGCTGCCACGGCATGTGCGCGTAAACTGTAGGGGACGCCGACCTCGGCGTCCCGTTTTTAATACTCCGATCGCGGCGTCTCGTGCGCTTTACGCCTTCCCGCAATACGCCTCGATCGCCGCCTTTACGAACGCCGCCGTGCCTTCCCCGCCCGCGGCGTCGATGTTTTCCCGGAAGCGCTCGTCCGCAGCGTACATCTGCCCGAGACCAAAGAGGATCTTGTCGGTACAGGTATAATAGTTTGCGCTGATAAAGCTCTGCAGCGCCTGCACCTTTGTCTGCGCCGCGTCGAACGCCGGATCGCCGTCTTTGAGCGCGCCGAAGTCCGCAAAGATCGCCATAAGCCGGTCCTCTGTACCGGGCTGCTTCGGTCTGCTTTCATATTCGCGATATGCCGCGGTATTTCCCCACCGCGCCTTTGCTTCGGCGGCGTACGCCTCCTCCTTGCTTCTGTCGAATGCCGAAAAATCCATCGTTCCCTCTCCTTTCTCCAGCCGCCGCGCAAGCGCGATCAGCTTTTCCGTTCGTTCCTTTTTCAATTCCAACGCCTTGATCTGCAGCCCGATCGCCTCGCGCTGTTCTGCATCAGATAGCTGCAGAAGCCGCTTGACGTCCTTGAGCGGGATCTCCAGCTCTTTGAGAAGCAGGATCCGCAAAAGTCGCATCAGCGCCGCCTCGTCATACAGCCGATAGCCCGCCTCGGTGCGCGCCGCGGGGCGCAAAAGCCCGATGCGGTCGTAATAGCGCAGCGTGCGGATCGTGACGCCGCTCATGCGGCTGACTTCATGTACTGTCATCCATTTCTGTTCCATATCTCTATTGTAAACGATGACGTTGGGAGAGAGTCAAGTCTTTTTTTCACAAATGACAAAATCATCGTTCATTGAATCTTCTCTGACCGTCTCCACCTGCTTTTAACACTTCTTCAGCCGACTTGCCGTCTGCATTTACCTCTCATCAATTCGATCGGCAATCCTTATTGATTTGATCGATCATTCATTTTCATTTTGGGGGTTGACAATCTCTGTCATGCTTGCTATAATGTAGTTCCAACGTCGCGGGGTGGAGCAGTCGGTAGCTCGTCGGGCTCATAACCCGGAGGCCGCAGGTTCAAGTCCTGCCCCCGCAACCACTGAAAAAGCCCCAAATCTGGGGCTTTTTCCTTTTCTGTCTTGTGCTCATTTCGGTCATTTTTGCGATTGTACGACAAAATTACGACACTTTGAAATTGCGGTTTTGGATCGAATCGAACTGTCTGCCTGTTTTTTTGATGAATATGCAAGCCGGTCATGCCTTGTTATCCAAAAACAAAACTGCGTTTTCACACATCTTGTATGTTATCTTAGCGTATTCGAATAATAGCTTACACAAAGGTGGTTTATCAACACGATAATTCTTGATCTTCTGGTCCTCAGCATCAAAAGCGATCAGATAGTGACGACGCTGAAATTTATAGATATATTCCCCTTTGGGCAGCAAAAGTTCAGTACTCTGGTTAGTATTGGAAAGCATTTCCGACACACGAAAGCACCCAAAACGGAGGTAAGCTCTAGAAATCCAACATTTTTACCACATTTTTATTGAAAAAATGCCTATTCATATATACTTATTGACATTTTGAGATCGCAAAAAAGCCCAATTCCCGGACAAAAAAGCCCCGTATATAAGGATTTGTCAATTAAAAGCTTTGCTCCTAAGCGTGAGGCCGCCGGTTCAAGTCCGTTATGGCGCGCCAAAGCCCAGTGAAGTATGATTCTTCACTGGGCTTTTTCTATTTCATGCCGGCGGTAATCACACTCAACAAGAGTTCTGATGAGAACTTGCTTTATTTTTCGTACCGTCACTACCTGAACATCTGCGCTGGCGGGCAAAATGGTGCCGGTCCGCACATCCACAGGATCGATGTCACAACAATATTACCGCGCACATGTTGAGACATACATACGCTACCATGCTGTTTGATGCGGGAGTCGATGTCAAATCAGCACAGCGATTCCTCGGTCACGAAGATATCGAGGTAACGCTTTCCATCTATACCCACCTAACCAAGTTCAAAGAAGATCAGGCGGTTTATGCCCTGAATGAGCACTTGGATGAGATGATCGAAACAAGGCAATTCCTAACTACAATACAGTGAAGGGCCCATGCAAAGAAGAGGCTGTTGCACTGCAATCTTCTTGCATTTGCAACAGCCCCTTTTGATTGTGAGGCTCAATAATCGAACTGCCTGTAGTAACGTCGGATCGAGAGCGGGTGACGCAGGAACAGCTCCATATAGGCGTCCACGCGATTGTTGACCGCGTGCATCACGAGATGCGAGATGCTGCCGCGGAACTCCTTTCGAATTCCCTCCAGCTCCAGCTCGGCCGTGTCGATGATCGTGTAGTTGGCGCAGACACGAGGCAGAAAGCGCGCGACGCGTTCTGCAAGCGGGCGCTGTTCGTCCTCGCCGA
>JAEEGH010005031.1_pt1 | contig 33531 bp, 32 predicted proteins | sample 9134181 | NCBI WGS metagenome assembly JAEEGH01 (sample SAMN16246544, study PRJNA631951) | gut metagenome | biome: gut microbiome; feature: rumen; material: DP-attached | host: Bos | place: Iran: Karaj | collected 2018-10
TTTATTCCTACAGCAAAAAAACTTGCAACAAGGCTGAACATTCACCAGAACATGTGCAAGACCTGCGGAAAATGCGCCTCAATCTGCCCGACGAAATCAATCAACATAAAAGACGGAAAGCCTGTTTTTTCAGCCGGAAAATGCACAATCTGTTACCGCTGTGTCAATGCATGCCCGGAACGTGCAATAACACTTTTGGGTAAAAAAGTTCTTGAACAGTGCCGCTTTGACATTTACCAAAAAAGCTTGTAATTAGCGCAGGAGAACTTTTTATGAGAAAACTTCATTTTACAGCAGCTATTGCATCAATTATGTTTTTGAGCGCTTTATGTTTTGCAGAATCACAGGCAAATTCCAATAATTCTGAAACCTGCAAAGTCAGCGTCAGCATTACAAACATAAAGACAGCAGACGGGACAATCATAATGAGCATTCACGACAGCGACAAAAGTTTCAGCAGGAAAATTCCGCTTGAAACACTGAAGCTTTCTCCAGAAGTTCCGTCTGTTTTATGCACACTGAATCTTGCACCCGGAGAATATGCGTTTTGCGTGTATCACGACATAAACAACAACGGGCAATTGGATACAAACCTAGTCGGAATTCCCAAAGAACCGTTCGGTTTTTCAAATTATAACGGGAAAAGCGTACCTGGAAATTTCAAGAAACACAAACTTGTAATTTCAGATGATTGTGATGTTATTATTCCTATTTTTTTGTTGGCGGAATAGCAAAATCATTTTATTATATATATATGGAGTATTCGATTGTTGCTATCTTAGCATTACTTATACTTTTAATAATCAATTACGATATCATTAGAACCAAAACAAAACGTGCTGCTTATATAGCTTACCGAAGATTTCTGCTTGTTGTAGCTGTATATTTTATAAGCGATATTTTTTGGGGTATTTTATACGAAGCAAAGATTATAGCCGCAGTTTATGCAGATACAGTTGTGTATTATATTGCAATGGCAGCGGCTGTCTTTTTGTGGACTCAGGCTGTTATAGCTTATCTGAATGAGAACAATACATTCACCCATGCGCTCTATTATGCCGGATGGGTTTACATGTTTTTTGACATTATCACGCTTGCAGTCAACTTTTTTATTCCTATTAAATTTTATTTTGACAAAGACGGAATCTACCATGCGTGTACTATAAGATATATTGCACTGCTTATTCAGATTCTGCTGTTTCTTGTTACATCTTTGTACATTTTAATCTTTTCATCACACACAGATAAAAAAATCAGGCACCGGCATCTTACAATCGGTGTATTTGGCATAGTAATGAGCCTGCTTATTATTTTACAGACGGTGTATCCGCTGCTTCCGCTTTATTCAATCGGATATCTTTTGGGAACATGCATAGTCCACACATTTATTCTTGAGCGCCAGAAAGAAGATTACCGCGAAGAACTTGAAGAGCTTATTTCAAGAGATAAAACTCAGCAAATGGAACTTGGTTCTACACGTCAGCTTGTTTACACTGACATTCTTACCGGCGTAAAAAGCAAATACGCTTACATAGAAACAAAGCTTAAAATTGACGAACGCATCTCTACGGGTGAACTCAAAGAATTTGCTATTGCTGTTTTTGATTTGAATAATCTTAAAACTATAAACGACACGCAGGGGCATGACGCCGGCGATAAGTATATCAAAGATTCATGCTGCATTATCTGCCGGCAGTTTCAGCACAGCCCGGTTTTTAGAATTGGCGGCGACGAATTTGTTGCGCTTCTTGAGGGCGAGGACTTTAAAAACCGAGAGGCTCTGATTGAAGCTTTTAACCTTCAAATGGAAGAAAATCTCCACAACGGCAGAGAAGTTATCTCATGCGGAATGGAAGAATTCGATCCGGAGCATGACATTAATTTCAGCAACATTTTTGAGCGCGCAGACAAAAAAATGTACAACCGGAAGCGCATCTTAAAAGGAATAAAGAAGCAAGACTCATGAAAACGAACGCAATCCGCATTTTGGAACAGAAAAACATTCCTTTTGAGACAAAATCTTATGAATTTGATGAAGAATTTTCTGACGCAGAAACCGCCGCTCAAAAAGTAGGGCTGCCGCCGGAACAAGTCTTTAAAACCATAGTGATGCGCAACGAACACAAGCAGATTTTCGTTTTTTGCGTGCCTGCAAACAGCGAGGTCAATCTGAAAAAGGTACGTGCCTTGACCGGCTCAAAAGAGATTGCGCCTGTAAAACAGAATGAGCTTCTCGGCTTGACCGGCTACATAAGGGGCGGCTGCTCGCCGCTCGGCATGAAAAAGAAGTACCAGACTTTTTTTGACGAAACCGCAATTCTCTTTGACGCAATTGCCATAAGCGCCGGTCAGCGCGGTCTGCAAATTTTTGCCAACGCCGAAAAACTCGCCGAAGCAGCCGAAGCCGAATTCGCCGAGCTTACGCTGTAGCACGGAAATTAACAGGTTTTATTTTAGATATTTATCTAAACCGTCTTCAAAAGCTTTTTGTCCGCCACATATAGGTTGACGTACTTTTTTTATAAAGAAAGATTTAAGACAATCTTCTGCATCATTTCCTACAGCAATAACATTTTCTAAATCAATATGAAAAATATCCATTATTTCTTTCAAAATTCTTTTGCCAAATTCAAGTTCTTGATTATTTAGATTTCTGTCTTCACAAATATAAAAAGGAAATGCATTCCACATAAGTGGATAAATCCCCTTGTTGTCCAGATATCCCCATACAATTTTCGCTGTTTTCTCTTCTTCTGGAGAATTTCCACATTCAAACTCATCTCCAAAAAAATTATTTTCTTTAAGAATTCCTTCAGAAGTAAACGGAATTCCACTCAAACGACAACCATTGTAGCCAGGAGCTTTGCCGATTATAAGATATTTCGGCTTTATTTTGAGCATTTTTTTTAGATATAGCTTCAAGTTATTCATTGCATTTTTATTAGTTGCATACATATTTTCAACAGACTTTTTAAAAGTCATAGCGCATTTTGATAGTTCCTCTACAAATTTGTCTACTTTTTCTTCATCTGTCATAAAAGCTCCTGCGATAAAAAAAAACCGACTGTTTCAGTCAGGCTTTTATAAAAATGTGCCTTACCAACTTGGCTAACGTGCAACAAACAAATTAATCTTTTAGATATTTTTCTTTTTCAGTTTTTGAAATAGCTTTGCCATCTACAATTGGTGCATCTGTAATAAATTCAGTTGAAAAAGTAGAAAAAACTTTTCCATTTGACCTCACTACAATATACTGAAAAATATAATTAGGCAAATCAGAAGGTGCCAAAGTATACTTTTCAAATTTGAAAGTAGTCAACTTTCGCGGAACAGCAATAACCTTTTCAACATCGTTGAATGAAACATTACCCATGTAAAATTCATGCGCTGAAACAGCACAAGCAATTACAAAAACCAAAAGCAAAACACTAATCAGCTTTTTCATAAAAAGCTCCTTTTAAACAGCTTAATTTTGCCACATTACGGCAATAACATAATTGTATCATGATAACACATTTCTATCAAATTTAGCTTTGGTGGTTGCGGCTTGAGTAGACGCAGCCGCAATAGTCTTGCCTGTAAAGCCCGTATTGTTCAGAAAGCTCAAGCGAGCGTTTGAAGCCGTTTTTCTTTTTAAAGTCTGCATAAAGATATTGCGGCAGCTTTTCAGCTTCCGGGTGGCTTTGCTTGAGCGCAAGCCCGGCGGCTTTGCCTTCTTCGTTGATTTTCTGCGCGTCTTTATGCGGGCTTATAGACAACGTGGTTGTAAAATAATCAAAATGCCGCGAAAAAGCTTCTTCGGCACAGCGCGACAAGCGCAGGCGGTAGCACATGCGGCAGCGTTCGCCTTTTTCGGGCATGGTCTCAAAGCCGTCAACGCTTCTTACGGCTTCGTAAAAATCTTGCGGCTCATACGCAAGCTCAATTACTGGCGGCGCTTTTTCGTTTAAAAAAGCCGGAAGAAAGCGGCAAAGCTCGTCTTTGCGGCGCAGATATTCAGCTTCGGGGTAAATGTTCGGGTTATAGTAGAGAATGGTTATTTCAAAATGCTGCACGAGCGTTTCAAGCACGGCGCTTGAGCACGGGCCGCAGCAAGCATGAAGAAGCAGGCGCGGTTTCGGCGTACCGCCTTGCACAGCGCAATCAATTTTGGCTAGCTGAGTTTCAAAAAGCTTGTAATAAACAGAAAGTGCTTTGCTCAAAATGCCCAGCCCTAAAACTGAATGCGCTCAATGCTTTTAACAGCGTTGTCTTCTATTGTAATGAGCGCACCTTGAATGACTGTCTCACCGGCTGCGTTTTCCATTTTATAGAGAACCTGCGTCAAGTTTCGCTTAACCACAATTTCTGCGTCGCTGCCGATTACTGAATCTGCAACACCGCTCATGCCCAAATCTGTGATATAAGCCGTGCCTTTCGGTAAGATTCTCTCGTCGGCTGTCTGCACATGTGTGTGAGTTCCGCAGACGGCGGCGGCTTTTCCGTCTAAAAACAGGGCAAGCGCTTCTTTTTCTTCGTTTGACTCGGCGTGAAAATCTACAAATAAAAGTGCGCCTGCTTCAGCGGCTTTTGCCGCACATTCAGCCGCCGCCTTAAAAGGGCAGTCCAGCGCTGTCATTGATTCGCGGCCTTGAAGGTTGAGCACGGCAATTTTATGCCCGTTGCACTCAAAAAAAGCAAAACCGCGGCCGGGAATTTCTTCTGCACCTTCGATTATGCTTCCTAAATTTTGTGGATAATTATGCGGACGCAGGACTCTTTTTTCTGAAGCCAGAAAAGAATAATTGTCGCGCTTTTCAAAAATGTGGTTGCCGCCGGTGATTACGTCTACACCAGATTCAAAAAGCTTTTTGGCGTCACCTTCCAAAAGGCCGTTACCGCCGGAGGCATTCTCACCGTTATAAATAACAAAATCAATTGAATATTTCTGGCGTAAGTCTTTGAGTTTTTTTTCGACAACGGCGATGCCCGCATCAGAAAAGACATCGCCGCCCATAAACACTTTAAGTGAACTGCTCATTAACGACCCTTAGCTTTTGCCGAATCAATAATTTTTTTGAAATAACGCTCGTTTTTGCTGTAAACCTGTTCGTCAGCCGAAAAGGCAAGTGCAAAATACTCGGTTTCGCTAATCTTATAAAATGTGGTTATACTGCGTACAACTTTATCTGGCTGATTCATTTTTGCGCTTATCTGTATGCGTTTACCGTTCTCTGAAATTGCAAGCGAATCAAAATCAATGCACGAATCGCTCTGTGAGATAAGCGAAATCAGCTTAAGCTGCTCAACAGCCGTTTTCTCTTCCGGCGGAAAATTGACAAAATAAGGCGAAATCATCGCAACAGGCTCATTTTCGCTGTTGTTAAGCCACCAAGTTTGAACGGCTGACGGGCTGCCGTCGCTCTGCCACTGGTCGTCAAGCGCAAATTCGTAAGTCTCAACGGCAACTTTTTTTGACTTTGCATATTTCTTAATGGAAATGCTCTGCGCCTCAACATTCTGTGGATTTACCAGCCCTCTAAAGTCTGTGAATTCGCTGCCCTCATTCAAAATACCGATATAGGCAAGCTTGAAAAGCGGCTGTTTATCCTTTGAAAGAATTGAGCGCACGCCAAACATCGGAATGTAAGGCTCGTAATTTATAAGGACTTCGCCGCCGAATTGCGGATAATCTTCTGCAGAACGCACTGTCTGGTCAAAGTTTGAAAGAAGTGACTTACGGCGTTTTGCAAGCTCATAGAACAGGTCGTGCAGATAGTTCAGCGTTTCTACATCAATATTTGTAATTTCGCCGACAATTTTTTCGCCGGTCATTTCCACAGTGTCTTTGGTTGTGTCGCAGGTTATATAAAGCTCTATCGTCTTTGCGCCTTTTTTTGCATCGGGCGAAAAATAGCGCAGCGCATAAGTTCCTGCATCATATTGAAGAAAGCCGATGTAAGTTTCATCTTCATAAGTGTAATCTCTGTAATAAACAAAAGTGCCCGGAAAATCGACTTTTGACTCAACACCAGGAATGGCAGAAACAAAAAAAGTGCAGCACAAAAGCAATGCTACACAAATAGAAAAACGACGGATAAAAGACATAATTTCCCCTTTAGTAGTAACAGCTTAAAAACGCTTTAAAAGCAATTGTTGAACAACTTACCGCTTTAAAAATTACAAGGCAGCCCGGAAGAGCTGCCCGAAGTATTAGCCGTTAAGCTTGGCAAGTTCAGTTTTAACTATTTCAGAAGCTTTTGCGGCTGCTTCTGTTGCAGGAACAAGCTGCATGTCTGCGCTGTTGCGGCATTTAAGCTCAACATTCGGCAGATTTTTCTCGCCGACAACGATGCGTACCGGAATACCAAGCAAGTCGATATCCTTGAATTTTACGCCGGGGCGTTCGCTGCGGTCATCGAGCAAGGTTTCGATTCCAGCTTTCTGAAGCGCATCATAAATCTTATCAGCTTCTTCTTTCATTGCGCCTTCGTACTTAACAGGCACAATCGCAACCTGATACGGCGCAACTGTCATCGGCCAGATAATTCCGTTATCGTCGTGGTGCTCTTCGATAATAGACGCAAGCGCACGGTCAACGCCGATGCCATAGCAGCCCATTGTCGGAATCTGCTGCTTGCCGTTCTCGTCGAGATACGTTACGTTCATTGTCTTTGTGTATTTGTAGCCAAGCTTGAAAATATGGCCAAGCTCGTTGCCTTTCTTGCTGTAGAATTCTGCGCCACAATTCGGGCATTTGTCGCCGGCAATAACTGTACGCACATCTGCTGTCATGAACGGCGTAAAATCACGGCCTGGCTCAACATGCTCAAAATGCACGTCTGTCTTTAAGCCGCCTGTTACGCAGTCGTGCATTGCCATTACAGTTTCATCTGCAACAACCGGCACAGAATCAAGTGAAACAGGGCCTGCAAAACCGACGGCCGCTCCTGTGATGCGCTCAACATCAGCGTCAGAAGCAAGCTCAACTTCGCTTGCCTTGAGCAAGGCTGCAAGCTTCGCTTCGTTCACGTCGAGGTCGCCGCGGATGCACACAGCGAAGAAGCTGTCCGGGTAATACGGATTTGCGCCGCCGTTTTCAGTTACGCGCTTGAGCTTTGCACAGCCCGGTGCTTTAGACAAATCAAGCTCGCTGTTGATAACGTGATAAATGAGCGTCTTTATGAAAGACTGCGGCGTTGTTTTGAGAAATTCTGAAAGCTGTTCGATTGTCTTTACATTCGGCGTATCAATCGGAGCATAAGGCTTGTCTGTTGCTTTCTGCGGCGCACCGTTAATCGTTTTTGGTGTGTCCGGCGCGCAGGCAGCTTTTTCTGTGTTTGCCGCATATCCGCATTTTGGGCAGAGAATGAGCGTATCGTCGCCGATTACGCTTTCGACCATGAACTCTTCTGAGCCGCTGCCGCCCATTGCGCCAGAATCTGCGCGTACAGGAATGACTGTCAGGCCGAGGCGCTTGAAAATGCGGCGGTAAGCCTTTGCGAATTTTTCATAAGTCTCATCAAGGCTTTCCTGCGTTGTGTGGAAAGAATATGCATCTTTCATGGTGAATTCGCGGCCGCGCATTACACCGTAGCGCGGGCGGATTTCATCGCGGTATTTGGTGTTTATCTGATAAGCAACAATCGGTAACTGCTTGTAAGAGCTGAGCTCGTCGCGGATAGTTGCGGTGAATGCTTCTTCTGCGGTCGGGCTAACTACAAGCTCCTGGTCAACGCGGTTCACGGCTTTGAGCATGCCCGCGCCCATCGTTTCCCAACGGCCAGACTCTTTCCAGATGTCGCCGGGAACAACTACAGGCTGCTTGAATTCAAGCGCGCCGATATTATCCATTTCTTCGCGGATAATATTTTCAACTTTGCGGAAAGCCCGCAAACCAAAAGGCAAATATACGAAAAGACCATTGCCTAGCTTGCGCAAAAGACCTGCGCGAAGCATAAGCTGGTGACTGGCAATTACCGCTTCGGCCGGAACCTCACGGAGTGTAGGTATCATTGTTTCTGAAATTTTCATGATAAGCCATTTTATAGTAGAAAATGATACGTTTCAAGACTCATCAGTCTGTTGACTTTTTTAAATTTTCATCGTAGCATCATGACACGTTATTATATAAAGCAAAGGAGAGATATCAATGAAAAAGACATTATTTATTTGCCTTGTGCTTTTATTTTCTTGTTCCGTTTTTTGCGAAACTCAATCAAAAGACACTACAAACATAGCAGACTTTATTTTATCTTTCTCTGAAGATAAATATAACTTATCACAAGCCGCATCATCTCAGTATTTTTCAAATTTTATCGACATACCCTTTCCACCAGAAAAATTGAATCGTTGTGCAGAATACAAACCTGAAATTATTGAAGAGATAAAAGCCATCGGACCTGATAATCTGGTTGATGACACTATATTTATTAATGTATTGAAAGCAGTTCTAAATGATTCAAATCGCTCAACAGAAGATAAAGTTTATTTCTTTTATGAAATGCTTGATTCTTTCTGCTGGGGATTTTGTGGTGTTTTAAGAGCAATTCCAATGTCTCACCACTATGCAAGTGAAGTAATTTTCAGAGGTTCGACATTCGCTTTTTACAGAAACAATCTAAAAGAATGTGGCATTGATTCAGCTCCTTATTTTGAGCTTTGTCATAAATATATGCAAGATAAACCGATTCTTGCATCCTATTCACTTTTATTGGGCTGCCTTTTAGAAAAAAATGATGCAATTCTTTCAGATACACTAAAAATGATTCAAACTGAGGAACTTTATAAAGTTTCTTCTGTTTTTGCATCTTTAATATTCCATAATGCATCCATTATTTCATTGTTAATCTCTTTTTCATCATTTAATTACGATGCTTCTGATATTTTGATAAAGCTTTTTAGAGAAGCCCAAAGAGAAGAAGAAAAAGAGGATTTGATTGTTGCTCTTTGTTTTGCAAAATCTCAAGACCCAATTAAAATTGCATTTGATGAAGTATTAGCTATAAAAAAATCATCGCATGAATCCGTAGTAAAATCATTTTTTAAATCTGTACAGACAAGACACAAACAAGGTGTATCAAAAGCCAAAGAGAAAAAAGAATTCAAAAAGCTTGTTAATCTTTATCTTGAATTATCAACAGAAGACTGGCAGAAACAATTGGCAAAATCCATAATCGATTGCGACTACCAATTCGGATACGTAACACCAACACAAGCTCAAGCTGACAGACTTGAAACAGATAAAGATTCTAAAAGCTTTGATAAAATATGGGATGATTTCTCATTTGAAATTTATTCAAACGGAAGCTTCGTTGTTTACGGCGATTACGTGCAATTTTTGCCATCATTTAAAAACCAGTTTTGAATTTACACTTTAATAAAGGTAAATATATAAGGAGAAAATTATGAAAAAAATTATCTTAGCTTGCATGGCTGCATTTTTCACAATGCTTCCATGTATCAGCGTAACATCTAAGGCTGAACAATCACCAAGTGAAATTGTTCAAATCAAACAAAAGAGTAATTCCTTCAACCTTGCAGAGCCCATTTTAGTAAAGAAGGCGCCTAAAACGACAGAGCTTGAAGGTACTTGGAAATCTGTAGAAAATGCAGACATTCCATACATAAAATTTTACGGCTCATATTTTCAAATGATAGAAATTATGTCTGATAATGAGTTTTATGAAGTAAAAGGTACATTCCGCATAAAAAAAGACGGTTCTGTTGTTTTGCTGCTTGGTAAAATCTGCGATGTTGTAGACGGTGTTTCCAAAGGTTTATATGATTTAAGTGAATACAAATGGATAACAGGACTTCCTGATACAATCACTTGTGAAAACTATTCTGTAGATGGAGATGTACTTAGACTTGGTGCAGCCACATTTACAAGATGCGAAGATATTGACTGGCGCATTAAATGATTTGAAATTGCCGGGTCGCCCCGGCAATGATATGCATCTTTTCAGACGGCTTTTTTAACAGTCGTCTTTTCTTGTTAAAATGTAGTTGTTATAGCGCAGCCTGCAAGCATAGTTACGAGCATTGCGGCAAAAGCAAGGTACATTACAAGCTTATTCAATCTTTTCATTTCTTTAACCCCCAGAATTTTGCGTCAAAACTTGATTCAAGCACTGCTTCGTCAGCATCATCAAGCGGCGCAAAGAAGTCTATATTACAGCGCCGTTCAACTTCATCAACTGGAACGGCAAATTCTATAAATGCTTTTTCTGAACCCGCATTCGGCAAGATAAAGCCAATTGCCGACCATTTGCCTTTGTCTGTATGCGCCAAAAGCACCTTGTAATAATACTCTGGAACTGCAACCTTGCTTGCGCCGATAGTCTTGTACTTTTTCTTGTCGAGAACTGGCCCAGAAACGGTGTAGACTGTGCCGAATTCTTTTGCCCAGTCGCGAACCTGCTCTTCAAGCTCCTTCCAAATTCCGCGGTTAAAATCTGGTGCTTGCGGACTCATGTTCGTCATATAGAACGAATCGTCCATCGATTTTTCGCTCCAAGAGAGGTCTGCCGCCGGAACTAAATGGCCGCGGTCATAGCCTGAACCTTTGTAGTCAGCCAAAGTTGATGAACCGGTCGGAACAGCCGGGTCTGGTCTGAAATTATCTGTTCTGCCCGAAGCTTTTTTGTTCACCTTTTTGCGCGTAAGGCAAGTTGCAGCCCATTCTGCCTGCTCATAAGATTCACGGTAGCACAAGCTGTAGCCTGTGTAGTTACAGCGGATATGGTCATGCCCTTCGGGACAGACAGGCAGCAGATACTCATCAGAAACATCTACATCGCTTAGCTCTGTTCCGCTGTCTTCTGCAACTTCTTCGCCGCTTTCAATTGAAACGATTTCAGTAAGCACAGAATCAACAACATTGCGCACAGCAGGCGAAAACTGATAGGCAACGAACAATACTAAAAGGGCAACCGCCAGAATTATAAGCTCTTTAAATGTAAGCTTTATATGCTTTTGGCTTTTGCCGCGCGTGCTCCCGGATTTTTTAGAAGTTCCGCTGGAACTTGATTTTGTTGATTTAGGTTTTGTTGTCTTTTTCTCCGGCATATCCCACCTCTTAAAAGTTTATGGCCGGCTTAAATTGACCGGCCTAAAATTGCTTTTGTACGCTTAAACGCGTTCTGCGCCCTTATAATAAGGCGCATCGTCTTTTTCAATAATTCTGATTACAGGTTCAGTCCGCTCAAAGGTAAGCGGAAAATTCTCGGCGCCGACCAGATGAACTTCGCCGTCCATCTGAACCAGAATCGGACAATCGTACTGGATTTCGATTTTTTCAGCAGAGCAGAGGAACGCATATTTATTGCCTGTGTGCTTGCCCGATTTGAACTTTTCTTTCAGCATCAGCTTTGTTATAAGCGGCATATTCTTGGTGATGCACACATTTCTGTCGTCGGGCAGAATTTTCTGATGGCTGCCGTAAGTTCTGTGACCCGAAACACCGAGAAGGCAGAACACAATTCCAGATTCAAGCTTTGCAATTTCAGCGCCGTCTTTGTCAAAAGCCGTAATCTTCGCCGTGCCAGATTTGTACTTTACGCCGTAGAACATGCATGCCAAGTCTATCCATATTTTGTAGAAATTGCCCGGCATGTGGCTTTTCGTTCTGTTTGTCATGTGAGTGATAAACGCGTCAATGCCGATGCTCGCAATGTTGAAAGCGTACCACGGTGGGTTTGCAGACAAGCTTTCGTCGTTGTGCGAATATTCAAAAGACGGCAGCTCACTGCCCTGACGGCAGTTTACGCGCACGGCTCTTTGGCAGGCAAAATGAGATTTTTCTTCCAGCAGCGCAAGCGACTCTTCCAAAGACCAGCCGTCAGAGCCGTCGTTACCCGTGCCGAAAGGCAGACGCAGCATTGTCAGCTTGTTCTTTACAAGGTCTGAATATTCGCCGCCCAAATCAAATGCGATGTGCGCCAGCGCGGTCTGCACTTCAAGAGAGGTTCCGTCACCGCCTGCGGTAACAATCAGGTATTCTTCGCCTTCAACCTCGCTTAAGGCGGCTTCTTTGACAAGCGACTGCACAAAGGTTGCGGTCGCGCCTGCACGTTCAGTTTCGTATACTTTTATCGAAAAATCTTTGCACAGTTGCGGCTTGTTTGCAGCGGCTTCAGATTTTCTTTTAAGCACTTCTTCGTGCTTTTCCGCTATGTTCTTGCGTGTAAAGCCGCCGGCGGCTGGGTTTGCGATTATAACAACGCTGAGCGGCTTGTCTTTCCAGAGCGCACTGGCTTTTATGACCGGCGCCAAATATGTAGATAAATCTGTCGCATTCATTCTGTTAGTATACACTGAATTTTCAGCTGTTGCAAAAATAAAAAAAGAGTTGTGCGGTTTGTTGGGGCAGACCCTGAAACAAGTTCAGGGTAACGAATTGCCATTTCAGGATGACGAACTGATATTTTAAGGTGGCGAACTGCCATTTCAGGATGACAAACTAATATTTCAAGATGACGGTCTGGCATTTCGGACAGACCGTCTTTCCGTTTTTACAGTTCGCCAGATTCGGCAGCGCCTGGCAGACCGATGTCTTTTCTATAGAACATTCCGTCAAATGAAACATCTTCCATTGCGGCATAAGCTGTTTTGAAAGCTTCGTCAAAAGTGCTGCCAAAAGCTGAAACAGCAAGAACTCTTCCGCCTGAAGTGAGAAGCTTGCCGTTTTTCTGCTGGCCGCCCGCGATGAAGACTTTTGTGTTTTCATTGCCTTTTTTGAGAGTAATTTCTTTGCCTTTGGCATATGCGTTCGGGTAGCCGCCTGAAACTGCGACAGGTGCGCAGACAAAGCCGTTCTTCCATTTGATGCCTGGCGCAAAATCTTTGAGTGTACCGGTCTGCTTTTCGTCGATAATCGCCTTGCACAATTCTGCAAAATCAAAATCCATCAGCGGAAGCACAGCCTGTGTTTCCGGGTCGCCGAGGCGCACATTGTATTCAAGAAGTTTCGGGCCGTCTTTGCAAAGCATAACGCCAAAGAAGATAAAGCCGCGGTAATCGAAGCCTTCGGCTTCAAGACCTTTCAAAGTCGGTTCAAGAATGTCTTTATTGAACTGCGCCATTGTTTCGGCTGAAACGTCTGAAAGCGGTGCGACTGCGCCCATTCCGCCGGTGTTCGGGCCTTTTGCGCCGTCGTTCAGGCGCTTGTGATCGCGTGCCGGCACAAACGGAATGATGCAAGACTTGCCTTTTGACGTCAGTTCTTTTGTTACAGAAACTGCCGCAAGAACAGAAATTTCAACACCCTGGAGATAATCTTCGATTACAAGCTTTGCGCCAGCTTCTCCAAGTTTTCCGTCCTGCATAAAGTCTTTTATTGCTTTAAGGGCGACTTCAACTGTCGGCGCAACTACAACGCCTTTGCCGGCGGCAAGACCGTCTGCCTTAATTACGATTGGTGCGCCGTGTTTTTTTACATATTCTTCTGCAAGAGCCTGGTCTGTAAAAGATTCGCTTGCAGCGGCGGCGACACCGTATTTTTTCATGAAAGCTTTTGCCAAATCCTTGCTGCCTTCAAGAGCCGCGCCGGCAGATTTTGCCCCGACTGTCGGAATTCCGACGCTCCACAGCTGGTCTGCAAGACCGGCACAAAGCGGGTCTTCCGGCCCGACAACAGCAAAATCAACTTGCTCAAAAGACGCAACCTGGGCAATCGCATCATTGCCGCTGAGCGTTTCTGCATAATCGCAGTCAGCAGGGTTTATGTTCCTGCATTTTGCTTCGTTTATTGTTCCGCCGTTGCCTGGAACGCAAATGACTTCATCAACCTGCCCGCTTTTTGCGAGTCTCCAACTTATGGCGTGTTCGCGGCCGCCTGAACCGACTACAAGAATTTTCATGGCTTCATAATAGAATAAATCAGCAAAAAATTCAATTTTGCAAGCTGAAAACATTGCGGCCAGTCAGCACAAAGCACAGACAAAAAAGGCAGTAATTCAGCTAATTTTGAATTGCTTTCCTGACTGTTTCGACTAGTATGAAATAGCTTAATTCTGTGTCATTGAATCTTTGAAAGCCATAATATTCATAAAAGTTTTTGGAAGTTTCTTTGGCATCTACAATTATAAGATACAAGCCTGTGACATCTGCAACTTGAAGTGCCTTGATAAATGCTTGTTTTAAAAGCCAGCTGCCAGTTCCTTTGCCTTGCGAAGCTTTGTTTACAGCAAGCCGTGCAATCCGTAATGCAGGAACAGGATATTTTGGAAGTTTTCCTCTGTAGTCATCTGGGATTTCTTTATAAGAAACTTGTGCTGTAGCAAGTGTAAAATAGCCGGCAATTTTTTCATTTTCATCTAAAGCCGCAAATGTTTTTCCGATTCCAAGAAGGTCATTTTTTAGTGAATATCTTGAAAGAAAATCATTTAAGGCTTCAATGCCGCAATCAAACTCTTTCAGTTTTGATTTTTGCGTAATATTTTTTACAGACACTAATTTATAAGCATTATTCATCTGAACAATCTTTTTAAAGCTTCATTCGGTTCTGGCGGATTTTCTAAGGCAGCCATTACAAGATCTCTGTCGCGGTTGGAAAGCATCAGGGTTTCGTTTTCAGCCAAATCTAATTGAGCCTGCTTCAATGAAGATGCAAGAATATATGAGGAAAGCGAAACATGTTTTAATTCAGCTGCTTGTTCAAGAATAGTCTTTTGGTTTATGTCAGCTCTTAAATCAATTCTCTTTGCCTTTAATGCTACAGCCATAGAAATTTGCACCTCCACTTAAAATATAGCACCGCATGTGTAATTTGTACACACAGTAATGAATTTTGCAAGCTGAAAACATTGCGGCCAGTCAGCACGAAGCACAGACAAAAAAGGCTGAAACCGAAGAAGCGAGAGCTTTCGGTTTCAGCCCGAATAGTGCAAAATATTTGTCGTTGTCAAGCCCGCCCGAAGTTCTGCTGTCAAAGATTATCGAGCCGAGCCTGCTAATGCCCCAACTTGAAATTGAGCTTGTTATTTGTTGCTCAACTGAACAGACTTGTCAAAAGCGGCGGTGGCGGCGCTTATAATGGCGGCGCGGAAGCCTTTTTCTTCAAGCACGCGTACAGCTTCGATTGTCGTGCCGGCCGGAGAGCAGACTTCGTCTTTGAGCTGCCCCGGATGTTTGCCAGTTTCAAGAACCATAGAAGCCGCACCTTTTAAAGTTTGTGCCGCAAAGACAACGGCCTGTTTTCTCGGCATACCGAATTTGACGGCGGCGTCTGCCAAAGCTTCAACAAAAAGATAGCCGTAAGCAGGGCCTGAACCAGAAACGGCGGTAATTCCGTCCATAAGATGCTCAGGCACAACCTGAACAGAACCGGCCTTTGCAAGCAAATCTTCAACAATGCTTATTTCGTCGCCGGAAACGCTTTCATTCGGCGCAAGCGCAATCATGCCTTCGCTTACGATTGCCGGTGTATTCGGCATTACACGGATAATCTTGGCATCTTTGCCGAGCTTTTCTTCAATAGTGCTTATGCGTATGCCGGCAGCAATTGAAACAAAAACCTTGCTGTTAAGCTCTTCCTTTGAAAGAACCGCACAAATTTCATCAAGCACAGATGCAAGATAATTCGGTTTTACAGCAAGAAAAACATATTCTGAATTCTGCAATACGTTCTTGTTATTTTTTTCGGCAATTGCCTTGTTTGCAGCCGCAAACTGCTCAGCTTTAGACAAATCAACATCGCTTATATGAACTTCGGTATGCTCAATTTTGCAGACTGCGCTCATCAATGCTCCGCCCATAACGCCGCAACCGATGCATCCAACTTTCTTTTCCATAAGATTGCCCTCCGTTTTATTCAACTTCTATATAACTATATTACGTTCTTATTCCATTATTTGGCAAGGAATTATTTCTGTTTTAAGCTATTCAGCAAGAAACAACGTGCCTGTCGCATTTTCTTCGTAAAGAGCGGCGAGCGATTTTGGTTTTCCGCCGTTTGCAAGCAGCAGCTCAATGCCGTATTCGGTTACTTTTTCAGCAGCCTGAATCTTTGTTTCCATGCCGCCCGTACCAAACGAATTCGTTCCGCCGATTTTTACAGACTTGCGCAACTCAGGGATAGACTCAACAGTTTCAATAAGCTTGGCATCCGGATTTGTCTTCGGATTGTCTGAATAAATGCCGTCAACATCGCTGAAAAGAATGAGCAAATCTGCTGACCAGAGAATTGCGGTAAGCGCGCTCAAGTTGTCGTTGTCGCCAATCTTGATTTCGTCGAAGCTCACGCTGTCGTTCTCGTTGATAATCGGAACGGCGCCTTCATCCACAAGCGTAAAAAGCGTGTTGCGGATGTTAAGGCTGCGGTGCTCATTTTTGAAATCATCTTTTGTAAGCAGAAGCTGCCCGATGTGCAAGTCTTGTTTCTGAAAAGCCTTGCGCCACTGGTGCATAAGCTCAACCTGGCCGATTGCGCACAAAGCCTGACGGTAATGCACGTCTTTTTTGCGCGCCCACTCTTTTGTAGTTGAAACGCCCGCAACCTGCGCACCCGATGAAACAAGAATAATCTGCTTTCCCTGCTTGATAAGCTCGGCGCACTGTGCGGCAAAATCTGCCATAAATTCAGTGTTCTGCGTGCCGTCAGCCTTTGCCAAAGTGTTTGAGCCGATTTTTATTACGATTTTCCGTGCCTTTTTCAGACTTTCATTTATTTTGCTCATCTAATCTGTCCTTCGCCGTCAATCAAGTATTTGGTCGTTGTCAGCACTTTAATGCCCATCGGGCCGCGCGCATGAAGTTTCTGCGTGCTTATGCCAAGCTCTGCGCCAAAGCCGAACTCGCCGCCGTCTGTAAAGCGCGTGCTTGCGTTTACATAGACGCAGCTTGCATCAACCATAGACTGAAAGAGCCTTGTATTTGCGCGGCTCTCTGAAATGATGCTTTCGCTGTGCTTTGTGTTGTGGCTGTTGATATAAGCGATTGCTTCTTCGACTGAATCAACAACTTTTACGCAGCACTCATAATCAAGATATTCGTTGCCAAAATCTGCTTCTGTGGCGGCCACCGCGTTTTTGAGCAGCTTCAAAGCGCGCTCGTCTGCGTGAAGCTTTACACGGCCGTTAAAGGTCGCCTCAACCATCGGCAGGAACTTTTCCGCCACAGCCTTATGCACAACGATGCACTCAATTGCGTTGCAGACACTCGGGCGCTGAATCTTGGCGTTTTCTGCAATGCGGCACGCCATTTCAAGATTTGCAAATTCGTCTACATAGAGGTGGCAGACGCCGCTGCCAGTTTCAATAACCGGTACTCTTGCGTTCTGCACAACATTCTGAATGAGCTTCTTGCCGCCGCGCGGCAGACACACGTCAATCATACCGACTGCATTCAGAATCTGATCAACGTCGCTGTGGTCGTGCTCGCGCACTTCAACAAGCTCAATCGCTTCAGGCACGCCGCCTTTAACAGCCGCAAGAGCTTCGCGGATTACGCGCACAATTTCCACATTAGACTTATAAGAAGAAGACGAACCGCGGAGCAGAATCGCGTTTCCGCTCTTATATGCAAGGCTGAACGCGTCAACCGTAACATTCGGGCGGTTTTCGTAAATAATTGCGACAACGCCAAGCGGCACGCGCACTTGCCGGATATTCAGGCCGTTAGGAGTTTTCCAGCCGCCAAGCTCTTCGCCGACGGGATCTGTCTGAGCGATTACTTCACGCAAGCTTGCGACAATGCCGTCGATGCGCTTGCCGTCAAGCAAAAGGCGGTCAATAATTGATTCGCTTATGCCGTTTGCGCGCGCCGAATCAATATCAAGCTTGTTCGCCGCAATAATTGAAGCGCGGTTTTTGTCGAGCGCACCGGCAACAGCTTCAAGGGCGGCATTTTTTTCGCAAGCATTCTGCAAAGCAAGCTTCTGGCTTGCAACGCGCAAAGACGAACAGATTTTTTCAAGATTCATATAAACTCCTGTGAGCAGCCTCGGCTACTTCAGTATCATTCCCGGTCAAGCCGGACAATGACAATAATTGCAAAAAAAAGACCGGAACTTTTAAAAGCTCCGGTCTGCTAAAACCAAAAATCAGTAATTTGCAAGGAAGTACATACCCAGCAAAATAGCTAACCGGCACTTTTCGTCTGACCATTCAGATTTGGGAGGAAGGTTTGAAATGTACCACCAGAAAATGCCGAAGCCGGGATCAATACGCAAAGCGTATTCAAGGAAATCGTCTTTTTTTGCCTGTGCGCCGAACATCAGATAAACAACATCTCTAAGTATAGCAAGAAAGTTCTCATAGTTTTCTGCATAAGCTTTTTTTGAACATGCATCACACAATTCTGTTATGCGGAACAAAGCCTGTTCCTTTAATGTTTCGTCTGATTTTTCAACCCAGGTTTTTTGAACAAGAAGATTTAAGTTATTGTGGAAACTTGAAGTTAATTTTGATTCTTTTTGGTCTCTGTTCTCTGATTCCTCTGAAGCAAGCTGACTGAAAGAGCCGCTGTCTCCAAAAGCACAAGCTATTACACAGGCAGCATCATTCAGTTCCTTAGCTGACGCGCCGTTTAACAGAGCTTCTAAAGCAGAAACTGTGTCTTGTGAAATAAACTGTGTAATACTGCCTGATGCAGTAAATTCTGAATTTCGCATATCTATACATCGTATTTTCTGGCATTTTTGTCAAGACCCGAAACAAGATTTACTTTTATAACGGACAAAATCTTACGAATAAAATCAGTCCTGCTACTATTCAGAAAACAAAAAAAACTTTATGCTTTATTTCATGAGCGTAAATTACATTCCAGAAAGCAAAAGCTACGGCTACAGATTCATAGAAGACAAGTTCATCCCGAAAGGCAAAGATGAATATTACATCAGAAACGAGCAGGTCAAAAAAGTGCTTGGCGATGCGCAGCCCCAGTGGCAGCATCTGACCGCAGAGCAGATAAAGCTGCTCGAAAAGAACAACAATACTTCATCAGACTGGCAGAATGTGCTTGTAACAAAGAATTTTGCCCCGGAAGCAATTAAGGACAGCTCGTTTTACGGGCTTGTGCGCATCGGCGACATCGGTTCGGGGCTGCTGCGCTACCACGATTTTGTGCTTCACGAAGGAATTACGAACAGCTGCATAATTTCTTGTGACATCGGCAATCATTGCGCCGTTCACAACTGCAATTATATTTCGCATTATATTATTGGCAACAACGTCATGCTTCACCGAATAGACGAAATGGACACGACGAACCATTCAAAATTCGGCAACGGAATTATCAAGCAAGATGAAGATGAAGCCGTGCGCGTCTGGATTGAGCCACTGAACGAAGCAGGCGGCCGCGAAGTGCTGCCTTTCAGCGACATGATTTGCGCCGATGCCTATCTTTGGACAATTTACCGCGACGACAAGGCGCTGATGCAGGCGTTTTTCGACATGACAAACAAGACTTACGACCTCCGCCGCGGATTTTACGGTACAGTCGGCAGCAATTCCGTAATTAAAAGCTGCCGCATCATCAAAGATGTTGCCGTCGGCGAATGCGCATACATAAAAGGCGCAAACAAGCTCAAAAACCTCACTATAAAGTCTGACGAAAACAGCGACACCCAGATTGGCGAAGGCGTTGAGCTTGTAAACGGAATTATCGGCTACGGCTGCCGCATTTTCTATGGCTGCAAGGCTGTGCGTTTCGTTATGTGCAACAACTCAAACCTGAAATACGGCGCAAGGTTGATTCACTCAATTCTTGGCGACAATTCCACAATTTCTTGCTGCGAAGTATTGAACAACCTTGTATTTCCGGGGCATGAGCAGCACCACAACAACTCATTCCTGATTGCAACCCTCATTATGGGGCAGTCAAACATGGCAGCCGGTGCGACAGTCGGTTCAAACCACAACAGCCGCGGCAACGACGGCGAAATCATTGCGGGCAGAGGCTTCTGGCCTGGGCTTTCGAGCACGCTCAAGCATAACAGCCGCTTTGCAAGCTACACGCTCATCACAAAGGGCAATTACCCGAATGAACTGAACATTCCGCTGCCTTTTTCGATGGTCATCGAAAATCCGCAGGCAAATCACCTTGAAGTTATGCCGGCATATTATTGGATGTACAACATGTATGCGCTTGAGCGTAACAGCTGGAAATATCAGACAAGAGACAAGCGCTTTTACAAGACACAGCACATTGTTACAGACTATCTTGCCCCGGACACAGCTACAGAAATCATTAAGGCGATGCAGCTTCTCGAAGAATGGACGGGCAAGGCAATTTTCCGCAGCCTCGGCGAGAACATGCCGGATAACACTGAAAAAATCGCAGCGCGCGGCAGAACTTACCTTAAAAACAAACCCGAAGTCGTGCAGAAGCTTACGGTTACAGGCGAGAACATGGAACGCTCAAAGCGCGCCGTGCATCTTATAAAGACAGCAGAAGCTTACAAGGCTTATCGCCAGATGCTCGTAATGTTCGCGGTAAAGACGCTGATAGCTTATTTTGAAGATTCAGGCTCTGACTTTGCAAGCTTTATGCAGACAAAAACGAGCCGCGCCGACTTAAATTGGATTAACCTCGGCGGTCAGCTTATGCCTGAAAAGCGGTTTGAGCAAATAAGGAACGAGATTGTACTCGGCAACTTTAAGACTTGGCAAGACCTTCACGCCGCATACGACGAAGCTTGGAAAAACTACAAGCTTGACGCCGCATGCCTTGCCCTTGAAACGCTCAAAACCGTTTACAGCGATTTGTCTTTGGATGTTTGGAAACAGGCTTGCGATGAAGCCCGTAATATCCGCGCTTACATTGAAGAGCAGGTTTATGTAACAAAACTTAAGGATTACACAAACGCATTCAGGTCTTGCACTTACCGCAACCAGAAGGAACGCTTCGCGGTGCTCGGCAAGGTTGAGGACAACAGCTTTATCAAGACTGCAAAAGACGACACGCAGAAGTTTCTTGCACTGCTCGACAAATACACAAAATAGCGCAGCGAAAAAATCATATAAAGGAAGTGCTGATTAATTACAGTCTGTCATTGCCGGATTTGATCCGGCAATCTATAACCACTTGTATTACAATCAAATAGATTATCGGGTCAATCCCGATAATGGCATCAACCAGCATCTCCTAAGATTGACGCAATTCAAAGCTTTGTATACTATTAAACACATGGAAGTTGTTCAGTTAGGCGACCCGGTTCTTCGCCAAAAAGCAGAGCCTGTAACAGAATTTACAGACGAATTGCGCTCATTTATCAATGAAATGTTTGACACAATGATTGAAGCCGAAGGTGTCGGGCTTGCCGCGCCGCAGGTCGGAAAATCATCAAGATTTTTTGTAATTATCGCAGACGACGACGTCCGCCGTGTCTTTATAAATCCGCAGATTATATCAACATCAGCCGAACTTGTTCCATTTGAAGAAGGCTGCCTGAGCATTCCTAAAGTTTACGAAAAAATCATGCGCCCGGAAAAAGTTACGGTTCAGGCGCAGGACGAATTCGGCAAAAAATTTCTGCTTGAGGCAGACGGACTGCTTGCCCGAATTATTCAGCATGAAAATGACCATCTTGACGGCATTCTTTACATAGACAAAGGCGATGCTGACTTTAAAAAGAAGGTCGAAGAGCAGTTTGCAAAACGCGAAGAACGCCGCAAAGCAAAACTGGCACAGAAAAAAGCAAAGCAGGCAAAGCTTCAGGCAAAACTCGCAAAAAAAGGCGGTAGCTCGCCTAATGCTTAAGATTCTTTATGCCGGAAGCCCTGCAATTGCGGCAAAGCCTTTAATTGAAATTGCTCACAGCAAAAAGCACCAGATTGTCGGAGTGCTTACGAACCCGCCGGCAGCACAGAAGCGCGGCAAAGAGCTTGTAAGTACACCGGTCGCACAGGCTTTGGCGGCTATAAACGAAGAACGTGCACAGAACGGCGAACCGGCAATTGCTTTGTTTGAGCCACACAAGCTTTCAGAAGTTCAGTCTGCAATAGAAGCGCTCAAGCCCGATATTCTAGTGTGCTTTGCTTACGGCAAGATTTTCAAGCCCGAATTTATGGCAATTTTCCCGCTGGGCGGAATAAACCTGCACCCTTCTTTGCTGCCGAAATACCGTGGCTGTGCGCCTGTGCCTGCCGCAATCTTGAACCAGGACAAAGAAACAGGCTTTACCGTTCAGCGTCTTGCACAGCAGATGGACAGCGGCAACATTCTTTTGCAGACACGGTTTGCGCTTGACGGTACGGAATACGCTGAAGACATACTTGAAAAAGCTTCAAACGAAGGCGGCAAGCTTTTCCTTGAAGTTCTTGAAAAAATAGAAAATAATACGATAAGCGCAAACGAAACAGCGCAGAACGAAGCTGATGCTACTTATTTCGGAATGCTTAAAAAAGAAGATGCCGCAATAAACTGGAATGATTCAGCAGAAAGCATTTGCGCAAAAATCAGGGCTTTCGAGCCGTGGCCGGGCGCATCAACCGCCGCAAACGGAAATGCGCTAATAATTCATAGGGCAACAGTCTATAAAGGCAGCGGCTACAATACGGCAGAAGCTGAAGGCAAAGCCGCGGGCGAGGTGCTTTTTTCAGATAAAAAAGAAGGTATTCTGATTAAAACAGGCTGCGGCATTCTTGCTGTGCAGAACCTTCAGTGGCAGACAAAAAAAGCAATGAACTGGAAAGATTTTATGAACGGCGCACGCAATTTCGTCGGTTCAGTATGTAATTAGAACTTCCTTTAAAAATGGAGGAAACAAGGAATAAATATGAAAGATAAAAAATCAGGAATTGGATTCAGCATTGCTTCTGCAGGCGAAAAAATGCAGCAGAGCGGTTTTGCTTTTTTTATTTATGCAATTTTTGTCATTCTTTTTATGGGGCTTATCTGCGTGGCAGTCTTTTTTGCTTCTGTAAAAGGCGAAGAAGAAGTTATGGTTCCGCAGGTTATCGGTAAAGAGCTTAGCGACGCGCTGCTTGAAATGCAGGTTAAGGAACTTTATCCGAAGATTGTTCTCCGCTATTCAGACAACCCTGAAGACAAGGGCTTAATCTTAGATCAGTCACCTGTTGCAGGCTCTATCGTAAAAGCGGGAAAGCGCATTAACCTGACCGTAAGCCGCGGTACTGTTGTAGACAAGGTTGAAGACTTTAAAGGCTGGAATATTGACGATGTTAAAAGCCACCTTAAGACGCTTTTTGCCGCCATGTCAAAACCGCTTATTACGCTTGACGAGCCGCTTTATGAATATAACGCAGCAGAAGCCGGTACTGTTCTTTCACAGAACCCGCCGGCAGGCAAAAGCATTTCTGACCCGATTGTGCTTAAGCTTGTTGTAAGCCGCGGCCCTGAAAACGAAAAAATCTCTGTACCGAATATAACCGGCCTTTCTTTGCGTGAAATATACAGCCAGATGGCTTCAAGCGACCTTATGTTTGATTTTTCTACCGGTGAAACTGATGCAAGCGAACCGCAGATTATTTCGCAGATGCCTATAGCAAATGAAGTGCTTGCAAAGAACAGCAGAGTTGAGGCTGTAATCGGATTCCCGCAGGCAAAGGGTTTAAGCTCAACAGTTTACGGAATCTTTAAGCAGACTTTGCCTGAATATGCGTACCCGCTCAAAATGGAGCTTATGGCTCTTCCGCCTTCTGGCGGCAAAGGCTCTTCTGTAGTTAAGTTTACACACATGGGCGGCAGTCTTTCGATTCCGTATGCTGTGCCGAAGAACACTGTGCTTATACTCTATGTTGAAGGCAAAGAATTCTCTCAGATTACAGTAAGACCTAGCGAAGACTGATACGGGAGCAAAACATGATCCGCTCAAAAATCTGTTTAAGCCTTACAGGGTCAACTTTAGCAGAAGACCTTGCAATTCTGGACAAATACCGTAACTGGATTGATATAGCAGAATTGAGAGCGGATTATCTTAATGCTGACGAGCGCCTCGAAATAAGAAAATTCCCGGAGCTGGCAAAAGTTCCGTGCATTTTAAGTATAAGGCGCGCAATTGACGGCGGTAAATTCGAAGACGGAGAAGCTTCGCGTACGGTGCTTTTTGCCCGCGGCCTTGCATTTGCAAATCAGGACAGCCGCAAAAATTTTGCCTACATCGACATTGAAACAGACTTTAACGTTCCAAGCATTCAGGACGCGGCTTTGGCGTTCGGCACAAGAATTATCAGAAGTTCCTATATAAAAGAAGAACCCATCGGAAACCTGAATAACCGCATAAGCAAGCTTAGAGTCGCCGGTTTTGAGATTCCCAAAATTTCCTACGAACCTAGAAGCCTTTCTGACATTACTCAGCTTTTTCATCAGACAAAGCATTTTGAGGAATATGACCAGATCATAGCCGTCCGCGGTCAGCTTGCTCTGCCATGCCGCATTCTGGCAACAAAGCTTCATTCGCTGCTTACATACACACTGCCGAGGGAACTGCTTGACGATAAGCGTCCGCATGGCGGCATAGACCCAATAACGCTTTCGGAAATCTACAATTTTGAATCAATCGACGACAGCACAAACATTTTTGCCATTACCGGCTACCCGATGCTGCATGCGCTAAGCCCGAAAATCCACAACGAGGCTTATCATGCACACAACATGAACAACGTGTATATTCCGCTTAGGGCGCAAAAAATAGAAGAATCTATTGAATTTGCCGAAGAGCTTTCTATTAAGGCAATGACAATTTCGCGGCCGTTTAAGAACACCGTCAAAGACTTTATTCCTACAATTGATGAAGATGCGGGCTATTCTTATACATGCGATGCAATTATACGCGATGACAATGACACATGGAGCGGCTTTAATCTTTGCGCAAAAGCTTTGAGCGACACACTCTGCGAATTTATAGGACTTAAAAATCTTTCGGGCATGAAAGTTGCCATAATCGGTTCAGGTGCGGAAGCAAGAACAGCCGCTTATGTGGTCAAGTCTTTGAAGGGTAAGGCCTGTGTTTTCAACAACCCGATAAGTCAGGCAAAAAAAATTGCAGACCAGTTCTCATTTAAAAGTTCATCTCTTTCAGAAGAATCGCAAATTCAGATTGGCGACTATTCTGACTTGATAATTCAGACAAAAACAGAAAACGCAGATATTGTGCGTTACGGCGGTCTTGATATTGTTTACGACCCGATTCCTTTTTATGAATTTACGGGAAATGAATATGTCTTTGACTGCACATATAACCCTCAACAAAACCCGCTGCTTGTTCGTGCCGAAAGGGCAGGCTGCAACACGGCAAACTCTTTTGAGATGATTCAGAAACAGGCGCGGGCGCATTTTGAGCTTTTTACAGGAGTACCCTATGACAAAAAATCTGACTCAGAGTGAACAGAAAGCTTTGGTCGGCCAATTTGCAATTGACCGGCTTATTGAACAGAAACGCATTTTTTCAGGCATGAAAATCGGACTTGGCACAGGCTCAACCGCTATGCCGGCCGTAAACCGCCTTGCAGAGCGCATAAAAGACGGAACATTAAAAGACATTTGCGCCGTGGCGACAAGCTTTCAGACGACAATCGCCTGCGAAAGCTTGGGTATTCCGGTTTTTTCGATGAACGCAAAAGAAATCGGCGGCCACCTCGATTTGGCGATTGACGGCGCAGACGAGATAAACCCCAAAAAGCAGCTTATCAAAGGCGGCGGCGCGGCTTTATTGCTTGAAAAAATCGTTGCCTACAATGCAGACAGCTTTGTAATTGTTGCAGACCAGTCAAAAGACGTAGCTTCAATCGGCACTGTCTTTGCGCTACCTGTCGAGATTATCGCCGAAGCCCGCGTGCCTGTTATAAAGGCTCTTGAAAAGCTCGGCGCAACATGCACATTGCGTCAGGGCGTAAAAAAGGCCGGCCCTGTAATTACAGACAACGGCAACTTGATTCTTGACCTTCTGTGGAAGTCTGCGCCGGACGCAGCTGAAATGGAAGCCGAAATCAACAAGATTGTCGGCGTTGTTGAGAACGGCTTTTTCTGCAAGAACGTGCCGACCGTTTTTGTAGCCCACGCCGACGGCAGCGTGACAGAACGGTAAAAGAAAAGCCCTGCCATTTTGCGGAAAACGCCCGGCAGGGCTTTTTAGTCTCTTCACATTAAAATTCGCTTAAATCTTTTAAGCAGAAACTGATTTACAGAAACTTTACATTTGTGCCGATGTTTAAACGGTATGAAACACAGATTTAGATTGACCTGCCTTTTTTCGTTGGTTTTTGCATTAACTGCCGCATTTGCATTTGCGCAAGAAGAAATTGGCACATTTGAAGAGACAATGAAGCTAGTTTCCGTAATTTCGCCTGAATTTCAGCAGTTTCTTGACAGTGATTTTTCCCAATACACAGATAAAGAACTTATTGAAGCGTTTATAACCGTAGGAAGCAACAACGGCCGCAAAGACGAACTGCTCACTTTTTACGAAACACAGGCAAAAGCGTTTGACGAAGCTTTAGCTGAGCAGCTTGCCCCAGAAATTTTTGAGGATAAGTCTTACGACTCTCAGTATCTTCTTGCGGATACTATAAATCAACAGATGCACCGCACCTTTTTAAGGCGCTACAACAAAAACAGCTTTACTTTTGCAGATTTAAAAGACACTCAAAGCTATGACTGCGTAAGTGCCTCGCTTTTATATACGGCATTGCTTACAAGATATGGAATTCCATGCGGTGCAATTGAGACAACCGACCATGTTTTGACAAAGGTAATTCTTGATACAAGGGATGTTTTTGTTGAAACAACTAACTTTTACGGTTTTGATCCCGGCAGCAAAAAAGAATTTCAGTCTAATTTCGGCAAAGCAACAGGTTTTACTTATGTTGCACCCGGAAGGTACAAGCTTTTTGATGATCTTCCTATGAAAAAGCTTCTTGCACTTGTTATTCAGAATGACGTTTTTATAAAAACAAAAGAAAAGAAATATCTTGAGGCAACTAACCTTGCGCATATTCTTCAGATTATAAGAGACGACGAGTCTGGAAACAACAGCTATACATCTGCTTTTGGAAACCTTGCAAGCTATATGTCGAGGGAAAACAACAAAAAAGGGCGTTACGAGGAATCTTTCAAATGGATTAAAGATTTGCCGCAGAACCAGAATAAACGCGCTCTTTTGAACAACACTTACCTTGCTGCCGTAAACGAGGCTGAAAAAGCCGACAATTACCAGATTGGCTACGATGCGCTCGACCTTTCGCTCAATTATGGTGTTACGCAGAAAAACGGCGAATATATCCGTTTCAGGCTTATGCTGACGAACAATTCGGTTGTAAAGTTTCTTGACGCACAGAAATTTGACGACGCACGCAAGCTTATTTTTTCTGAAATGGACGCAGGCGTTCTTTCTAAATCTGATTTGTTAAAACTTTATAGAAGCGTGACCGTAAAAGAGTGCAACTTGCTTTATAACCAGAAGGAATACAAACAGGCTATCGAAAAGACTTTAGACTGTCTTGAATATATGCCGAAAGACAAGGTGCTTGTTTCAAACTTAAAAGTCTATTATTTGGGCTATGTCGATTATCTTAAGACAAACGCCAAGCCTTCTGAAATCAAGGCAGTTGTCGCCGAAGCTCAGAAACGTTTCCCCAACGAAAAGGCTTTTCAAGACTTGACCGGCGAGAGCATACCGTACTAAAACGCCTTGTAAACATGTGATTTTTGCGCTATTCTTTTTTACATGGCTTACGAAGTAACAGCAACACGGCGGCGTCCTCAGACTTTTGAAGACTTAGTCGGTCAGGAATTTGTTGTAGCAACACTCAAAAATGCAATTGAAACCGGAAAAATAGCGCACGCTTATTTGTTTTCCGGCCCGCGCGGTTGCGGTAAAACTTCAAGCGCCCGCATTCTTGCAAAAGCTCTTAACTGCGAAAAAGGCCCGAACGCCACACCTTGCGGCGAATGCAACACTTGCCGCGAAATTGCGCGCGGCTCAAACCTTGATGTAATCGAAATAGACGGTGCTTCAAATACAAGCGTAAACGACGTGCGCCAGATTAAAGACGAGGTGCTTTTTCCGCCGAACAGCTCACGCTATAAAATCTACATAATCGATGAAGTTCATATGCTCTCTACAAGTGCTTTTAATGCATTGCTCAAAACAATCGAAGAGCCGCCGCCTTATGTAATTTTCATTTTTGCAACGACTGAACTTCACAAAGTTCCGGCTACAATAAAAAGCCGCTGTCAGCAGTTCAACTTCAGGCTTGTTTCACCTGAAATTGTCAAAGGTCTGCTTGCAGATGCCGCCGCAGAAATGAACATAAAAGCTGATGACGAAGCGCTTTACTGGATTGCGCGCGAATCAACCGGTTCTGTACGCGATGCTTACACGCTTTTTGACCAGGTTGCAGCTTTTTCGGGCGACCACATAACATTTGAAAAAATCCGCGACAAGCTCGGTCTTACAAGCGTAGACAGCCTTAACGAGCTATGCGAGCTTTTGATTGACAACAACACAGGCAACGCTCTTGAAAAGCTTGACGGCATCTTGCAGTCGGGCGTTTCAATCGAACAGTTTGTCATTAATTTTTCAGATTATCTTAGAAGCCTTATCCTCATTCAGAACGGCGTAACTAAAGAATCTCTGCTCGGGCAGTCAGCTTCGCGCTTTTCGCAAAAAGTGCTTGCCCAATGGGATTCAATCAAGCTTGAGAGGGCGCTTTCGATGTTCCTTCAGCTTTACCGCGACATACGCTATTCGCTTTCGCCGCGTTTTGAGCTTGAGCTTGCACTTTCAAGACTTGCGTTTCTGGCCGGTTACGTTTCTCCGGCAGAAGTCAAAAAAGCGGTTGATGCCGCAAGGAACTTGCTGCTAGCCGGCGCAAAGATAAACCCGCAAGAGCTGCCGCAGCAAAATCAAGGTGGCATGAACCCTTTATCCCGGGGCGGTTTCAGCAAAGACAATACTGAAACCGCATTCACCCCGAACAGCATAAACCCGTTTGAGCAGATACGCCGCAACATTGCAGAATCACGTCCGCAGCCAAATCAGCCAGCACCGCAGATTGAGCAGCCGCCTGTATTCAGTACAACACATTCAGTACCACCGGCACAGCCTGCCGCACCGAAACCGCCTGCCATGCAGAGCAGTTTGCAGATAAACATGCAGGCGGCGTCTTTCGCTTTTGACAACGCCGGCAACGCTCCGGCAGAAAAGCATCAGAACGCTTTCCCCAAGCAAAATCAGCAGTTTCAAGCTGAAAAACCGGCCGTGCAAAGCAGTTTTCAGCAGGCTTATCCGCAAGCTGAACAGCAGCCAGCAGTACAAGCCCCAAAGCCTGAATTTGCGCAGAGGCCGCAGCAAGCACCAACTCCGCAGTTTGTTCAGCAGACGCAGGCGATGCAGAATTTCGGCACAGCAGCATCAGAAGCGTTTCAGCCAGAAGAAGACTATGGTAGCTACGATGATTCAGATGATTCATACGAAGAAAGTCCGCATCTAGAATCTGCGCTTCAAAGCTTTGATCCGTCTGAAAACAGGCCGGCGGTTCCGGCACAGCCGGAGCAGGACGAATCAAGCACAGACAGTTTTCTTGACGATGCTATAAACCGCATTTCAAGCGAAAAGACTCTGATTGGAACGGCTCTGCTCAATGCTGTCAAATGGTCGTTTAATGGCGATAAAATCACATGCTTTATAGACAAACCGTTCTTGAAAAATCAGATTGAATCTGAAAAAAAATACATAAGCTCAGTTTTTTCTGAGCTGAAGGGTTCGCCTGTGCTTTTCGACGTTGAATTTAAGACTCATGAAGATACAGAACAGCAGCAGAGTGAAAATATCCCGAATGAAGTCAACCTGCTCTGTCAGGTTTTTAAAGGAAAGCAGATTCCACAGTAACAGAAAACTAGGAGTATTTATGAATATAAATCCATTTGAATTATTAAAAAATGCACAGAATCTTCAGCAGCAGTTCGGCAAGGTGCAGGAAGACCTCAAGACGTTGACCGCGACAGGCGCTTCGGGCGGCGGCATTGTAAAGCTTACCGTAAACGGTCAGATGGAAATTACTTCGCTTGTAATAGACCCTGTAGCTGTTGACCCGCGCGACGTGCCGATGCTTCAGGATTTGATTATTGCCGCCCACAGAGACGCTTTGGCTAAAATCAAAGAAGAAATCACTGAAAAGCTCGGCCCGATGGTCGGCGGTTTGAACATTCCGGGATTGAACGCATAAATGAACGCACTGGAAGAACTTACAGAATCATTTTCGCGGTTGCCGGGCATCGGCAAGAAAAGTGCGGCCCGCATAGCGATTCATATTCTGAAAACTGACGAATCTTTTGCACAAAACCTTGCGCAGCAGCTTTTAACGTTGCACGAGCGTATTCATCCGTGCCCTGTCTGCGGCGCATACACCGAAAAAGACACTTGCGAAATCTGCACAGACCCGCTGCGCGACAGAAGCCTTCTATGCGTTGTTGAGCAGCCGCAGGATGTGCAGACAATCGAAGCTTCGCGCGAATTTCATGGACTTTTTCATGTGCTTGGCGGCGTAATTGCACCGCTTGAAGGCATAGGCCCGGAACAGCTTTCTTTTAATTCGCTTATTGAGCGCGTAAAAAACGAAAACATTCAGGAAGTCATTATAGCGACAAACCCGACAGTTGAAGGCGACACAACCGCGCTGTATGCGCAGAAGCTGCTTTCAGAGCTTCATGTGAACGTTTCGCGCCTTGCTTCGGGCTTGCCGGTCGGCGGCGACCTTGAATATGCCGACAAGCTGACGCTTCAGCGAAGCTTCCGCGGCCGCATCTCGCTCGGCAGTTAAAGACGCGCTCAAGCAGCCTGTAAAAAAGCCGATAGACTAGATATGAGCAAAATTACCCCAAAATGTCACTTTTGTACTGAATGTAAAGGCACAGGCTGTATTTCAGAATTACCCGGCACAGGCGGAATCCGCAAGAACATCAATTTTCAGCTTAATTGCAGTGACTGGGATATTTATCCAAGAAACGATGTTTCTGACGAAGAACTTTATAAACTAAACCCTCCGACAATAAGACTTGCCCCAATTACCGGCGGTTCTGAAAATGTAGGTTACGCTGTAGAAGAAGAATTCTACTATGACATTATAGAAGCATGCTGCAGAGCAAATATTGCATTGAGCATAGGTGACGGCTGCCCTGACGTAAAGCTTAAAAGCGGAATAGCTGCTGTTGAAAAAAACAAGGCAAAAGCAGCCGTCTTTATCAAGCCTTATGCGAACAAAAAAATCATCGAAAGGGCAGAGTGGGCTTCAGGCATTGCAGAAATAATCGGAATCGATATAGACGCATACAATATTCTTACAATGCGCAATCTTGTCAGTCTTGAAAAAAAGAATGCCGGACTTTTGAGTGAAATAAAGCAGTACGTCAACGGTGTTCTTAAAGTTCCGTTTGCACTAAAAGGAATTTTTACAACACAGGACATAGAGCTTGTAAAAGCAGTTAAGCCGGATATTGTTGCAATTTCTAACCATGGCGGAAGAGTAGACAACCGCACAGGCAGCACAATCGATTTTCTTGCAGAACAGCACAAGACATTGGAGCAGTATTGCGGCGAAATCTGGATTGACGGCGGTATAAGAAAAAAGCGTGATATTTTTGTTGCTTCTTATTTCGGCGCAAAGCAGGTTATGATTGCACGCCCGCTTATAAGCGCATTGTGCAAAGACGGCATCAACGGCGTAAAAGACTATATAGAAAAGACTTACAAATAACAGGCTTCATTATTCCCGGCAGAACTTAACAAAACAGTTTCAGGTTTCTCCGGGTATTCTTTTTATTTCCAGATCGGGCAACCATTTTCGGAAAATATACAAAATTTCTTTAAAACTTTTTCTCAAATTCAAAGCTTAAATCATTCTCACATCTTGCAAATTCTTCTATATGGAAGTAAATTGTATAAGAATATGTTAAACGTTCTATACTCGTCACTTCAATACAGTATTTTCTAACTCTATTTAGTTATTTTTTTAGGAGGATATATGTCCAGAAAAAAACAGTCGATGGACGGTAACCAGGCAGCAGCTCACGTAGCTTATGCATTTACTGAAGTTGCCGGCATCTACCCTATCACACCGTCTTCACCAATGGCCGACTTTGTTGACCAGTGGTCTGCAAACGGTCAGAAGAACATTTTCGGTACACAGACAAAAGTTATCGAAATGGAATCAGAAGCAGGCGCAGCCGGTACAGTACACGGTTCTCTCGCAGCCGGTGCATTGACAACAACATTCACCGCTTCGCAGGGTCTTCTTTTGATGATTCCTAACATGTACAAAATTGCCGGTGAACAGCTTCCTGGCGTTTTCCATGTTTCAGCACGTTGTGTTGCCAGCCAGTCTTTGAACATCTTCGGCGATCATTCTGACGTATATGCCTGCCGCCAGACAGGTTTTGCAATGCTCGCAGAATCTAACCCGCAGGAAGTTATGGATTTGGCTCCGGTTGCTCACCTTGCAGCAATTGAAGGCAAAGTTCCATTCCTCAACTTCTTCGACGGTTTCCGCACTTCACATGAAATTCAGAAGATTGAAACTTGGGATTATGCAGATCTTAAAGAAATGTGCAACATGGATGCTGTTAAGGCTTTCCGTGATCACGCTCTTAATCCTAACCACCCGGCAATGCGCGGTTCACACGAAAACGGCGACGTTTTCTTCCAGCACCGCGAAGCTTGCAACAGCGTTTACATTGATTTGCCTGCTGTTGTTAAGAAATACATGGCAAAAATCAACGTTAAGCTCGGCACAAACTATGACTTGTTCAACTACTATGGTGCAAAAGATGCTGACCGCGTAATCGTTGCAATGGGTTCTTTCTGCGATGTTGCAGAAGAAGTTATCGACTACTTGAACGCAAAAGGCGAAAAAGTCGGTCTTATCAAGGTCCGCCTCTACCGCCCATGGGTTTCAGAAGCTTTCCTCGACAAGCTGCCAAAGACTTGCAAGAAGCTTGCTGTTCTTGACCGCACAAAGGAACCAGGTTCTCTTGGTGAACCGCTTTTCCTCGATGTTGCTACAACATTGCGCGAAGCTGGCCTTTCAGACATCAAGCTTTGCGGCGGCCGCTACGGTCTCGGTTCAAAAGATACACCACCTTCAAGCGTTTTCGCTGTTTACACAGAACTTGCAAAAGATTCACCAAAGGCACGTTTCACACTCGGCATTGTCGACGATGTTACAAACCTTTCATTGCCGGAAGTTAAGCCTGCACCAATTACTGCAGCAGCCGGCACAGTTGAATGCAAATTCTGGGGTATCGGCGGTGACGGTACTGTTGGTGCTAACAAAGACTCAACAAAAATCATCGGTGACCACACAGACAAGTTCATTCAGGCTTATTTCCAGTATGACTCAAAGAAGACCGGCGGTATTACAATCAGCCATCTTCGTTTCGGCGACAAACCGATTAAGAGCCCGTACTACATCAACCAGGCTGACTTCGTAGCATGCCACAACCAGTCTTATATCCTCAAAGGCTACAAGATGGTTCAGGATGTTAAGAAGGGCGGTACATTCCTTATCAACTGTCAGTGGGATGACAAGGAACTTGAAAAGAACCTTCCTGCAGAAGCAAAACGCTACATTGCAGAAAACAACATCACACTTT
>JAEEGH010005032.1_pt1 | contig 33523 bp, 28 predicted proteins | sample 9134181 | NCBI WGS metagenome assembly JAEEGH01 (sample SAMN16246544, study PRJNA631951) | gut metagenome | biome: gut microbiome; feature: rumen; material: DP-attached | host: Bos | place: Iran: Karaj | collected 2018-10
TATCTCCAGCTTGGGAGTAATATATGTCTTTTTCATATACTGCTATTTTTTCAATTCCTTGTTTCCGTTATGAATGTAAACACCTTTCTCTGTCGGCTCTCCTTCAAGCTTACGTCCGCTCAGGTCGAACCATGTCTCATCACCCTGTGAGAGGGATGGGGAGAGGATGCGTGTTGCTTCACCTTCTTCATCGAACGACATGCTGATGCGGGCAGATGCTACTGACGATTCAGGCAGGATATCTATGAACCAGAAATAGGCACGATAGCCCTTCATGTGCTGGGTCTGCGCTGAGGCATAGTACATCTTGTTCCCGCTGAGGAACAGGCTGGCATCATCACCGCTATAGGGGATTTCGAAATCCGCCACGTATGTACCGGTAAACGCTCCCCAGACTACACGCTTCTTGCCTGTCAGCCCGTTGTCATATTCCACGCATGGCTCTTCCTCTGGAGCTATCGTCACATTGTCGGCTGTGAACTCCGTTATGGCACTTGACACCTTGATGATGTATGGATGATTGGCTTCGATAGCAGTCACCGGAGTGAAATGAACGGTTATGCCCACGACATTCTCATCAGCATCCTCTACGGTATCATAACCCGTGAAGTCAGCCAGCTGCACATCGGTGCCGAAAGCAGATTTCGCCTGTGTCTCTGTCATAGAGAACGGCAGACAGATGGTGCTCCACTCCCCAGCCTTGATGGTACGTTTCACTCGTACATCAACCCCTGTCGCTGCTGCTGGCATAATGGTCGATGTCTCGTCGAGGACCGTACGCGAGTCGGCAGGTGCGTCAATTGTAAGGGATGTACTGACGGTTTCGATCTTTTTCGAAGAGTTATCCTTATCAACCAAAAGAATGTTTTTGACAACCATCTGATAACTGTCCTGAGCCATACTTGCGTCTGCCTTGACAATAACCGTTGCTATCTCGCCGTCACCGGCTGCAATGTTATTGGTTGTTGCCTGAGCAAGCAGTCGCAAAGCACCGTCGGACTGAATGGAACTATTAAAATAGTCATACTTTTTCACTCTCGCCTTACTTGCGGTCATCAACTCATCGTCATCGTTACTGACAATCGTGATACCTTCGGGCAGGTACAGGTCAAACTGTATGGTCTGTACATCGAAGGAGTTCTTCATCTTGACAGATAAAGTCTGTTGTGAACCGGCTGGCACACTTAATGCCTGTACATAGACTGCATCCGTCAACGATGCCAAATCACTGTCTTGGGCACGGGCCCCGGCAACACATGCCATCATGGCAAGAATTGAGATTAGAATCTTTTTCATACTATAATATCAGTTTTTATTTATTATTTTTTGAATGTTAACTACTTATGACGGATCTATATCGTCCTCTACTATAAATACACGGGAAGCACTGGCACCACCATAGCTGCCGTAAAGGATGAAGTTGGCAACCATATTGAAATCTATCGCATCTACCTCTCCATCACCGTTGATATCGGCTGCCTTTGCGTTGAATTGAGACTGACCGAATCCCAGGATATGGTTTCCGATGATATTGAAGTCGATTGCATCTATCTCTCCGTCACCGTTGGCGTCACCAGGGATGTATGAGGACACCACAAGCTTCGTCTGGATCAGATTGGGCGATGGAGAATGATTGGTATTGTCATTTCCTACTATGCGCATTTCTTTGAACAGAATCGGATACTCGCCCTCTTCCATATCCTCAGGAATGCTAACAGTCACCATACATATCTCTCCGTCACCTGCGGCAATATTCGTGGTTGTGGCCTGGGCAAGCAGTCGCAATGCACCGTCGGGCTGAATGGAACTATTGAAATACTGATATTTCCTGATTCGTTCCTTGCTGGCTGTTATCAGTTCTCCGTCATCATTAGCTATAACGGAGACACCATCAGGTAAGTACAGGTCAAACTGAATGGTTTGAACAGCCACAGAGTTCTTCATCTTCACGGAAAGGGTTACCTGAGTACCACACCTTGCCTCTACCGGCTCAATGTAGATGGCATTGTCCAACTGAGAGATGTCGGTGACGGCAACCTCATTGGACTCTTTCTTCTCGTACTTCACATTCTTGAAAGCCAGCCAACTGATATTGTTGTTGTCTGCGACATTGAATGCAATACGAAGTGTGCCGTCCGACACGACACCTGTGGCGGTGAATGTGTCAAACAGGAATTCATCTCCATCACCGCAGGTCTTTCCGTTACATACATCAACTGCGTCTCCTCCATTTACAGACATAGTGATGCCGTATGCAGGAGCAGATGCTCCGTTCTTGATGCGTACACGAACGAGTGCCTCGACTGTGTAAGTGCCGTTTTCTAGGTCAGTCAGAGTTGCCTCCAGCGTATTTGCGTCAAGTGAGTTTTCATCTGCTGTCCAGTATTCAAAGAACGGAACGTGCATATCAGAACCATTCTCTTTGCCGTCTGCTTCTGTGGACCATGTGTTTATTATAAGCGGAGTGTCAAAGTCTTTGCATTGCTGGTCACCGATTGTCCATGCAGAGAGGAGGAAGTCATCGAAGTCATTACCTGAGCGTACCCCCGTAACTTTGTAAGGATTAACCACAGTCTCCGTCAATTCTCCTGCATCATATTTTTCCTTATAATAATCATATTGAGCCTTATAAGTATCATAAGCATCTTTGGTGTAAACGTTGGTGCTGTTCATCAATGCCAGCATACCTTCCAATGCCGATGACTGGTCCGCTGGATAAGACTCAATCAGTTCGATGTCGTCTAAATAGTAGATTGCAGACTCAGGTAAGTCATTCATGCTGATTGCAATACTCATGATGCCATCCGCAGAAACGGTACCATTCCATGTGTGTTCTACCCAATCAGTAGTAAAGTTAAAATCACCTATCGAGAAGGCATGATCACCTGGGGATCTATGAGCTTCCAAGATACTCATGGCTTCCTTCTCTGCACGGACCTTCATCCTGAGCCTGAAACGATTATCCTTACCCAATGCTCTGCTGCTCTTAACAAAGAACTGGGTGTCCCAATGATGGTTCGGGTTGTCAAGCGACTGTATGGCAATGCAATGGTTGTTTGCATTTACAGGATCTGTGACAATACTAACAGGAACTTCTTCCCTATCATCGAGTCCTTGAAGGAGAACATAAGAGGAAACGTCATTGGTTTCCAAATCATCATCTACGAGGGTACTATAATAATATATTCCACCTGTGAACACTTCATCTGTCCATCCTGCTGCGATGTAAGCATCGCGAGTGCCATATGGGATAAAAAGCTTACTTTCGTATGTAACAACTTCCTCCCCAAGAACAAATGGAGACTCTATTTCTGATATAAGTTCATCAAGGAAACAATGTGCAAAGGCCTCGGAACCAATAGACGTAATATTTGATGGAATAACTATCGATCTTAGACTCCAGGTTCCTCGGAACGCTGCAGGCCCAATTGATGTAACGTCTTTAGGAATGATAGTACCGATACATCCCGTTATCAACGTATTGGTGGCTGTTTCGATGATGGCATTGCAGTTGTTACGAGAATCATATACGGGATTACTCTTATCTACGGTAATCTTAACAAGATTGGGTAAACTACCTAGATAGTCAATGTGTGTCACACTACTTGGAATGGTCAACGATGTCAGTCCTTCGCACTTCTCAAACAACCAACTACCTATTGTTGTTACACTATTTGGAAGTTCTATAGATGTTAGACCTGCGCAGTAGGCAAAAGACCATTCCCTTATTGATGTAACTCCAATAAAGTATTTGAATTCATCGAATGAGGTAATTTCTGTATTATAAAACACTTCACCCAAATCTGTCACGGCTGCTGCCTCTGCCTCACTTATATCGCCATCACCATTCGTGTCCCAATTGGCAACACAAAGTTCTTTCACATTAGCATCCGCAAAATCTATAAGTATAGGTGCAGGAGCTTCGATAATACCACCAGTGAAAATACTACTTGTCCAGCCTTTTGCAATATAAGCATCACGTGTGCCGTATGGAACAGTTAATGTACAAGAAGAACCAATATCATAGAAAGCGGTGGTACCAAATGCGAAAGGCACTTCAATCTCAGAAACAACAGCCGTCAAGCCTCTGCTTCCCCGGAAAGCACCAGCTCCAATACTCGTTACGCTGTTGGGAATTTCAATTGAGGTCAGGCCGGTGCAACTATTGAATGCATATACTCCGATACTCGTCACACTGTTAGGAATCTCAATCGAAGTCAGACCTTTGCAGCCACAGAAAGCAGAGCTGCCAATACTTGTTACACTATTGGGGATCTCGATGGAAGTAAGGCCATAGCAATTATAGAAAGTAGATTCTCCAATACTCGTCACGCTGTTGGGAATGGTGATGGAGGTCAATTTAGTAAATGAACTATTATACTCTCTACTGAAAGCACCATCAGCTATTCCAACAGTCCCATCTCTTAATTGAATATTTGTATTGTCAGGCATTGTTCCCTTATATGTTAATGCGAAGTTGCCCACATACACCATTCCATCGGGCTGATTATTATACCAAGCAGTGTTAGTGAAAGCATTACTTCCAATATTTGTCACACTGCTGGGAATGGTAATGGAGGTCAGGCCTGTGCAAGTAGAGAATGCATTATCGCCAATACTCGTCACGCTGTTGGGAATGGTGATATTCGTCAGGTTCCTGCATTCATAAAAAGCTTCTGATGCAATTCCAACAGTTCCATCTCTTAATTGAATATTTGTATTTTCAGGCATTGTTCCTTTATATTTATATGCCACATTGCCTGCATAAACCAATCCGTCTGGTTGATTGTTATACCATGGAATATAACCGAAAGCATTTCTGCCAATGCTCGTCACGCTATTGGGAATGGTAATGGAGGTCAGGCCTGTGCAAGTAGAGAATGCATTATCGCCAATACTCGTCACGCTATTGGGAATCTCGATGGAAGTAATGTTAAAGCAGTTACCGAATGCCATATTACTAATTCTTGTCACGCTGTATGTCACATTATCATATGTAACAGTCGCAGGGATGGTGATAATGCCTGACAGAGTTGAAGGCTGTTGGCTTACCTGAACTGTAGTATTTGTTAAAATATCGTAGTATATACCATCAACTACAAAAGCCTTAGCAGTAATGCTCACCAATAGGGAAAGAAGACTCAAAAGTAATAATTTTAGTTTCATATCGATATGGTTTTGATTGTTAATATTCGGTTTGATTAATGTACAAAAAAACGTGGACAAATTACTTCGTCTACGCTATCTGAGGCATCGCCAAACGCCTAACAATCTTAAACGAGTAAATGCCCACGCCAAGCGGCGCGAACTACCTACTTCAGTTCTTGATTGTTTCTTTGAAATTGGCGATTTCAGATAGCAAGAATCAAAAGTGGATGTTCATCCTATATGTCCGCCCATCCTTCAGCCCTTGCGGATATCCGAATGGACGCTGCAAAGATAAGTAATAAAATTCATAATTCACAATTCATAATGCATAATTTTGATAATTCCTGTGTTTTTCTGGTCAAAATACTTGGTTTTTGTAGTTTGTAGTAAATAATAATGGTTATATGGTTATGGGTTATGGGTTATAGGTTATAGGTCTAAAGTCTAAAGCCTAAGGTCATTTCGACAGGCTCAAGATGTATCTAAAGTCTAAGGTCTAAGGTCTAAAGCCTAAAGTCATTTCGACAGGCTCAAGATGTATCTAAAGCCTAAGGTCTAAGGTCTAAAGTCTAAGGTCTAAAGTCTAAGGTCTAAATAGCTTGGGGGCGGCCAGCTAATTCAAAAAGGAAAAGCAGCCGACTCAATCGGGAAGATGAGCCAGCTGAGAAGGGAGATTGCCTATAGGCGCACTATCGTTTGCCTAGAGGCATTTTATCATTTGCCTAAAGGCGAACGACCGTTTGCCTTTAGCCGTCTACCCTCGAACTTATAATAGTGGAATGGTAATAGTATGCGGAATTTCACCACAAAGATACAAAGAAAAAACTCTTTTTCCAAATAATCCGTAAAGAATTTTTTCTTGCAGAGTTAATAGAGAAGGGAAGACATGGCGTAGGACGCTCAAAACAACGGCACATAAAGAGCAGGACAACAACGTGTAATGCTCAAAATAACGGCGTTGTTTCAAGGACACATTATGGCTTACCTGCAAATTCCTGTGTCGATTTTGACAAATACAAATAAAAAAATCCTCTCTTATTCTCCCCATAGAGGGGGAGTTAGAGGGGGGTACTTTCTTTTCCATTCCCTTCCATTCCTTTCTATACATTCGACCATAACCTTAGACTTTAACGATTAGGCAGTTACGCGCTAACAAACTTAGATATATCGCAAACGATTTATTGTTAAACATTCTTAAAGTTTCATTTAAATCGCTTGCGATATAAATTATTCTTCTTACCTTTGCATACGAAAACAAAAAACTAAACAAAACCTCTCCCACCCAGCCTACCCCTAACCCCTCCCTCAAGGGAAGGGAATAGAAAAAAAACTAAACAAAAACCTCTCCCCTTTGGGGAGATGAGAGAGAGAGGTCCATAAAAAGTTCTCCCCCTCGGGGGAGTTAGAGAGGAGCCAATTAATTAATATAATAAAGGTATGCAAACAATTTATGATTTTAAGGCTCTCACGAGCAAAGGTAAGGAGATTGACTTCTCAGAGTTTAAGGGTAAGGTATTGCTGATTGTCAATACAGCCAGCAAATGTGGTTTTACACCCCAGTTCGCAGGACTAGAAGAACTGAACCAGAAGTATAAGGAACAAGGCTTAGTAGTCATCGGATTCCCCTGCAACCAATTTAAGGAACAGGATCCAGGAACCGATGGTGAAATTGAAGAGTTCTGCCAACTGAACTATGGTGTATCATTTCAAATCATGAAGAAAACAGATGTGAACGGTCCTGCAGCTGAACCTATCTTCGAATATCTGAAGTCTCAGGCTCCTACCGAAGAGTATAAAGGACTGAAGGCAAAAGCCACTCACACTTTGCTCAAAACTCTTAGCAAGAGTGTCGAGAAAGACAGTGACATACTTTGGAATTTCACAAAGTTCCTCATATCAAAGGACGGAGCAACCATCAAGCGCTATGCACCCACCACAGAGCCCAAAGACTTTGAGAAGGACATTGATGCCATGCTTGAGAAGTAAAAAGTGAAGAGTGAAAAATTTACTTCTGCTATAGATTATGCACTCAGAGCTACAACTTGACAATCAAATCTGCTTCCGTCTCTACACAGCAGCAAGATTGATTACTCAGGCATACACACCGATGCTCAACACACTGGGTATCACCTATCCACAATACCTGGTGCTGATGGTACTGTGGGAGAAGGACTGCCAACTCGTGAACGACATCGCCCACAGACTACTTTTAGAGACAAACACTGTCACTCCCCTACTCCAGCGCATGGAAAAAGAGGGACTGGTAAAGCGCACTAAGGGTAAGGAAGACGGGCGACAGACACTTGTTACACTAACGAAAAAAGGATGCGAATTGGAGGAACAGGCTTACAATTCCATTCCTGCAGGAATGGCTAAGGAACTGCGTGCATGTCCACTAAAGTTTAAAGACTATGAGCATCTGGCAGAAGAATTAGATTCTATCATTAATACACTCAACAACAAATAATTTGGGAATATGAACATTTTGATTTTACAAGCCTCGCCACGCGCGAACGGCAACACCGCTTGGATGGCGGAAGAGTACAAGAAGGCTGCTGAAGCAGCAGGTCATGAAGTGACATTAGTAAATGTGTCAAAGAAAAAGATTGCTGGCTGCCTGGCTTGCGAGTACTGTCATAACAAGGGGAATGGTGCCTGCATCCAGAAGGATGATATGCAGGAACTCTATCCACTGATGGCTGAGGCAGAGGCATTGGTGCTGGCCGCTCCCATCTATTATTTCACACTGAATGCTCAGATTCAGGCTCCTATCCAACGCATGTACTGCGTCAACAAACCCGCAAAGGTGAAGAAAATGGCATTACTCATGTCTTCATATTCACCGGGCGTCTATGACGGTGCCACAGCTGAATTCCGCGATATCTGTAACTATTGGAGTGCAGAAAACATGGGTGTAGTGACAGCCAAGATTGATGAGCAGAAGACTGAAGAAACCAAGCAGAAGGTAATCGATCTGGCTGGCAAACTATAGTCTTAGAGCATAATGATGTCTATGAAGCAAGTGGAACAACTGGACTTGGCAGCCTATATGAATGGCAGCATCCGCAACATCATGGCCAAAGCATACAAAAACGTGCTCAGCAATCCACGTGAAGCGAAGTTTGCCTACAGGATGCAGCGGTTATTTGAGAAAACGGAGAAACGCCGCCGCAAGATGCTCGATGAGGAAGGGCTGGAAGTTCCACCCTTCCTGATTAGCAGCATCTCCACCACCTGCAACCTGCATTGCAAGGGGTGCTACGCCCGTAGCAATGGTATTGCCGAAGATGCAGAAACGGATCGTAAACCTACACTTACACCTGTGCAATGGCGCAACATCTTCACAGAAGCTGCTTCAATAGGCATCAACTTCTCACTATTGGCTGGTGGCGAGCCAATGATGCGAAAGGATATTCTGGAAGCCATCAGTGAGGTAGACGACATGGTATTCCCAATCTTCACCAATGGAACACTCATCGGGCCTTCCTATATTGAATTCTTGCGTAAGAGGCTCAACATGGTGCCCATCATCAGTATCGAGGGAACAGCCATTAGCACTGACGAGCGTCGCGGTCGGGGTGTGTTCCACCGTGCAATGCAATCAATGGAACTGCTGAAACACGAAGGATTACTCTTCGGTACCAGCATCACCGTAACCACAGAGAATCTGCCATTAGTTACATCACACGGCTTCATCGACCAGTTGCGGAACTACGGCTGCAAGATTGTATTCTTCATTGAATATGTCCCGACAGAACCAGGTACTGAACACTTAGCCTTTACCGATGAGCATGTGGCACAGATGGAGGAGGTATTGAAAGAACTACGTGCTTCATATAGTGACATTATCTTCCTCTCATTCCCTGGCGACGAAAAAGCCCTTGGTGGCTGTTTAGCATCTGGTCGTGGCTTCTTCCATATCGGACCCGATGGTTCAGCAGAACCATGTCCCTTCTCTCCATTCAGCGACAGCAATGTAGCCGACCTTGGTTTACGTAAGGCGCTGCAATCGCCGTTATTCCGTAAGATACGTGCAGCCCATGCACTTGGTTGGGAACATACGGGTGGTTGCACTCTCTTTGAGCATCGTGCAGAAATAGAAAAAATGATCGTTTAAAAACAAACAATACAATGACAATCGCAATCCGTTATTTCAGTAAGTTTGGCCATTCTGCAAAGATGGCTGAAGTCATAAGCAAGGTCACTGGTGCTAAACCTGAAACAGTGGCACAACCAATCAATGAACCTGTTGATACGTTGTATTTGGGGTCTGGTGTCTTTTTAGGAAAAATCAGTGCTGACATGGTCGGTTTTATCAAAACACTCACACCCGAAAAAGTGAAACGTGTCGTTTGTTTTGGTTCGTGCGCCATCATAAAGTCGCCTGTACCTCAAATGCGCTCCCTGCTACAAGCTCAGGGTATCAACGTAGATGAACGGTCCTTCACCTGCAAAGGTTCAATGGGACCACTCCATGCAGGGCATCCAAATGCCCAAGACCTGGAAAACCTAAAACAATTCATTCAAAAAATCAACTAATGCCTATCGTCAAACAACTAAAGACTACAAACTGATAACTAAAACTTATGCCCAATGTCTAAAGTCTTCATAAAATTGATGCTGGTCATATTGATGGCAACCGGAGTATTGGTCAGTCGTGCTCAGACGTGGCAACCTGTGACTTTGAAGAGAGACATCACACAACCACAACCAATGACGGGACTGGTGCTATGGCCAGATGAGGCACGTAGACGCCATGCCACATACGGACAGGCTTTTCAGTTAGAGTTTTCCTACTGCTTGCCTTGTAAGGTAGTAAAAGGCTGTGAGGCTGACGGCACTATCATTTATGACTGGAGTTGGTTCGATCGCATATTAGACGATGTTGCCAGTCGGGGTCACCAGTTGATAGCACGTTTTCGCTACGAGTACCCATCGAACAGAGATGTAGATGGAAATCGGGGAACGACGGCCGTGCCTGATTATATCAAGCAACGACAAGACTACAAGGAAACCTTTGTTGATAATCCCAATGATGGTCCAACATGGTATGCCGACTGGAGTAACGCGGAATTGCAGCGATTCACCTTGCAGTTTTACACAGACTTTGCACATCGCTATGCTCACGATGCCCGTCTGGCGTTTTTAGAAGTCGGCTTCGGACATTGGTCGGAATACCATATCTACGGCACAAAGTTGGAATTGGGTAGAAACTTTCCATCAAAAGCTTTTCAAAAACGATTCTTCGAACACATGAGTGTCGTCATGACAGACATTCCATGGGCGGTTTCCGTTGATGCTGGAGATAATCGTTATTCCCCTGTGATTGAAGACAATACCCTGATGGCTTTGTCTTTTGGTTTGTTTGACGATTCGTTCATGCATAAGACTCATGAACTGAGTAGTGGAGGCGGTTTCAATGAAAGGTGTTGGAACGCTATTGGTCGTGATACTCGCTGGAAGAAAGGTGTCTGCGGAGGCGAAATCAGTTATTATACGCCGAATGACCAAAAGGGATTTCTCAGTCCAGATGGCCTTTACGGGCACACATGGGCAGAACAAGCAGCCAAGTACCATATTACCTTCATGATTGCCAATGATGCACCGCGTGGTGGCGTAGCTACCCATGAACGCTTCCGCGATGGCTCTTTGGCAACAGGTTACCGCATTGAAGTCAAACAGTGTGAAACGAATGGTTCATCTACCCGTCTGCTGGTAACAAACAAAGGTATTGCGCCTCTCTATCGGGATGCGTGGTTCGCAATCGGCAGCACTCGTTCTGCCATCTCACTGCGAGGTCTGCTCCCTGATGATGAGAGATGGATAGAGATACCTACTATCCCCCAGACTGACGGCAGTGACATCCAAATAGTGAGTGATGCCATCCTGCCACAGCAAACCATCGAGTTTATCGCTGACTGTTAGGTTTAATCATCCCAACATTCTATCTCATCAGCAATCTCAGGCAGTTGGCTACGATGGAACTTCGGTTCCTTGATACCAGCCCGCTTCTGCTTACGGTAGTCATCAAGAAGGCGGAAGGCATAGCGACCAAGAAGAACGATGGCAACGAGGTTGCATGCGGTGAGAAACGCCATGAAGAAATCAACAATATTCCATACAAGTTCAAAACTTGCCAATGCGCCAAACATAACCATCACACCTCCTGAAAACAAACGATAAACTGTCATCACGGTAGAATTATTGGTGATGAAACGAATATTGGCTTCGCCATAGTAGTAATTACCAATTATACTGGAGAAGGCAAAGAGGAAGATGGCAATAGCAATAAAGACAGGACCAGCGGAACCCACTTCTGACTGGAGAGCAGATTGTGTGAGGGCAATGCCATTCAATTCCGGTACATCATATAAACCGCTGATAAGGATGATGAAAGCGGTGCATGAACAGACAAGCAATGTATCTGTGAAGACGCCTAGCGCCTGAATCAATCCTTGTTTCACGGGATGGGTGGTTGAAGCCGTAGCTGCAACATTTGGTGCACTACCCTCCCCTGCCTCGTTGGAGAAAAGTCCACGCTTCATACCATTCATGATAGCTGCGCCAAAACCACCTCCTGCAATCTGCTCGAAACCAAACGCATTGGTGATGATAACCTTAAAAACATGGGGAATCTGATCGATGTTCATCACGACAATCACGACAGCCAAAGCCACATAACCTACTGCCATAAAAGGCACTAGGACTGCACTTACATGGGCAATGCGCTGAATACCGCCGAAGACAATGAACAAGGCTGTAAGAGCTATGAAAACGCCGACCCAAAGCGGTGACCATCCAAAAGCTTCCTGCATCGCGCCACAAATGGTATTCGCCTGGATGGAGTTGTTCGACAAACCGAACTGACAGGTGATGAGAATGGCAAACAAAACTGCCATCCAACGAAGATGTAACCCTCGCTGAATGTAATAGGCAGGTCCACCGATGAACGAATCCTTATGTTTCTGCTTGAACAACTGGGCAAGAGTGGATTCAACAAATGCTGTGGCCGAGCCAAAGAGGGCGATAATCCACATCCAGAACACAGAACCAGGACCGCCAATGGCAATGGCTGTAGCGACACCTGCCAAATTTCCTGTACCTACACGGGTGGCAACAGAGACAGCAAAAGCTTGAAACGATGAGATATGCTTACTCTTCAATCCAGTCTTTTGCTCGTTGCTCTGTTCTTCTACGGTAGTAAATGCCGACTCAGTAAGTAGCCGAAACATCTCACCCACCATACGAAACTGCACAAACCGTGTGCGCCATGTAAACCACAAGCCGCAACCTACCAACACCGCTATCAACACATAAGTCCAGATAGCGTCATTCACACAAGTTATCCATTCATTTAGCTCATTCATAGAGTATGTATTATTATTTTAACTGCAAAAATACAAAAAAAAGAATGATGAGCACCGAACATTGTACATTTTTTTGTACTTTTGCAATCAAATATAATTGAAAACGATGAAAGTATTGTTAATAAACGGAAGTCCGCGAGAAAATGGCAACACATTTCTCGCACTGAGCGAGGTGGCAAAGACACTGAACGCAGAGGGCGTAGAAACAGAAATTGTAAGCATCGGCAAGAAGGCGGTGCAGGGGTGTATTGCATGTGGAATGTGTAGCCGCATAGGTAAGTGTACGTTCAACGATGACTTGTACTACAAGATATGGCGTGCAGTGAAAGACGGCATCGATGGTCTGATTATTGGTTCACCCGTGTATTATGGAGGGCCGAACGGTTCACTCTGTGCCCTACTTGATCGTGTGTTCTACTCGTTAGAAAAGGAATTGCAATACAAACCTGGAGCCAGCGTAGTGGTATGCCGCCGTGGTGGTGCCAGTGCAGCATTCGACCGTCTGAACAAGTACTTCACGATTCTCAATATGCCCATTGTCAGTTCACAGTACTGGAACATGGTGTACGGACAGACACCAGGTCAGGCAGCACTTGATGAGGAGGGTATGCAAACCATGCGCACATTAGGTCGCAATATGGCATGGATGATGCGCAAACTCAGTGAAGGCAATAGCACTTTGCCAGAGCAAGAACAGCGCGTTTGGACGAATTTTATCAGGGAAAACTGAAATATATCGTCATTCGTCATGCATAATTCATAATTTATTTGTAATTTTGCACGCTTTTAAAGACGAACAGACAATAGTGACGAACAACTAAAGCCTAACATCTACCGGGGTTGACATGGATTTGACAGCAAGCCGAGGTGGTAAGTAAGCATGCAGAGCGTTGTTGGGTAGCTCTTTAATCTCATCTTTCGTTAAATTTATCTGGCACAAATACTTATGCTCTCGCAGCTTAATCGAAGTATAGTAGATTGCTTTATTCCTTAGTTAGACTGAGGAACGAGACATCGCCCTGAAAGCCCCCTTCCTGAGGCGTTTAGACAAGCGGTGCGGCAAAATCGGGAATAGTTTGAGGTGGCCTCGCACTTCTTACGAATCTTTAGAGGATAAGGTGCAGACTCGGTGGTTCAGGTCAGGTCGGCACACGAAAACCAAAACTGAACTAAGCATGTAGAAAGCTTATGGTCTCCTTGTTTGGACGAGGGTTCGATTCCCTCCAGCTCCACTATATAAGGAAATGCACTCCGGCATTTCGGCTAGTACCACTACGTAAAAAAATGCTTTCCTGCATTTCTGTCGGATACACTACACATGCAAATCGATAGAAGACGACATTTTTCCTCTTATATTCTATTGGCAGTAATCGTGCCAATGATGCTAATATCGTGGCTACATATCCACGATGAGGATGCGCATTCAGGCAATGTCGATTGCATCGATTGTCTGCATCATGTCCACCATTCACATATATCTGCTCATGATGCAAAATTGGGAACATGTCTACTATGTCAGTTTCTGACTATTGAATACACGCCCTCTTCTTCTTTCGATTTCGATTGGATTGCTTGCCAAGATATCAATGAGTGGCAGCAACTGTATGTTGCTGTTTTGTCTCCAGCCATTCTACTCAAATCCCAACGCGGACCTCCTTTCTTCTGTTTAGTTTAACCATAGCCTTTCGGCCTTTGGGCCGATTTTCAAAACTTAACGTAAAACAAACTAAACAGATCAATAATGAAACACTTTTTATTATTGCTTCTTCTACCATTATCTATGGTAGCAGAAGCGCATGGTGTGTCTGTTGTACCTGACGATTCAACACACAGACACGAGAAAAACATATTATTAGAAGAAATCGAAGTGACCGGCATCACTGGCACACAATGTCTGAAGCAGGCAGCGGCTCCATTTACCGTCGTAACGAGCAAAGACATACAACACATCTCAACAGCTAATATTATCAACGCCATCACACACCAACCTGGTATAGCACAGGTAACGACTGGTGCCAGCATATCCAAACCCGTCATTCGTGGTATGGGGTACAACCGTGTAGTGGTTGTTGACGGTGGCATACGTCAAGAAGGCCAGCAATGGGGCGACGAGCATGGTATAGAAGTTGATGGCGATAATGTATGGTCGGTAGAGGTGCTCAAAGGTCCGGCTTCACTCATGTATGGAAGCGATGCCATCGCAGGAGTCATGATTCTGCATCCCGCACCTATCCTTCCGTCAGGAGAGATAAGTGGAAGTGTGTCGAGCGAGTTTCACACAAATAACGGTTTGTGGAACAACACGATGAATATAGCAGGTAACACTCCCCTATCTTCTATCAACTTCGTATGGGAATCCAGATACTCCGACAAACGCGCACATGCCTACAAAAACAAGTACGACGGTTATGTGGCAGGTTCACAGTTCAAGGAGCAGGACCTGAGTGGCATGATAGGTCTACGATATCCTAAGGGGCAAAACCTGTTGCGTGCATCATTGTTTCACCTTGTTCCTGGTATCGTAGAAGGTGAACGTGACGAACAGACTGGTGAACTGATATGGCCAGACGACATGAGCCATCGTTCCTATCAGAAGATGGCCCCATATCAAAAAGTCGACCACTTGAAGATTATATCCGATAACAACTATTATCTTGGCGCGGGAACCCTGAAATACACATTTGGCTATCAGCGTAACAGCCGAAAAGAATATGAAGATATCGACGACTACGGATTACACCTACTTCTACATACAATCAACTATGACGTAGCTTATCGAATGACCGATCTCAATGGATGGCGTCTTGCAACTGGTGTAAACGGCATGTGGCAGCAGTCGTTGAATAAAGGAACGGAATTTCTGATTCCTGATTATCATTTGTTCGATATCGGCACCTATGTGTCGGCAGAGCGTCAGTTGGAACGTTGGAACCTCTCTGCAGGTATGCGCTACGACAGCCGTTCCCTTTCATCCGACCAACTGTTCGATGAAGGAGAGGTACGATTCACTTCCCTATCACGTAAATTCAATGCGCTTACAGGTAGTTTGGGAGTTGTATTCAATGTCAACAATGAAGTGGATATTAGAATGAACCTAAGTCGGGGATTCCGTGCACCGACCATCAGCGAACTGTCATCAAACGGAGTACATGAAGGAAGTCTTCGTTACGAATTAGGAGCATCCGACCTCCGTCCTGAATACAGCTTGCAATGCGACTTAGGATTCAACTATACAAACAAACACGTATCGCTCCAACTTGCTCTATTTCTCAACCGCATCAGCAACTACATCTTCACGCGCAAGCTTCAAGGTGTACTGACTGACGGTTTCGATACTTACCGCTATCGACAGGGCGATGCTTGTCTGATGGGATGCGAACTCTCACTCGACGTGCATCCTGTTTCCAGATTACATATCAACAATTCGTTCGGTCTGGTTTCAGCACGACAGCTACACGTAGGAAGCGGCGAACGCTATCTGCCGCTCATCCCCGAACCACGATGGAATTGCGATATCCGCTATCAGTTCCCACGCAGTTTCTACACACAGGTGCAGATGGAACAGCACTTCCGTCAGTCACACTTCTATGCTGCCGATGACACCGAAACGGCCACCCCGGCATACACCTTGATCAATATAGGAGCAGGATGGAGTTGGAAACAGAAATCAAAGACCCGACTCTGTATTGACCTCACGGTGAACAACCTGTTCGACCGTGCATACCAAAATCATCTGAGTCGACTGAAATATACAGACCGGAATATAGTTACAGGACGACGTGGAGTATTCAATATGGGACGCAATATCATGATAAAAATAACCGCACCATTCTAATTCACTCTGACTTTCCCTGATTTGACATTTCAGCCACATTCGTTCTCATCAGGCAAAGATATTGTTTTTCTTCCCTGCACCCTGACACTTGTCAGAGTGCAGGGAAACAACTGTTAGAGTGCAGTCGTGCATACAATCGACAACAAGGCGTCAGAAAAAAGTGCTTAAGCATTACTGTCTAAGCACCTGATGCAAAAACATATTTGACTAGTCATGAGCCTCCTTTTGACCCTTATATATCGCAAAACTTGAAATCAGGAAAAGTCATGATATTTATACTATCAGAAATTCGAATCGATTCAACTCATCCATTGAATCGATTCAATCGATCGAATGAATCGATTCAAGTTTTGAACACCTATATTTAAAAGTTTAGAGTTAAGTGTTCGTGCATTTTCGAGCACATATATGTAATGAGGAAATTGTGGAGAACATATGTTCGTTGGCCCATGAACATATGTCCATTTACTCATTAATTAGGCAAACATAGAGGGGAAGGCACGACGCACGACGTAGGAAGTTCGAAACAACGGCACAGGAATGGCACAACACCGGCGTGTAATACTCAAAATAACGGCGTTGTTTCAAGTACACAATATAGGAGAAGCAGGGTGTTCGTTTAGTTACTTCAGATGGCAATCCGCTTCCTTTAACTGATTATTCAGTTTGAATTCACTCTGGGATGTTGTTCTCACGGATGTAATCTTCCATCATGCCGAGATAGCCATTATCTGCATAGACCTCGGGATCGAGCCAGTTGTTGATTTTCCACTGTCCATCTTCAAGCCAAAGAATCATGGTTGTGCCGGCTGTGTATTCATCTTCATCATCTGCTGCCTTCCCTACCCCAGCACTTACGAGACGTACTTGTGCCTGAGCTTGATCGCCTGAAAGGAGGTCAACCTTGACGTTCTCAACTATGTAGGGTGGCACGATGCCGAAACTCCAATGCCATCCTTCATCGCCCATAAATCGCATGTCGCCTACTGCATCGATGTCATATTCACGGATACGACTGACAAGGCTAAGGTAATACTTCGTGCAGTACTGAATGTCGAGCGCAGAGCAATCGGTGTAACCGTCTTTCTCATACTGGTCGTTAAGCACGCTGAACATCTCGCGTACTTGCTTTTCTACAACTTCTTCACTCCACAATTCTGAATTAGCGGCTGCAGCTTCTACTCTTGCAACTTCTACTGAGTCGGCTTCTTCGCCTGTCCCTGACTTGCTATTGCTTCCACATGATGCCATGACAACCGCTGCGGCTGCAATGGCAAAATATATAATCTTTCTCATAAACTTCTAAACTTCTTAAACTTCTAAAAAAACTACTTTATCACGACCTTCCTACTATGTCCGTCACTATACCTTATTATATATATACCAGGACGCAGTGTTTGTGGGTCATGACCGACCAAGAGACCACCTGTAGTGTAGACACCTTGCAATTCAATTGAGCCTGCAGCACCAGGAAGTTCTTGTGCAATGGGGTTGATAGCCAACTCAATGTCGGCATAGGTCTGGTCGCAATCGACTCCAAGGAACTCATCATAGGTATGAGGTACGTTGGCAGTAGAGATTGTAGGACGGTTCATCACATAGATGTTGTTGCCTCCATCGGGATACCGTCCAACAGACTGAATGCCTTGGTGAGCATTGTAGAAGATGCGGTCGGTAAACTCTTGAAGAGCTGGATGCTCCTTAAAGTAGGCAGCATTATTGGCCACAAACTCTGGCGACGATGTGAGAATGACTTCCTGATGTTCATCGTTGCCGAGCTTGAAAGGCGCATGGAGTTCGGTGATATTCTGACGCTCCCATTGTACGTCAACCAATGGTGCAAGAGGATCGAGTTTGTCGGCCCATACAATGAGATAACCATGTGCAGGAATGATAGTATTGACACCTTCCACATCAGCAGGTATCTGGTACTTCTGTGGCTTTGAGGGGTTATCGCTGATATAAAGTCCTGCTACATTGAGCGGTACGGAAGTTGCATTGTAGAGTTCTATCCAGTCGTTCTTCTTGAAATACTCGTTAGCATAGATGGTATTGCCTGCACTGATTTCGTTGATACGAATTGGAGCATAGGGCTGAGTGGCCTTTTGAGCAATGATAGCATCATCGGACAAAGGTTCATAGCATGCCGTGATGTGGTATGTGCCTGAAGGGTCGAGCGATGAGAGGTCAAGCTGATCGCTAACCATAGCATCGGTTTCTTCGGTATAGGTCAATTCAACTGCCCAATAGAGGTCGGACGAAGTGTCGTTGTTGTTATGAACCTCGACTGCGAGCGTGTTAGTACCAGCACGCAGCAGAGATGGATCGATGGTAATGGTCTCACGATAGGCTTCATTGCCTACGTAGGTGATGGAATAGTCAGCATATGAGACATCGCCATCTGGCATATTGTAGCGGTGGAGTTCTTTTCCATTGAGATAGATGATACAGCCATCGTCGACATAGAAGGTAAGCTGTACATCCTGCTCGGCTGTGGGCACTTTGGCAAGGTTGAACTGATGACGGAAATAGTAGGCTGTACGCTTTTTCTGTGCATCGGTTCCATAGTCAATCGTAGTCTGGAAATCCACTCCCCCACTGGCTCCACGAATGGAACCATAACCTAATGGTGCTGTACCTTTGCGCCATGCTGTTGTGCCAAACTGCTGTGCCATCCAGTTCTTTCCATCCATCGAACCCTGATCGTAGTAGGTCCATTGTGCATTGAAAGGAACGACAACATTGCGATTAACCACTCCTCCATCCATTTTCCACCCCACAAACTTGTAGCACGATGGTGCAGAGGTAGTAAAGACAGGGTTACCAAAGACTGGACCTTCGAGACGAGCTGTCGGTATCTTCTGCCCACCAAGCGAGATTTCTGCCTCTGGGATATTAGCGCTGACAGAAACGTTGTACCCTCCACGCAAGCCGAAATAGTTACGAAGTGCATTCATACGTGTATTGCGATTGTTCTCGGAGTTAATGGTACGCATGAGCGAGTTGGCTGAGTTCCATGGGGATTGACCATCGAAAGAAAGTGCTGTTTCGGTAGTCTCTGCCATGCGGGTAATTATCGAGGTGACACGCTCAGGGGTAAATATACTTCCAGCAACAATGCAGTATGCATCGATAAAACGACGTTGGAAAGTTTCGTTGCGCAACATGTTGAGGAAGATGTCGATGAGGAAATTCCTGCCTGTACTATAACGTGAGTCATTGCGGCTACGCTGTAGTGCGCTAATCATGTCGTTCATGGTGAATCCCTGGTCAAGGTCCATGAAAACAAGGTGGAACTTGCCATTGTTACGATCGCGAAATCCCTTCACATTATTGCTATTAGTAAGCCAGTCGTTGCAGCCCACATAGCACTCTGCTGCCATATAGTTGCAATACTCGTCAATATCGACAATATCGCATATCTGACGATAGATATCATCATTATCCGGCTCTTTAGCCAACTGGGTAGCAAGATTCAGCCACTGCATGAACACCTCATTGTCGCCTGCCTTCTGCGCATAACCTTGAACACTATTGATTTCGAACTGGTCAACCTCATCATTATCGATGCCATAGTTACCATTTGCGAAGAATTTGTTGTTAGTTTCGCGCACGTTGAACATGAACTTATAAACGCCATTGATAAAGACGTGTGAGGGTTGCCATGCCTGACAGTCGATATAAAATCCACTTGAACGCAGTACTTCGTGAATAGCAGCATCCATGATACGACTGTTGTTATCGTTACCTCCATTACGTACTACAATAGCTTTGTTCTTAGTGTATGGCTTAGCTGTGAAGATAGGAAAATCAAAATAGTTGACACCATCGTAACGCTTATCTGTTTTCAGCTTGAACGAACTGGCTGGTGCAAAATGTCGTGACCATCCACCATTAACCTCAAAGTCCACTTCCTGATTCACAGCCATGACACGATACTCACCTGTTTCATCGGGCAGGATATACTCGAAGTTGACAGGACGCTCCCAGTCACGGTTCTTATTGCTGTTTCGACGGTTGTTACCATCAATACCATTGGTTCCATCTGTGTATGCGCCAATCGTGTCGTCATAGAGGTTGTCTTCATCAGTAACAATTGAAACGATGGGGAGATACCATTCGCGGTCTTGATAGATATAGGTACGCGTAACAACGGGACTGGGCAGATATCCGTCTTGGAAGAGACAAAAACGATAGACACGATTGGTACCTGATACTTTGAACGAGCCGGTAACGCTTGTCGTTCCGTTCTTCAGTGTTGGCGTAGTTCCATCAGTGGTGTAACGCAATGTGGCACCTTCGGGAATATCGACTGTAACGGTAAACGGATTGCGATATACGGTTGCATCATGGGATACTCGTGGAGCTTCAAGACGCTCGTCGGCAAAGGTACACTTTACGTTCGATGCAGCAAGTGTAGGTGTGGAGCTATAACGCCACTCAGGACCGCCATCGGTCGTACGGGCATAGCTGACACGTGGTATGCCGGGAGGATAGGACTGCTCGAGAAACAATTCGCCATCAGAATTAGAGAAATAGAGTGTTCCTCCTTCTGGATTCAATTTGAAGCTGACCTGCTTGGTAGAATTGTCACTATATTCATTACCAGTAGAATAATGGTCAAACCAAATAGTACGGAATCGTCCTGCTCCAACAGAACCTGCCAGGAGCGGCATCTGGTATTTCGTAAGATTGTCAGGGTCGTCGCTGATGTAAACCTTCGACAGACTTATCGACTTGTCGGTAGGATTATAGAGTTCAATCCATCCTCCGTAGTTGTATGAGGGGTCAATATTCATATCAACATTACCCACCATCACTTCATTGACGATGAACGACTGAGCACGTGCGAGCATTGTGAAGCCCGATAACACTGTAAGCAGAAATAGGTATTTTAGTTTCATGGCAAACCAATACTTAAATGATTTTACGTTTTTGTCCATTGATGATATATATGCCACGAGGCAAAGACTCCGTGTTTGGGACTTCTATGCCTTGAAGGTTATACACTTTACGCTGACGCTTGGTCGACTTCACACCCTCGATGGCAGCAGGTACTTGGTATTCAAGTCGCATGCAGTCGATATCGGGCATCCAAATCTTATCGTTTGTATACAGACGGATGACATTTTGGCCAGGTTGCAGTTCAATATCAAATGTAGAAGTCTTAATCGTGCTCCACCCACCCGAATTGAGACTTACGGTCTTGACGCGCTTACCATTCACTTCGATGTTGATTCTTCGACTCTCGCCACAGATATAGTCAAGCATCATCTTGTAGCTGCCCCCGTCTTTCGAATAAACATTACGCCATTGCAGGTCGTTTGAGCTTCGCTGGCCAAGCCAACCAACTTTCACACCTCCAGAACAGTTGGCATCCTCACTAAACGTTGCTGACTGGGCTGTCTGGTTGTTCTCGATTTCCTGATAGGCAGAAAGATATGCTGTTTCAGCCTCATAGATGGTACGCTCGTAGCGTTCCTCTGCTTCAAGACGGTAAATCTTACATCCATGAGCAGGTACACGCACCTCAAAAGCCGTTGTATCTTGCTCGGCAAGGTTGCGACGATAGAACAAGTCACGCATCTGAACCTTACCACCTAAATCAACATCGGCAAAGTTGAGAGTCATTACCTTGCTGGCATCTGATAGATTCAGCAGGGCCACCGCACGCACTTTTCCATTCAGCACCTCAATATCTTTCACAAGCGTGTAAAGTTCGCCATCACGCTTCACAACATAAGCTTGTTGGAAGAGGGTGTCCTGATTGAGCGCTATGAGTTCTTTGTTGCACATCAGTTTTTGTGCAGTCTCTGAAGTGGTACGCATATCACAACCAATGAGAAGCGGCGAATCCATAATACACCACATACCAAAGTGTGTCTTATCCTCCTCCGTCGACAATCCACGACCTACTTCGAGCATATCCATATCATTGAAACTGAGCGGTCCGCAGAAGGCAGATAGGTAGAAGTTCTCCTTGAGAATAGACTTCACAGAGTTCCAACTACAGTTGATGTCACCTGTGGTACGCCAACTGGTAGATACCTCACTGGCCCATGTACCAGGGAACGCCCAACGACAGATGTTCATGCGTACATCAGTACGACCCGTATTCTGAATAGCATTCCATATTTTGCGATAACGCTGCTCTTCATTCAGTTTCAATCCTTCTTTATTATGACCAGGCGAACCACCACAGAAATCGACCTTGATGAAGTCGAAGCCAAGGGTGTTGAACCAGAAGTTGGCATCATCGTCCTCATGATTAAGAAGACCGACTCCCTCACCAATCTTGTCGCCTCCGAACATAGAGGCACAAGTGTTCTTACCTGCATCGGAGTAGATGCCTGCCTTCAAACCCTTCTTGTGGATATAATCAACGACCCCTTTCATACCATTAGGGAAACGCTGTGGATGAATAAGCAGATGTCCATCGGCATCACGACCTCCAAAATATCCGTCGTCGATGTTAATGAACGTATATCCTGCAGCCTTGTAACCTTTGTTCACCATCGCATCAGCCTGCTGCTTTATAAGTGATTCGCTAATGTTAATGCCAAATGTATTCCAAGAGCTCCAGCCCATCGTTGGACCTAACTCTGTTTTATCCTGAGCATTGATGCAGAGCGACAACAATGCAAAGGCCGTAGTCATAAATAGCTTTGTCATTTTTTTGCAAGTAGTTAATTATTCGCCTGCAAAGTTAAGAAAAATATTGAACATTGAACATTGAACATTAAACATTTTTCTATTTTTTACTATTCTCTAAACACTAAACACTACACTTTAAACTTTTTTTCTTACCTTTGCACGCAGAAATCAACATCAACTATGCAAACCATCTGTGCCAATGCAACCAAAGCAGGCGGAGCCATCTGTATTATCCGCGTATCGGGCAACGATGCTATTAGCATCACTAACCGAATCTTTCGTTCTGCACGGCAGAAAGACCTGACCCTCATGGCAGGCTATACCGTTCACCTCGGAGAAATTGTCGATCGAGAAAGCAACATCATCGACGATGCACTTGTCATCGTGTACTGTGCCCCACGTAGCTATACCGGCGAAGAATCGACTGAAATCATGTGCCACGGTTCGGCTTACATCGTCCAGCGCATCATCGAGCTACTGATGGCAGAAGGATGCCGACTAGCCCGCCCAGGGGAATTCACAGAGCGAGCATTCATGAACGGTAAGATGGACCTCAGTCAGGCCGAAGCAGTGGCCGACCTTATAGCATCTTCTAATGCAGCCATGCATAGGCTAGCCATGAGCCAGATGCGAGGTGGATTCAGTAAAGAACTGAAACGGCTACGCGACCAGTTGCTCCAAATGACTTCACTGCTCGAACTCGAGATAGATTTCTCCGAAGAAGACGTAGAATTTGCCGATCGCCAGCAACTACTCACATTGGCCACAAATATCTGTACAGTCATTGAGCGCCTCATCCAATCATTCCGCATCGGAAACGCTATTAAGAACGGTGTACCTGTAGCCATTATCGGGCCAACCAACGCAGGTAAGTCAACTCTCCTCAATGCCCTACTCCATGATGATCGTGCCATTGTAAGCGATATCCATGGAACCACACGTGACAGCATTGAGGACACCATCAATATTCAAGGCATCACCTTCCGATTCATCGACACAGCAGGTATTCGCGAAAGCAATGACCAGATAGAACGTATTGGTATTGAGCGCAGTTGGCAGAAAGCCCAAGAAGCAGAAATCGTCCTCGTGATGACCGACCACCCCGACATTGACATCGACCTCGCACCTCTTACCGGCAAACATATCATTAAGGTATACAACAAAGCCGACATCATCACCTACCCTACTAATCAATACAACCATGACTCTGTCGTTATCAGTGCCAAACAAGGCACCAATATCGATCGCCTCGAACAAATGCTTGTTGATGCCACAAATATTAATAAGGTAGAAGATTCCGACATCATCGTCACCAACGTACGACATGTCGAAGCCCTCCAGCAAGCCCATTCCCACATCCTTCGCGTCATCGAAGATATGGGAGCCCAAAAGAGCGGTAATAAATATTCAATGACCCATCCCCCACTCTCTAGCGACCTCATTGCACTCGACCTTCATGCCTGCACAGATGCCCTATCCGAAATCATCGGTGACGTCACTAGTGAAGACACCCTACAAAACATCTTCTCCCACTTCTGCGTCGGCAAATGAAGACTTACTCCTCCTTGATATCGTCAGGCCACCAAAACTTCTGTAGTTCGTGAATGATGTCATCCCAATCCTGCATGGTGAACGTACCTTCTCCTCTCATCATGATGGTCATGGTGATGTCATTGTAGGTGCGATAGACATTCGTGTCCCTAAACCCGTTACGCAAGTAGAACGCCTGACGTTTTCTACGTTCCTCCAGGTTATCGCAAACTTGGGTGGTACTCTCCATATCCAAAACGAAAGGCTGATCTTCATAGTTGTCTAACAACTGAGATAGAATACGTTGCCCATAGCCTTTGCCTCGCAGCTCCTCTCGCACGGCAAAGTACCAGAACCAGTTGAATGACTTACGTGGATAGACAATGGTGAATCCTATGAAGTCTTCTCCATCGTAGTAGGCCGTGAAGTCCAATGGCTACAGCAGATGGTGACGTGTTCGTAGCCGTCGCCCCAATCCTCTGGCAGACACTGGGCTATACGCTCTGGCCGCTTTGTGACCATGAAGAAATGAAGGTCGCTCCGTCTATGGATCATCAGCCATGCGTCTTCGCGCCATGCGTCTGCTTCCTCGATGAAGAAATCCGAAGTGAAGCATGTCCACATGAGCGAGCCGGATGGGACCTTCCAGTTCCCCTGTCGGTCTCGACGTATGGGGAGATTGAAACTGGCGGTCTTCGTCACGATATTGGAGTCTTTCTCAAACTCCGCATCGCGCCGATACACATAACAATGCTGAGAGCCCTCGCTCTTCTTATGGCATCCATGCCACAGGTTCCACATCTCGCCCATAACATTGATTACTTTGCTAACATCTCACAGATTTTGTCCTCTCTGATTACTTTGGGAGCAGCCTTTCCAGCCAGCACCAATACTTTCTTACCGTTACGGTAGATATGCAGCTGACGGGAACGAACTACAGCTGTCAGTTCTTGGTCATCCTGTATGGCTAACCAGAGATGGTGATAAACACCTTCTTCATCAAACAACTTCTTCTGAAGATGCGAGCACATATTGGTGGTGTCAATGGTCATATCTTTTCGCTTTATATTTATATTTATGTAGCCTCTGGAATGTCACTCCAGCGGGTAGTGTAACACGGGCTGCGGAAATCATGCTTGATGCTATCCTTGAACACTCCAGCCTTCCCCTTACCACCTTTGGCGGTATATTGCTGGGAGCCAAGGACAATCGTTTCGGAACCGTATTCACGATTAATCTTGTCAAGTGCCTCGTCGATACGCTTCAGCTTCTCAAAACGCTCGGCATCGTAATCGATGAAATTGGTCTGTATGCCATTGTCAGGACAGATGCCCATGACAATGACACCGCCACGCTTATAGTGGTATCCCTGCCGAAAGATTCTCTCCATACACTTGATGGCCGTTTGGACAATCTGCTGGGTGGAGTTGGACGGGGTAAGAAGTCGTTCCTCGGTCATATTCCAGTACTGGGGCAAATCCTCGCGGAAATGGTTGGTGTCTATGAAGACACAGACCGTCTGGGCCACCGACTCCTGCTTCCTCAGTTTCTCGGCACAGCGGGCAGCAAAGTTGGAGATGCTGGTGCGCAGGGTTTCCATATCAGTCACCATGCCCGGGAAACTGCGGGAGGTACAGATGCTCTTCTTCTTGCTCATGTCCTCCATCGGGATGCAGTCGATGGCATTCAGTTCCTTCCATGTACGTATGGCCACTACATTGTTCAGGGTGGCACGAACCCACGATTCCGCACGGCTGGAAAAGTCGAAGGCGGTCTTGATCCCCAAAGCCTGCAGACGTGCCGCATAGCGTCGCCCGATGCCCCATACCTCATCAATCTCGTATCGCTGTAGTGCCTTGACGCGCTGTTCATCCGTCCCTATCATGCAACAGTGGTTGTAGCCCTTGTAATGCTTAGCATAGTGGCTGGCCATCTTCGCCAGTGTCTTCGTTGGTGCTATGCCGATGCTGACCGGCATACGGGTGGCTTTCCAGATGAATGCCGACAGGTTTTCTCCCCATTTCTTCAGGTCATAGTGCTCCATGCCTGACAGGTCACAGAAGCCCTCGTCGATGGAATAGCGGTAGAACGTGGGTGCTGCCTTGCGGACGAGAGACATCACGCGGTCGGTAATATCACCATACAGCTCGTAGTTTGAAGAGAAAACCGTTACTTCTCCGTTAGGGAAACGCTCCTTCAGCTGATAATAAGGCAACCCTGCCTTGATGCCCAGGGCCTTGGCCTCATTGCTTCTGGCCACCACACATCCATCGTTGTTGGAGAGCACGCAGACCGGCTTTCCGTTCAAGTCTGGACGGAAGACACGTTCGCAGGAAACGTAACAGTTGTCACAATCTATGATGGCGTACATACTCAGACTTTTCTTGTGTCACGATGGATGGAAGTCACTTTGCCCTGAAGGATGAACTGGTCATCGGCATCGATGATGATGGGCTTGAAGTCCGGGTTCGCTGGCATCAGGCGCAGATAGCCTTTGTCCTTGGTGGAGGTGTCGAGGGTCTTCACCGTCAGGCCGCCGTTGACGAATGCCACCACGATGTTGCCGTCATAGACCTCTTCCTGACGGTCTGCCAGGCAGATGTCACCATCGAGGATTCCAAGGCCAATCATCGACTCTCCGCGAACACGGACAAAGTAAGAGGCTTCAGGGTGATGAACGAACTTTTCGTTCAGATCCAGGCTCTCATACTGGTAGTCAATGGCAGGTGACGGGAATCCCGCTGCCAGTCCCTCAAAGAAAGGCAGCTTCAGTCTCTTGGCATCTTCCAGAGTGATGTACTCGGCACCGTCTATGGGTTTCTTTTCTTCCACGTTGTTCATGTTATTTTCAGATAAATTGGAATTTACTTATTCTTTTTGATTAGTGCTATTCCCAATAGAGCCAGAATGATGCTAATTATGATTATTTTAGCGTCAAGCAAAAATATTACGGGTATTTTTGCCATCTGTATTTCGCCGAGACCAAGCCAACTATAGACACCAACAAGTGTGACCGTCAGATTTCGGCCAGCATGAATCAAGACGCTGTACCAAATGTTCCTCGACAAAACAAATACCATTCCGTAAAACATTGCTCCGAGGAACGCACCGGGGAAATTTCGGACGTGAAAAATGCCGAACAACACGGCTACTAAAACACACACGAATATCTGAGCACTGCGGCTTCGGAACGGAGAGATGGCCATTTGGCGGAAACAGAGTTCCTCAAGCACTGGAGCTAACAACACAGCATGGATACTTGCCAACAAATCCTCTCGGAATTCCTCTGTGGTGTGGGTGAGAGGTTCCAACTGTACAGCATGGAAAAGGGAAGTCAATCCATAGATTACATACCCTTCAACAACAAGCCATAGTGGTGCTATAAGCAACACTCCTAATGCCACAGGGAGTGTCGGAAGCCTTAATGAGAATTGCGATGCTGACGGGAATAGTTTCGGTAAAAGTCGATGAATGAGGTAAAGCGTCAGACAAATGGCACCAAGAGTGAGCAGACAGGAAGTAAACTCACCGCCAAAGGACAGCTCGTTGTCACCCAAGGGTTGTGCTGTTATATAGATGAGTGCAGTAGCATAAGCAACCGCAATTATTGGCATCAGTGGCTTCAGAAAAGTTGAGAGTTTGTTCATGCTGCTAAAGTCCTAATTAGTTGTTCTTTGTTATTTCCTTTATCTATTCTCCTAACCTGATTACACTTCTGTCTTCCTCTTGCTTCTTCTGGCCGCCAAGAGCTTTATAGGAATGGAAGTTCCAACTGACGCCGAGCCACAACATACGACTGCGGTTCTTACTGTTGTTGACGAGGGTATAGACGGGATTGTCCGATGAGATGTCCCAGCGGCGGGTGTTGAACACGTCGGTGAGGAGGGCTGAGAGGGTGAGTCCCTTCTTAGGCAGCTGCTGGCGGATGCCGAGGTTGCAGTAGTGGACGGTCTTGGTGGTGAACTGCGGGAAGTACTGGGGGGTAGTCACGAAGTACTGCGCCTGGATGGTCATTCCCTTCAAAGGCATGATGTTCAGAGATGCGCTGTTATTGCTTGTCCATCCCTGATTGCGGAAGCTGACATCCTGATTGCCGCCTCGTGACTTAGTGTAGTAGATATTGCTGCCCACATCGAAACCGAGCCAGCGTAGGGCGTTCCAGCGGACGTTATGCTCCACACCGCTGTTCAGGTACTGGTCGTTATTGATGTAGGTCATCACGAGAATGTTCTGGTCAAGATAAGCTATCTGGCCGATGTAATCTTGCGTATAATTGAAGTATACATTGCCATTCACCTTTAATGACTTACCTGAGTAGGAGTAGCCAAGGTCGAGCTTGTTGGTTTTCTCTGGTTTCAGGCGGACATTGCCTGTCTCATAGGTGTTATTGTCGATGAGGTTGACGTAGGGATTCAGCTGGGGATAGGTGGGGCGTGATATTCTGCGTGACAACCCAAATGACAATTGCCAAGGATCGCTGATACGGTAGTTCAGCACCAGGTTGGGGGCCAAGAAATAGCAGTTGCTGGCCTCGTCCAGAAGGTCTTTATCATTGCGCAGCGCCACATGGCTATACTCAAATCTCAGGCCTGCCTTGTATGTGAGTTTGCTGTTCAACTTTGCCGAATACATGGCGTAAGCAGCAGGGATATACTCACGATGGCGCAGGTCGTTGCTCAGGGGAATGGATAGCTGCCATGTGTCAGTCGCTGCATCATGCTCATACATCTGATGGTCGATATTGTTGTGCCGATAGGTCATCTTCACGCCCGTTTCCAGTTTCCCCTTGCCCAGCATGGTCAAATAGTCGAGTTGCCAGGTGGCTATCCGTGGATGGCCTCCCGACTCGGAGCGCTGTACCATCTTGCCTGCCTCATAATAATACGAAGGCCGATGGCCGTTGATGGCCGACAGCGATGCCGAAGTACTGACCTCTCGCTTATTTGGCTCAAACACGTGCTTGTAGGTGAGCGACCCCTCCAGCATCTCACGGTTGAATGTGATGTCTGTCAGTCGTTGCTTCTCAGACGATACGCCAGAGGTGACATAGTGGTTATGGAACGCCTGCAGGTTGTTCATCCTTGGGAACCCGGCCTTTACGTCGAGTGTTACAATATCCTGTGTAGTAATCTTGTAGTTGACGTTCATGCCGATGTTGTGTCCCGTGGTTTTCTTATCCGCATCTATCATCTGGTCATGCACGTTGCCTGTCTGCAATATCCGGCGGTGCAGCTCGCTCTCTATCTTGTCTTTCTCATATTTCCCGTTGTAGTTCAGGCGAACGCCCCAGCGTCCCACGTTATAGCTCATGGCCACATTCCCATTCAGGAAGTTATTGAAACCGTAGTTTGCTGAAGCCATTGCCGTGAAAGCATCAGCAGCCTGCTGCTTCGACGTGATGCTGATGATGCCGCCTGTGCCCTCTGCGTCGTACTTTGCATCAGGACTGGTGACGATGTCGATGTTCTGCACATTGGCGGCAGGTATGCCGTTGAGTCCTTCGAGCGTCGTAGGCACGCCATCCACGAGAATGAGCACTTTGCTGTTGCCGCGAAGAGACACCTGTCCGCTGCCGTCGATGGTGACAGCCGGGCTGCCACGAAGCACGTCAAGTAGTGAGCCTGTAGCTGCACTAACTGAGGCAGATGGCGTAATGCTGGTCTTCTCCACCGTCACCTTCTTCTCTACGGCCTGTCCCGTCACCACCACGTCATCCAGCTCCGTGGCCTTGCTCGTGAGGACGATCTTTCCACAGTCAAACACCCTGGCTTTTCCCAAACTAAAGTTCCTGACAGCTTCTTCATAGCCCAGACAAGTAACCCGTAAAGCGTAGTCACCGTCGAAGCGACCCTTTATCGTGAACACACCCACGGTATCAGTCAAAGCACCTGCCACAACCTTTCCGCCATTTAAGACACACGCTGTAGCATACATCACGGAATTTCCGTCAGGCTCCACCACTCGTCCTTTTATGGTGTTAGTCTGAGCTAATAAAGACGTATAGGCCAATGCTAGTATGAAAGAGAAAATCCATCTATAACTCATCGTTGTCTTCACTATCGGATTCATATCATTCCACTCGTCCCCATTTCATTTCCTCACCTTCTTTGTCATACTGCTTGCGCTTGCCAACAGGAGGTTCAGTCAGAGTAATCTTTATAACTGCAGTCCGTTCAAGACTACGGGTAATAGCATCACTGAAAGCGTCCATGTGGTAAGGAAGGAAACGCTGGCAGATGGCTCTCAGCCCGGCAATCTTCTCTTCACGGTCTGTCACAATCTCAGCTTTCCCGACGGCAGTTGCCGATTTGTACTGTAGTGTAAAGCTCCCGTCTTTAGGGCCAACTGTAGGCGCACATTTGGTAACAGCCGACAGGAATACTGTTGGATGATGTGCTATGCAGTCAAGTTTGTCGCCCTCCAAAGCACAATGGAAATAGAACGTTCTCTCATCAGTCCGTGCCAACGATAATGGCAGCCCGTATGGTGTCCCGTCTGGCCTTATCATGCTAACCGTCACATATGGAGCCTTATCCAACACTTCCAAGGCGAAGGCAGCTTCCATCTCTCTGCTTGCTTTTCTCATACTTATTTCATTCTCTTTTCAAACTTGAACAGCCCGTCTTCCTGGTCAAACTGATCTGGCATGTGCGGATCAGGATGATGCTCGTTGAAAAACTCAACGGCATGAAATCCGCAGCGGTTGATATAGAAGTGGATGTTGCGACGGTCGAAATACGGTGTGCAGGTTTCCCACACCTCCGTTTCAGGATGCAGTGCCTCGATGAACTTCCAGATGGCCTGCCCGATGCCCTTACTCTGAACGCCAACCTTCACATAGAGAAATGCCAGTTCGCCTCTATGCTCGTCAGCTTTAATGACGATGATGGCACCACCCACACGCCGACCGTCAGCAGCTAAGGCTTCGTAGGCTTCTGCACCAACGGCATTCAATGACTGATAAAAGTCCTTGTCGGGCAAAACCTGCCACTGGTTATTTCCTTCTTCGCTTCGGAAATGCGCTTGGAATCCTTGCTGGAAAGCTTCCTGCATCTCCTTCTTGAATGCGACGGTCTCTTCTTTCCTGAGAGGCAAAAGCTGTATATTCATATGCTCTTATTCCATTGATGAAGGGATATACTCTTCCAGAAACTCTGCTGCATCGGCTACACAGTCAGGGCATCCTCTGAGTACCACCTTTGTACCCACGCCCTTTAGCAATTTACATCGAGTGGCTCCGTTCCTCTCCTGGAACTTGGTCATCATCTCTCGCATCTGCTTCATGGATTTGGCTTTGTCCTTGTTGACCATGCCAAGAACCATACCGGCACCCACAAGTGCTCCACAGGTTCCTTCCATATTGCCCATTCCTGCACCGAAGGAGTTGGCAATGTTCATGGCCTGTTCTTCATCAATTCCTGCTATATCAGCGTATGTGTGAAGGATGGCCTGGGCGCAGTTGTGACTTCCGCACCTCTTTTTCTCGGCAGCTATATGTTTCCTTGTATTCATGTCAATTTACTTTTTGAATGACGGTATAACATACACTGGCTTCTCTTCGTGGTTGTTGCAGTCATGGTGGTCACACGATTCCTGAGAGTCATTCAGTTTTCCATCCAAATAAGCCTGGAGTACATCTTCTACCGTTCCGTGACATCCCCTGATGACTGAGATACCATGAGCAGAAAGCTTGTTGTAGGCCCCCATGCCCATATTGCCAGCCAGCATCAGGGTTATTCCCATCTCCTGCATGACAGAAGCAATATTCGACTTGCAACCACACCCCTCAGGCGAGTCCAGACGTTCCTGGTAAATAACCTGATTCTGTTCATCGAGCGTAAAAACTGTATAATAGGCACAGTGACCGAAGTGGTCATCAATCATACCTTCACGTGTTGGAATTGCTATTTTCTTCGCCATTATTATAATTATTTTTATTTCTGATTCTTTGATTCGTTAAATTGGAATTTAGAGTCTCATAAATGCCTTCGCATTATTGTAGAATATGTTTTCCAATCCATTTTCATCTATACCGCATGCCATTACTTTTTGTATCTCTACAGTGGGATGATGAAATGGCGAATCTATACCGAACATCACTCTGTCATGACCTACAGTGTCGTAAGCGTTTTTTATCTGACAACTCATAGATGTGCCAGATGTCTCTAACCAAATATTGTCATATCTGCAAGCCATCGTTATAGCTGCATCAACATATACTCCATGAGCATGCCCCATATGTATCATAACGATAGGCAAGCAGGGATGCCGTTCTGCTAACAGCCCAATTTGCCAAGGCAAAGAAAAAGGTGGATGGCCAGAATGTACAAACAATGGTTTGCCATACTTCTCACACAATTCTGCAACAGGGTCAACACAGGGAGCATCAGCAGTATAACCATCGAACAGCGACTGCAATTTCGCACCGGCAAAATGTTCATCACGAAAATAATGTTCTAAGAGATCATAAGCAGGTTGACCTTGTGCACAATTTACCCACATCAAGGGAATAATCTTGTCTGGATGCTGTTTGTATGCTTTGAGAGTGTCATCATTAGAGTATGCACTTGAAGAGCATAAAATTGTTTTCTCAATATTGTATATGTCCATTTGCTCCAGCAGTCGTTCCGTGTTAAAATCAATATTGAAAGGACTGCCGAATGCCCCTATATGTGTGTGGGCATCTATTTTCTTTAATCTGCTAAAGTGTTCCATATAAATTCCGATTTATCTGTTTATTATACTTTTTATAACCACTCAAAGTTGACCTTTCCAGCACCTACCTCAAAGTGGTATTTGGCGATACCAAGATCCATCTGCGTATAGCCAATCATGGAGAATCCTTTCTTGGCTCGTACCTGATGGCGATTGTTGCTCATGCTGACATACTCAAACGAGAACTTCTGCTGGTTCACGGCAGTTGGAGCAAGCAAAGCTGCTTCCACGCCCTTCTTAAACCATGAGGGAGTGATGTCGCTGGCATTGCTGA
>JAEEGH010005033.1_pt1 | contig 33522 bp, 28 predicted proteins | sample 9134181 | NCBI WGS metagenome assembly JAEEGH01 (sample SAMN16246544, study PRJNA631951) | gut metagenome | biome: gut microbiome; feature: rumen; material: DP-attached | host: Bos | place: Iran: Karaj | collected 2018-10
ATGCTAATCACCGCGAGCAATACCTAAACGCACTGAAGACGTTAGAAGATCGTGTGATGTTGTTTAACAAGTCGGTAAGTGAGCGTAGCAAACATCGTAATAAGTTATTCGAGGAGAATAACTTACTGGCAAGGAAGCAATTGACTGCCCTGATGCAAGGCTATGACCTGGCGCAGAAGGCCAGTGCCCAAAATGCAGCAGAGCTACAGACCAAGACAACAGAAAAAGAGCAGAAAGAAGCGGAAATTAAGGCATTAAAAGCCCAGAAGAACCGAACAGATATTGCATTGGCGTATATCAATAATGAGCTGCAGTACGTATTCTACAGTGATCGTAAAGTGCAGTTGGTTCCGGGAGACGGATGTTACAAACTGGTGATTAATGGCCGTCAAGTGAAACCGAAGAAGATAAGCGTAGGTGAAAGGAATGTGTTGGGCCTTTGCTATTTCTTTGCCATGCTGTTCAGTGGAAAGCGCGATGAAGACAAATACTCGTCCGAGTATCTGATTGTGATAGACGATCCGGTGTCGAGCTTTGACTATGGCAACCGACTTGGGGTAATGAGCCTGTTGCGATTCCAGTTTAACGCAATAATAAAGAGTAACGATAAGAGCCGAATACTAGTTATGTCGCATGATCTGCCTTCGGTATTTGATATGGTGAAAATACGCAGTGACGTAAAAGGGGGATTGGGCGGTGAAAAGAAGTTCTTTGAACTGGAAAATAAAAAGATAAAAGAACAGACTGTCCGCAACGAGTACCAGAAACTGTTGAAGCATGTGTATGAATATGCCAACAACCGTGGACCGGACGATATGGATGATACATCGGAAATGAGCATAGGCAATATCATGCGCAGGCTGATGGAAGCTTTCGCCAGCTTCTGCTATAACACCGGCTTCGAGAAGATGATGTGCAACGCGGGCGTTCTTGACAGGATTGACCCGAACAAGCGTCCTTATTATGAGAACTTTATGTGTCGTTTGACTTTGAACGGCGAAAGTCACGAGGAAGAGCATGTTTATTCGCTCAACACTATGACCCGCTATTTCTCTAAAGACGAGAAGGTGCAAACTGCAAAGAGCCTGCTACTGTTCCTACTATATATAAACGAGGAGCACATGAAGTCTTATTTCGAATATGAGAAGAACCCTGCTGTGATCAACACTATCCTGAGTTGGCAGACTGAAGAGGCCAATTGGTTGATTGGAGCTGCTGCAGGTGCTTAAAATATGTTAAAGCCTGCAAAGATTTGTTTCCCTTTGGAATAATTTTTGTATCTTTGCACCCGCTTTCCGCAAAGTGCGGAACAAGCGTAAGTAGTTAATTTATAAACGGTTTTTAGTTATGAGGAAATCCGGTAAACGATTGAAACCGGAGACGGACTAAAAATTTTCTGAAAAAAGTCTAGTCTCCGTGCTGAATAATGAGCCTAAGCGGCACATTATACGTGTGTACAATTAAAAAGAATGATTTAATGAGACTAGATTATGAATCACAAGTACGACAACAGCGAGAGACTGGAAACGGTCTCTGACAAGCAGTGGCGCGAGGCTCTGGACGAGCTGACCGCCTACCTGCGATGGCGCCTGAAGGGTGTAATAGGTAACTTTGCTTGTACATTTTTTGGCAAAGGTAAATGGACATTTTTTCGTAAAGTAAAATGTACATCTTAGCCTTAAAATGCAAAGGCATCCATAACTTTGTAAATCACGACAAATACAAAGGCTATGGATGCACAAGGACTCACGAGTTCACAAAGGAAACTCGTAATGTGGTACAAAGTTACAGAATTAAAATCAAAAGGTCTACACTGCGTGCAGATTGCCCATGAGTTGGGGCTGCACCGGCACACAGTGGAGAAGTATGTCAAGATGACATTGGAGGAGTTCCAAGCCAGCCAGGCGTTTGAGCGGGACTTCAAGTACAAACTGGACATCTTCGAGGAAGAGGTTAAAAATGAGCTTATTAAGGCGCCTTATCTGTCAAGCCGCCAGGTTCATGACCATCTGAGGGAGCATCATGCAGACTTCCCGGAGGTGAGCGAGAAGACGGTGTTCAACCTGGTGATGCGTGTCCGCGACAAATATCGCATCCCCAAGACCTATGAGGAAACCTTCCGTCCGATGGAGAAGCTTCCCGAATCTGCTCCCGGAAAGTCTATGCAGGTAGACTTCGGTGAGTACTGGATGCACCGGGATGATACCAGAAGAGTGAAAGTGTACTTCTTCGCTGCAGTGATGAGCTATAGCCGTCATAAGTTCACATACTTCAGTAAGACGCCCTTCACCTCGGAGCTGGCCATATACGCGCACCAATTGGCCTTCCGGTTCTATGGCGGGAAGCCACAGGAAGTCATCTATGATCAAGATAAAGTCTTCATCCATAGCGAAAACTTTGGAGACTTGGTTCTTACAAAGGCTTTCCAGGCCTTCGTTACCTCAGAACACTTCAAGTGTGTGTTCTGCCGTAAAAGCGACCCTCAGTCCAAGGGTAAAGTTGAGAATGTCGTGAAGTATATCAAGTATGGGTTCCTTCGTGGCCGTGACTTCACCAACATCGAGATGCTGAACGAATCTGCTCTCCGTTGGCTTGCAAGAACGGCAAACGGTCTTCCTCATAGTACCACAAAGCGCATCCCGGCGGAAGCCTTCAAGGAAGAGTTACCATACCTTACTCCTTATACCGGCACGCCTACGCATCCGCAGGATGGAATGAAGGAATACCTTGTGCGAAAGGACAATACAATAAACGTTTACAGCCACTTCTATAACGTTCCTACGGGGACCTTCAACGGTGACGGTACCTTTGTCTGGGTCTGCATAAAAGACGGTAAGGTTGAGATCTACAGCAATGAGACTGGCAAGATGCTGGCTCGCCACAACGTGGCTCAGATCCCCGGAGATGCTATCCTTGATGAAACCATACAGCGTCCTAAACTTCCCAACCGAAAGGAACTTGAAAACTACATCCTGGCATATCTGGAGGGCAACGCCATCGTTGCCATGTGGCTCAAGAACTTATATGATACCAAGCCCAGATACTACAGGGCAAACATAAACAAACTCAATACGGAGTTGGAATCCTTCCTTCCGGAGCACCTCATAAAAGGCTTTGAGGTATGTCTGGATAAGGGAGACTACAACGCAAATGACCTTATCAGTTACTGTGAACGGCACTTCGGCCGCATCCCCAAAGGGCCACGTGAACCCAGCCTGACCGAACTTCTTCCGGAATCGCTTCAGCAACTGCCTAAGAGGTCGAATATCAATGACTATAAATCCATCTTCGTATGAACACCGACAATATAAAGAAATACTGCGCAAGGTTGCGTCTGTCCTATATACCCAACAATCTGGATCAGCTTATCGTTGACGCCCAGAACGGGAAACCCACCTACGAGGACTTCCTCGAGAACGTCCTTCGTGAGGAGACCAAAACCAGAGAGTACAAAGCCTATCTGAACCGCCTCAAACAGGCAAAACTGCCTCCGAAGTATGACCTGGACGAGTATGACTTCACTCACTCTACAGGTGTGTCAGAACGTCAACTGCGGGAGCTCCGCCAGCTTGCCTGGCTCAACCAGGCATACAACCTGATCCTGATGGGACCGTCCGGGACCGGTAAGACATATATCGCTTCGGGGCTGATCTACGATGCGCTCAAGGCTGGCAAGAAGGCTTATATGATATCTATGGAAGATATCCTTACATGCCTGAGGACTAAGGACATATCAATGTCTGCTCTCACGACTTACAACAAGTGGTTGAAGGCTGACCTGCTGGCCATTGATGATATCATGCTGTTCCCGGTGAAGAAGGAGGAATCCGCTTCGTTCTTCAATCTGGTAAACTCTCTCCACGAGAAGACCTCGGTCATTATCACGACGAATAAAGCGCCCACAGAGTGGGTCCAGACGCTGAATGACGAGGTGCTAGCGACAGCAATCATAGATCGCTTGCTATATCGCTGCGAGGTAATCAAGCTTGCCGGAACAAGCTATAGGCTTGAGAACAGGAAGACCATCTTCCCCTCCGAATCGACCGTTAATGGGAAGCAGCTACGTAGGGCTGCTTCCACAACTATACAAACTCAACAATAAACAGGAACAAATGAGCCTCTGAACTGCCTGGCAAAATGTACAAACAACTTTACGAAAAAAAGTACAAAGAATGTTTGCTTATTACACTTGATACTCAGTGCTGTCCTGTTGAGCATCTTATAATAATACCGCCATTATCCGTTTTGATAATCCCGTAACTATTTATCAACCAACATATTATAAATTATCCGTTTCACCCTGTCGTGAAACGGATAACTCTTCGTATCTTGCCGGCAAAAAGAATTGAACTATGAAGAATTATGAATTTATAAGAAATATTCTTACATTTGTGGAGGAATAAGTTTGATGAATATGGCAAGAACCGTTACTGTCTCTCTGGGCCCCCACTTTGAAGAATACATTCAGGCTGGTATCAAATCCGGGAAATACAACAATGTCAGTGAAATGATACGTGCCGCCCTTCGTCATCTTGAGGAGGACGAAGCCCGGTTGGCTGCCTTCTGCTCGGCTATTGACGAAGGTGATGCAAGTCCGGATGTCGAAGGGTTTGACGAAGAGGCGTTTATCGCCGAAATAAAAGAGGGCTGGAGGGTGAAGAATGGGTGAATACGTGCTTTCGGAGCGTTCTAAGAAGGACATCCTCTCCATAGCCAATTATACGAAAGAAAAATGGTCCGAAGAACAGGCCGAGCAATATGTCCGTATGCTGTTTTCGGAGTGTCGTTCGCTTGCAGATAAACCGTTAGCGGGCCGATCTTATGAGCCTTTTAGGCCAGGCCTAAGGGGCTACCCCTGTGGCAAGCACGTAATCTTTTATCGGGTTATGTCGGACGGTCGGGTGCGCATCGTTCGCATCCTTCACGAAAGAATGGATTTCCCCAGACACCTGTAGCCGGATGTGACTCTTCCTCCGGATTCCGGATGCTCTCGATTACTTCTACAAAGATCGGGAGTCGGCAAATCTTTGCAAACCTTGCAACGATTTGGCGTCGGCTCAAATCGGTCATATCTTTGCACAAAACAATGCGGGGTGACGCAGTGGTTAGCGTGGGAGTTTCATAAGCTCCAAGTCGCGGGTTCGAATCCCGCCCCCGCAACCAATATAAAAAATGATAACGCTATGGCTGGAAATAATACAAACGAAGTGACCAAACAAGAGAATAGTAATCTGCTCCCCATACTAATGCAGGAGGTAGAAAGCAAAATACTCGTAGTGCGTAACCAAGATGTGCTGCTAGATCGCGATGTGGCTGCTATATATGGTGTTGAAACGCGCGAGGTGAATCAGGCAGTGCGTAACAATCCACGTAAGTTTCGTGAAGGGTATGTTATTGAGTTGACAAATGAAGAGTCATCTGTTCTAAGATCAAATATTTTGACCTTAGAGGCGGCGAATGGCAAGGGGCGGTTCAGTAAATACAATTTTAAGGCTTTTACTTCCAAGGGATTATATATGTTGGCAACATGCCTTAAGTCCGAACGAGCAACCGATGCTACTGTGGCTATCGTGGAAACGTTCGACAAGGTGCAAAATTTAAAGCGAGAACTGCTGGACCTGCACAAAGAGACGGATAAGGCAAAGCAGGCTTCGAAGATACAGCACTTCGGCGAAGTGCTTGCAGACATCGTGATGCCGGACCTTCAAACCAGTGAAACAGAGTCCAGCCTTGAGATCAACTTCTTCATCGGAAAGCTTAAGCATACCGTGAAGCGGGTGCGCAAAGATGTGGCTGAAAAATAGATGAATGTGAGACGAGATATGGACGGAACTATTCTAATAAAGGACAACGTATGAAAAGGGATAAACTAACGCAGCCACTGCTTGAGCGGGCTGGATGCGGAAATCGGGAGTTGAACGGAATCTGTGTGAAGGGTCGGTCTCGGGAATTGTTGCTGGAGATAAGGGAATTGCTGGATGTGTTTGCACCGGATGGGGATGATTATCGGCATTCATTATGGATTGAGGTGCCGCGGGGGAAACCTTCGGACTGGTGCGGCTATAATGAGGCAAAGGCTTGGGCCGATCAAGAAGTTTACACGCGGTCGGAGTATCTGAAGGAATGGAAGGTGAATTATCCGCGTGAGGTGCAGTGGTATCATCTCTCTGTAAGTCGTTACAAAGGGCACACCTGGCTACATATGGTGGAAAATGACCACTGGTGGTGCCAGATTCACGATGATGATGACAAGGACGCGCATTTGCGCGATATGGAGTGGCTGTTAGAGCCGCTGGCCGATTATCTCCGGGAAAAGGTGCCTCAGATTGCGGCGGATGTATCGGCCTATAACCAGTACGTAGAGGAGCATCTCCCCAAGCGGCAGCGGACGGGTCGGATTTCACGGAAGGATCTGGATCGGATTGTGCCCTGGCAGCGGCGGCTTCCCAGGAACGCTAAAAAGGTTGTCCGGATGCTGAAGGAATGCATCGCCAATGAAAAAGTATACAGGCGGACGGAACCGCAGTGGGTGGATGGCGAACTGCAAAGACAGGATAACACAACGGATGTTGCATTGTTGCCTCCTTGTTATCGGGAGCCGCTGCCTAAAATGAGCATCAGATTGTATGCCAAGTACTTCCGAGTGGCGTATAGCGCCTATAGAGAGCATTTCAGGCGTCTGTACAGGCGGAGCCGAAGGGAGGTGCGGGAGTATAAGGAATGGCTGGAGGAGTCATCGACCCTTACAGATGTTGAGTTTTACAGACATAACCAGTTTGGCCGACACGGAGAGATTACGGATGAAACGGACTTTGACAGCGAACAGGCGTTTAAGGATATGGCCTTTGACCATTATGGGGAACTGGGGTTGTCCAGGATGGATGTTCACGCGACGGATTACTATACGCCAGGAAGATGGCTGATTAGCTTTGGAGTAAGCTATTCGGCCTGGGTAGATGTGGGTTGTGAAATAGCCCTGGCGTTATATGAGGCTGGTGCCCCCTTGCTGCTTCACGACGCACAGCGTATGCTGGACATCTTGGAAGAACGTGACTATGTAAAGCTAACGCCACATACTTTCCACGATTACCTGAATCACCACGAAGAGGGGAGTGTCTTTGATCTTCCTTATGAGTGTTATCTTGGCAAAGGAGACGAGATTACACGGGAGCAGTACGACGAGATTGTTTCGCTGGCCGAATGGAATGAGGAGACGCAATTGTCGCTGGATACTACAGTCCCGCTCGAAGACCCGGCCTATGACCCCATCCGTGAGGAAGTTTCCAATCCGTTGACGGCCTGCGAAATCCTTGGGCGGCTAGAAGAAAAGTTCGGAATTGGTGTCGGCATCAGCGACTATAATGACCATCAGCTCGTTTACTTGTATGGCTGGAAGGATGGTTTGGACAAGATTCAGATCAAAGATAAGCGCTTCACCAGCACGAATCAAGCGATTCTGGAGGTTCTAAGGATGTTCGCCAATGCTTTAGAGAAAAATGACGGGCGGTAAAATATGAAGATTCAATACGCATCGGATTTACATTTGGAGTTCGCGGAAAACCGCGGACTCTTGGAACAGGGCGGGGGAATAACGCCCGTCGGGGACATCCTTGTACTTGCGGGGGATGTGTCGTATCTGGGGAATATAGAAATGATGAAGCAGCCGTTCTTTGACTGGTGTGCGGAGCATTATCGGCAAACGTATATCGTGCCGGGGAACCACGAGTTCTACGATGGTTATGACATCGCCCCGACGATGGACGATTATGAATATGAGTACCGTGACAATGTGCGTTATCTTAATAATGCAAGTGTAATACTGGACGATACCGAACTCTTTTTCACTACACTCTGGACGAAGATAAACCCGTTATTCCTTTGGACCATACAGCGGGGGATGAATGATTTCAAGTACGGCGTGCTGAAGGGGGAACGGTTCAGGGTGAACGATGTGGACGACCTGCACCGGCGGTGCGCTGAGTGGTTGGAGTCGGCCTTGAAGACATCTACGGCAAAGACCAAGATTGTGGTGACGCACCATTGCCCCACGTTACGGGATGCGTTCAACAGCTATCCGGGCGGGGCGCTGAACTCGGCCTTCCAGGTGAATCTGGATGACTTTATCCTGAAAACAGAAGCCGATTATTGGATTTATGGGCACACGCATTATTCCGGCGGAAGCGGTACGGTGATTGGCAAGACGCAGTTGCTGTGCAACCAGATGGGCTCGTCTTCTATGGAGAAAACAAGGATTTTGTGCCGGATGCAGTGATTGAAGTGTAGAGGATTTCTTATTATGAATAACAAGGCACGGGTTCCTTTTGTTGCCACACACCCGGGGGAACTCATAAAGGACGAATTAAAAGAAAGAGGGTTAACCCAAAAGAAACTCGCAGAGATGACAGGTATCAAAGCATCGGTTATCTGCGAAACCATTTCGGGAAAGCGCTCGGTCTCTCTGAATATGGCTGTCGCGTTGGAGAAGGCTTTGGGTATTCCTGCCGATATTTGGATGAATCTCCAGACGCAGTACAACCTGGCTACCGTTCCGGGATACAAGCCTCCGTCCGGTAAAGGCCGTCGGGGGAACGGTGGATGAAAAACAGCGCGGCTCTTTTGGGGCCGAGGGCATCGGTGAACTTCTTCTTGATACGGGAGATGTTGCTGTAAAAGATGGTCTTGGGCCCCGCACAAAGGGATTTGAGGGCGTTTTCTTGCAGGCCGATGTCATCGTAAAGAGACTCCTGCCCATATATTTGGCGGAGCTCTTCCCAGTATAGGGAAAGATTGCCGGCCGATATTCCCTCCGGGTGTGCGAGAAAGAGCCGAAAGAGGCTGGCTTCGGTGGGGTTAAGGCGGATTTCGGCGCCGTCGGCGGGCAGGAAAAAGTAGCCGCGGAGGGGCTCCGGGACGACGGGTCTTCTCTTGTTACTGGTTCCCATACGCTTTTTTGCACAAAGATCCGCGTTCATTTGCAAAGAACCATATTTTGGCAAGCTTGCCAAGATTTGGTGATTCCGAAAAAAATGATATAAAAAATAATTCGTATCTTTGCAGTTACCCCCAAAAGGGTAACTGTGTTTTTTTTATGAGTTCAAACAAACATGACGGCCTGGTAAGGCGGCTGTCCACCTGGTACTTCAGCAGGAAGATGCTGCCCTATTGGGTTATAATGGCGATGGATATGGCCATCGTGTTCATTGCGGCCGTATTCACGTTCTGGGTCAGCTTCCGCACGTCGCTGCTGGTGGAGCACCGGTGGGCGGTGTTTGCATCGGCCGGGATGTTCTCGCTGGTGAGCCTCATCGGTGCACGCATCTTCCGCACCTATTCTGGCGTGCTGCGCTATTCCAGCTTCTCGGACCTGCTGCGCCTCATCTATGCCAATGCCCTGTCGCTGGCGCTGGCTTCCGTGGTGGTGTATTTCTCCCGCCGCTATCAGTTCTATTACCTGGGCGTATTCTCCATCTGGCGCACGGTGGTGGTCTTTATGGTGTCCACCCTCATGATGTGGGCCGTCCGCGTGATCGTGAAACTGATGTTCGACGCTGTGAACACGGATGCACGGGCCAAACGGACCCTCATTTACGGTGCGCTTACCGGCGGGATCGGCCTGGCCAAGAGTATCCGTTCCCAGACTCCCGTGAAGTTCAACCTGGTGGGTTTCATCACCCACGAGCACAAGATCAAGGACAAGAAACTGCTGGGCGTTCCCGTGTTCTCGCTGGAGGACGATATTGCCGATATCGTGGCCCGGGAGCGCGTGCAGGCCGTTCTGGTGAGCCCGCTGCGCACCAACGAATTCCGGGAAAACCAGAAGATCCAGGATATCTTCATCAATGCGGGGGTCAAGATTTATATGGCCGAGGATTTCAAGGAGGCCAGCGTACGCAACGGCGCCCTGCTGGACGAGCCTCTGGAGAATCTGCAGCTCAAGGAGGTGAGCGTGGAGGACCTCCTCCCGCGTCAGGAAATCCGCGTGGACATGGCTTCGGTGGGCGAGCAGCTCGCCGGAAAGCGGGTGCTCATCACCGGATCGGCCGGCAGCATCGGCCTGGAGATCGTGCGGCAGGTGGCCAAGTTCGGCCCGGAGAAACTCATGCTCATCGACCAGGCGGAGACGCCCCAGCACGACGTCCGCCTGATGATGGCGAAGGATTTCCCCGAGGTCCCCTGCGAAGTGGTGGTCACCAGCATCAGCCGCCGCACGCGCATGGAGCACATCTTCGAGGACTTCCGCCCGGACTATGTCTTCCATGCCGCGGCCTACAAACACGTGCCCATGATGGAGGACAACCCCAGCGAGGCCATCCTGAACAACGTCTATGGCACCAAGATCCTGGCCGATCTCAGCGTAAAATTCGGCGCCAGGAAGTTCGTGATGATCTCTACGGACAAGGCCGTGAATCCCACCAACGTGATGGGCTGCAGCAAGCGCATCTGCGAGATCTACGTCCAGAGCCTGGACCGCAAGCTCAAGCTGGAAGCCCTGGAGCGCGGCCGCGGGAAAGGCGAACGGCCGGAGTACACGCAGTTCGTGACCACCCGCTTCGGCAATGTCCTGGGCAGCAACGGCAGCGTGATTCCGCTGTTCCGCGAGCAGATCAAGAGCGGCGGTCCCGTCACGGTGACCGACGAGCGGATCGTTCGCTACTTCATGCTCATCCCGGAAGCCTGCAAACTGGTGCTGGAAGCCGGCACCAAGGGCAACGGCGGGGAGATTTTTGTCTTTGATATGGGCCAGCCCGTGAAGATCGCCGACCTTGCCAAGCGCATGATCGCCCTCTCGAACGCCAAGAACGTGGAAATCAAGTACACAGGCCTGCGGGAAGGGGAGAAGCTCTATGAGGAGGTGCTCTCCAGCAAGGAGGACACCAAGCCCACCTTCCACGAGAAAATCCGCGTGGCGAAGGTGCGCGAGTACGACTTCGAGCAGGTGAGCAAGGATATCGACGACCTGGTGGAGATTGCCAAGAAATTCGACAATATGGAGACGGTGCGCAAAATGAAGGAAATCGTCCCCGAATACAAGAGCAATAATTCCGTGTACGAAAAACTGGATGTGAAATGATAGTCAAGTCTTTCGTCCTCAAGCGGCAGTCGCTTGACCGCATCGCCCGTGAGATCGGCCCGGACACCGTGGCGGTGGTGCGCCCCCAGAGAAGGATCGAGGCGCTGCTTCGCGAAGCCATCCGCCTCACGCTCGTGGAGAAGAAACGCTCGGACGAGGAAATGGCGCGCTTCGAGGCCTATTTCCTGGAGATGTCGGAGGATGCCTCCTATCAGGCCGATGTTAAAGCCACCGTGGAATCCATCGCCACCTACCTTCGCGAGGGGATGTACGTCCAGACATCGGCCACGGCCGTGGAGGACTACGTGATGGCCAAATGCGCCCGGATGTGCGCGGAGGCCGTGAACGCCCGCGTGAAGGCGCGCTTCATCGACGGCACGGAGATTATGCTCTGCCGCTCGGACGCGAAAGGGGACCAGCACTTCGACTGGAGCGCCTCGCGCGAGCAGATATCGGCCCGCTGTAACCAGACCCCGCTCGTCATTTCCGGCGGCTACGGACGCCTGGATTCGGGCTACGTGGTGCGTGTGGGGAAGGACGGCGCCCACCTGATGGCTAGCCTCATCGCTGAGGTCCTGAAGGCCGACGGCATCGAGTTCCACATCGAAGACCACGGCATCGACGGCATCCCGGCGATGACCTACGACGAAGCCGCGCATTACTGCGCATCGGCCCGGGCGCCTTTCTCTTCGTCGGCCATCTGGCCCGCGAAAAACGCCGGCATCCCCATCCTGGTGAAGGACATCGCGGACGACAGCTTCAAAGGCACCCTCATCTCTACCGATTCCGTGCACCGGACGGCGGTTTTGGCCGATAAAGACCTCGCCCTTCTCACCGTCTACGGAACGGGCCTGCTGGGTCGCGTGGGTATGTCCGGCGGCATTTTCAGCTGCCTCGCCGCGGCGGGGGTGAACGTGCGTTTCATCGCCCAGACCTCCTCCGAATACAGCATTTCCTTCGCCGTGAAGGCCGATGACGCCGCGTGCGCCGAAGAAGCCCTCCGCGGGCTCTTCCGCGACAACCCGCTGCTCCCGCTGGACGACGTAGTGGTCCTGGACCAGGCCGTGGGCATCGTGACCGTGTTCGGCAGCCGGATGCGGAACCTCCCCGGCACCAGCGCCGCCGTGTACGCGAAACTGGGCGCCGCGGGAATCAACATCATCGCAAGCGCCCAGGGCGGGGAAGAGCTCTCGATTTCGCTCGTGGTCGCGGAAGGCGACACGGACAAAGCCGCAGAGCTTCTGCAATAAAAAAGAGCGCCGCGGCGCTCTTTTTTTATTTCTTACTTTTAATATATCGTACGTAGCCGAACTGGATTCCCAGTAAATCGGTGTCGCGCGCGGCGTTGAACTGGCTCATCCGGGCCTTGCCGGAAACGACGTGCGAGGCGGCGGGGTCGTTGGGATCGGCCTCATAGGCGGCTTCGTCGTCGATGTGCAGGGTCTTCTTGTCCTGGACGGTGGCGTTGTAGCCGATGCTGAAGATGGGAACGCTGATGGTGATGGCGCTGCCGTCGCGCAGCATCACGGCCAGGCCGCCGGCCAGCTTGATGCCCACGCCGAAGCCCTGGGAAACGCGCTCGCGGTTCACCGTCTTCTGGGCGCGGGGCACATTGTTGGTATAGCCGTAGTTGGCGAACAGGCGTCCTTCACCGAACACGCCGAAGGTCTTGCTGCCGAAGAACGACAGGTACTTGCGGGCCACCAGCGAACCGCCCATCCTGTGGTGAATGAGGGAACGGTTGGAGACGTTCAGGTTCCACGAAGCGCTTTCAAAGCCCAGAATGTCGCGCAGGTCCAGATTCAGGTCCGAATCCACCAGATAGCCGCTGTAGTCCAGGCTCACGCCCAGGGAGATATCGTCGGCGATGAAGGTGGAGAAGCTGGGACGGACGTTCCAGGTCTGGAGGCGGCCGTCGCCGATGTTGATGAGGCTGAAGATGGAGTAGCCGATGTTGTTTTCCGCGTCGCCGATGGCGCTGAAGCTGCGGTAGCCGCCGCTGACGCCGTAGGCGTGGTTACCCTTTTCGATGAAGACTACGCTGCCCTTTTCGGGGTCCGTGAAACGGTCCAGGATGCCCTGGCCGAAGGCCGAAAATCCCACGAGGACGACGGCCAAAGTGGTGATAAGCTTTTTCATGGGTGCAAAAATACAATTTTTTTCTTAACTTTGAAGGTTATAATAAAAGTAAACTATGGAAGAGCGCAAACTCAATTTCATCGAAGAGATTATCGAAAAGGATTTGGCGGAAGGGAAGATGGATTCCATCCTTACGCGTTTCCCGCCGGAGCCCAACGGCTACCTGCACCTGGGGCACGCGAAGAGCATCTGCCTCAACTTCGGCCTGGCGCAGAAATACGGCGGCAAGACGAACCTCCGCTACGACGATACCAACCCCACCAAGGAAGACACCGAATACGTGGATTCCATCAAGGAGGACATCCAGTGGCTGGGTTTCCAGTGGGAGAAGGAGCTCTATGCGAGCGATTACTTCGATCAGCTCTACGAGTGGGCCGAGGAACTCATCCAGCGGGGTCTTGCCTATGTGGATGACCAGACGCAGGAGGAGATCCGCCTGAACCGCGGCACCGTGGACAAGCCCGGTACGCCCAGCCCCTGGCGGGACCGTTCCGTGGAGGAGAACCTCAAACTTTTCCGGGAAATGAAGGCCGGGAAGTATGCGGAAGGGGAGAAGGTGCTCCGCGCCAAGATCGATATGGCGCATCCGAATATGATGTTCCGCGACCCGCTCCTGTACCGCATCAAGTTTGCGCATCATCACCGCACCGGGGACAAGTGGTGCATCTACCCGATGTACGACTTCACCCACGGCCAGTGCGATTCCATCGAACATATCACGCACTCGATCTGCACGCTGGAGTTCGACGTGCATCGGCCCCTCTACGACTGGTTCATCCAGACGCTGGGCATCTATCCTTCCCATCAGTACGAGTTCGCGCGCCTGAACCTCACCTATACGCTGATGAGCAAGCGCAAGCTCCTGGAACTGGTCCAGAAGGGCCTTGTGAGCGGCTGGGACGACCCTCGTATGCCCACCCTGTGCGGCGTTCGCCGTCGCGGCTATACGGCGCAGGCCTTAAGGATGTTCTGCGACAAGATCGGCGTTTCCAAGCGCGACCAGCTGATGGACATCCAGCTGCTGGAGTGGTGCGTGCGGCAGGACCTGAACGAGCGCAGCAACCGCTATATGGTGGTGCAGGACCCCGTCAAGCTCACCATTACCAACTGGCCCGAAGGCAAGGTGGAGTGGTTCGACTGCCCGCTCAATCCGGCGGATCCTGAGGGCGCCAAGCGTCGCGTGCCTTTCACCGGGGACCTGCTCATCGACCGGGCCGACTTTATGGAGGACGCCCCCAAGAAGTTCTTCCGCCTGAAGCCGGACGGCGAGGTGCGGCTCAAATACACCTACATCGTCAAATGCAACGAGGTCATCAAGAACGACCTCGGCGAGGTGGTGGAGCTCCGCTGCACCTACGATCCTTCGCCGGAGTATCGGCCCGTAAAGGGAACCATCCACTGGGTATCGGCCGCCCACGCGAAGGAACTGGAACTGCGCAACTACGACCGCCTCTTCACCCTGGCCGATATGTCCCAGGTGCCGGAAGACAAGGACTACAAGGACTTCCTGAACCCGGAGTCGCTGGTGGTGGGGAAAGGCTGGGCCGAACCTGCGCTGCTGGACGACGCTTCCGGCATCGCCGTGCAGTTCGAGCGCACCGGCTACTACGTCCTGGACAAGGATTCCACGCCGGAGCACCCCGTCTTCAACAAGACCACGGCGCTGAAAGACTCTTACAAACCTGAGTAACGGACCCACCATATCGGAGAATTCCAGAAGGATCGCGCGGAACACCGTCCTTCTGTATTTCCGTATGGGGCTGATGCTGGTCATCGGCCTGTTCACCTACCGGATGATCCTCCGCGCCCTCGGGGTGACGGACTACGGCGTGTACAGCGCCGTGGGCGGTGTGGTGACGATGTTCACCCTGGTGATGAACACGGTGAAAAGCGCCATCACGCGCTACATCACCGTGGGCCTGGGGGAAGGGGATGAAGGGAAGCTTCGGCGCATCTTCGGCACCAGCCTCAGCATTATGGCCCTCTTCGGGCTGCTGGTGCTCCTTCTCACGGAAACGCTGGGCCTGTGGTACGTCAATACGAAGATGGTCCTGCCGCCGGAGCGGCTGGAGGCGGCGCGCGTGGTGCTGCATACATCGGCCATCATCCTGGTGCTGGACCTGCTGAGCCTGCCCTACACGGCCACCATCAACGCGCACGAGCATATGGGCGCCTATGCGCTCATCAGCGTGCTGGAAGGGCTGCTCAAGCTGGGAGTGGCCTTCGGCGTGTGGTATTCATCGGCCGATAAACTCGTGGTCTACGCCGTCCTCCTGCTTGTGGTGGCGCTGCTCTCCCGCGGGGCCTATGCCGTCTACAGCGCCGTCCGCTTCCGCGAGGCCCGCAGCGGTCCCTGCTATGAGCCGGCCCTGATGAAGGAGATGGGCGCTTTTGCCGGCTGGAACTTCCTGGGCAGCGGCGCCTATATGCTGAACACGCAGGGCGTGAACCAGCTGATGAACATTTTCTTCGGGGTGGGGATGAACGCCGCCCGCGGGGTGGCTGATAAAGTGGAGCAGGTGGTGCGTCAGTTCGCTACCAACATCGCCCTGGCGCTGAATCCCCAGCTCACGAAATCTTATGTGGGCGGCTCGCGCGATTATGCCTTCGACCTGGTGTGCAAGGGCTCCAAATACTATTTCTGGGTGCTCTGGGTGCTGGCCATTCCGTTTTTGACGGATGCCTCTTCCATCCTGCGGCTGTGGCTGGGGCCCGTCCCGCCGGAGGCTGCGCTGTTCACCAAGTTGACGTTGCTTTGCTTTTTGATTGACTTTACGCCCGGCACGCTGAATATTTTGGAGCAGGCGCACGGGCGCATCCGTAAGTATTATCTGATCACCAGCGGCGTCGCCGTGCTGGTCTTCCCGCTCACCTGGGCGGCGTTCCGCCTGGGCGCGCCCGTCTGGACGGGATATGCCATCTTCCTGTGCGTGTATGTGCTGAAAGCCGCCGCAATGCTGTGGGTGGTCCACCGCGACACGGGTTTCCCCGTCGGCCGCTATTTCCGCACCGCCGTCCTGCCGATGTTCTCGGCCGTCCTGCCTGCTGCGCTGGCCGTGGGTGTGGTGGTCTGGCTGGTGCCGGTGTGCTGGTGGCGCTTTTTGGTAGTGGCTTTTGTGGGGCTGCTGGCTTCCGCTTCGGGCGTCTGGCTCTGGGGCCTCACGCCGGGTGAAAAGGCTTATGTCCGTTCTTTCCGAAGATGATCCGCTATTCCGTCATTATTCCGTACGTGGAGGAGGATGCGCTGTTTGAGCGTGCCCTCCGAAGCATTCCGGAGCGGGCCGATGTAGAAGTCCTCCCGGTGCAGGACGCCTCCCGGCGCGGTGCCGGGTGGGCGCGGAACCAGGCGCTGGATCGGGCGAAAGGGGAGTGGCTCCTCTTCCTGGACGCGGATGATTTCTTCGAGGCCGATGCCTTCGAACTGCTGGACAAGCATTTTTCTTCGGCCGCCGATGTGGTGTACTTCGGGGTGCGGGCCGTTCTTTCCGATACCCTAGCACCATCCTCCCGGCAGAACGACAAACTGCGCTGTCTCTCCCGCTATGCCGCCCGGCCGTCCCTCATTGACTTTTACTGCCGCTACTGCTACCCCGAACCCTGGGGCAAGATGGTGCGGCGTTCGCTGGTCTCCGGGGCGGGCATCCGCTTCGACGAGACCTCCTGCGCCAACGACTTCAGTTTTTCGGTCCTGGTGGGCCTCAACGCCCGTTCCGTGGCGTTTGACCCTTCTTCGCTGTATGTGGTGACGGAACGTCCCGGCAGCGTGAGCCGGGATTACTTTGGGAGTTCCCGCTCCCTGGAGGACCGCCTGGGCGTTTACTGGCGGGTACAGCAGCTGTTCGAGGCGCGTGGGGTTAAGCTATATCCGTTCTACGGGCTCTGGATGATGTGCCGGAAGAAAGGTTCTGACGCACGTTCTACGGCTTCCGCTTTCTGCGAGCGCGAGGGCATAGTCCCTTGGAAACTTTTCCGGGGCTGCCTGGCGCGGATTGTCCGGAAGCGCCTTCACATCGGCGTACCTAATTGTCGTTAAGCTATGGAAGAGGTAAGCGTCATCATCGTCTGTATGCACGGCCCGCAGGAGCACCTGGAAAGCTGCCTGCAGCGGATGCTGGTGATGACCCAATCGGCCCTCCAGATCCTGGTGGTGGCCTATCTGTGGTCCCGTGATGACGAGGAACGCTTCGCGGAGGAATACCCCGAGGTTACGCTCATCCCTTCGCGGGAGCTGCGCGGCTTCGCGGAGAACAACAATCTGGCCCTGCCCTATGTGCAAGGCCGATACTGCTTCATCGTCAACGACGATACGCGGATGGACGAGCCGGTGATTGACAAGCTGGTGGCCGCCCTGGAAAAGCTGCCGCAGGAGGCCGCGGCCATTTCGCCCGCCATCTACTTCCCGGACGGCAAGCTCCAAACCTGCGGCCGCGGACCCTGGAGCGCCTGGCGCTATGCCCGCCACTACCTCCATTGGGTGAATGAGGCCAAACGGTCGCGATGGAACAAGATCCGGCGCTCCGGAAAAGGTCGGCTGTTCAGGACCTATACGCTGAACGGGGCGTGCTTCCTGATTAAGACAGAGCTGTTGAAAGGCGTGGGCGGCTTCGACGAGCGCTTTTTCTTCACGCCGGAGGACATCGCCCTGGGGCATAAGCTGAATGAGCTGGGCTACACCGTGTGGGCCGATTCCCGCGTGTCCATCACGCACCTGGCCGGCGGCACGGTTTCCACCTGGGAATCGGCCATCAAGCCCGCCCGCGTGCGCGGTTCGCTCATTTTCTACGGCGAGCCCTTCGCCCTGAAACTCTTCATCTGGTGCGTGGAAGCCGCCAGGTGGATCAAGAATCGGAAGAACCCTTCCGCCAGGCTGGTTGCCCGCAACGTAATGAAAACGGTGTTCTCCAAAAAGACGCCCAAAGAAATCTTCCGGAAGTTCAAGGTATGAGCCGCGTTCTTGTCATCGTAGTCACCTATAACGGCACGCCCTGGCTGGAGCGCTGCCTTTCGTCCGTGTGTTCCGACCTTTATGTCTGGGACAACGATTCCACGGACGGGAGTGTGGACCTTGTGGCCTCCCGGTTCCCGCAGGCGCATCTGGTGCGCAGCGCGGAGAACGTCGGCTTCGCAAAAGCCAACAATATGGGCTTCCAGTACGCCCTGGACCACGGCTACGACTATGTCTACCTCCTGAACCAGGACGCCTGGCTGGAGGAAGGCGCCCTCGATATCCTTCTCGCTGCTGCATCGGCCCATCCGGAATTCGCCGTCCTCAGCCCCCTCCAGATGACCGATGGCTATGAGGATCTGGATAAGCAGTTCGGCCGTATTCTTCCCCGAATTGATGTCCCGGTGGACCAGGTCCAGGGCAAAAATGGACGAGGTTCGATTTTAGGGGCTGGACCAGGTCCAGCAGGTGTGGATTCTACGGGCCTGGGAGGCACAGTCGGTGGACCAGGTCCAGGGGATATTATTGAACCTAGTCCAAAAAGTGGCTGGACCAGGTCCAAGGCGGAGCTTGAACCGATTTCGGTGAAGCGCGTAATGGCGGCGCATTGGCTGGTGCCCACAACGGCGATTAAGGAGATCGGGCTGTTCAACGAGGAGCTGTTCCCGCTGTATGGGCAGGACGATGACTGGTGCAACCGGGCGCGGTACAAGGGCTGGAAGATCGGTGTCGTGAAGGAGGCCCGCGCCGTTCACGACCGTGCCAATCGGCCGGAGAGCAAGGACCGCCTCATTGAACGCAATTACCGCAGCGCGTCGCTCGTTCGGCTGGCCGATCCCAACCGTCCCCGCTGGGCCTCGTTCCTGTACGTGTGCCTCTACACGCTTGTTAAAGCCATCAAATACAGAAGCCTGAATGTGTTCAGGGCCTTCCGCCAGATCTGTTCCCAGCTTCCCGCCGTTCGTGCCGCCCGCCGCTAAAGTAGCGGGAAAGGGTCGCATTGTGCCCGGGGCTTCGCCCCCTGCCGCCCCTCCCGGCTTGGCTGCCCAATCATTTTGGCCTGCGCCCGCGAGGCGCGCCCAAAACAATCGGGCTGCGAATAGCTGACGGACACTTCTGCCTCAGTGCTATAATCCGACATCATCACCTGCTTCAGCGTTGTAGTGTGGCACGAATTCATTCAAGGGTTGCAGTGCCCGCAGGCTGACGCATAAGGCCCATCAACTCGCCACAACGCAGGAGGTGCCGCGGTTGCGTCTAAAGCACGAAAGGTTGCACAGAACGCGGAAAGTGTGCTTTAGCCGGGAGAAAATGGGGCGTTAAAGCACGAAAGGTTGCACAGAACGCGGAAAGTGTGCTTTAGCGCGTGCGGTGGTGGTGGGGATGGGGGGAATGCTGTGAAGGTAAGCACCTGCCAGAATGGCAGCAACTCCGCGCGGGAATACGATTTGTAGAATAGCGGCAAATTCGCTACATTTGTAAGATTAAAACAACCGCCATATGGCCATTGCTAACATACTGAAAAAAATATTTGGTACCAAGAGCGACCGGGATATGAAAGCCATCAAACCGGTGCTGGACCAAATCCTTGCCGTATATCCGGATATTGACAAACTCTCCAACGACGAACTCAGAGCCAAAAGCGTAGAGCTGAAAGCGCAGATCCGGGAAGTGGAAAAACCCTTCGAGGACCGCATCGCCGCCATCAAGGCGGAACTGGAGCAGGACATCCCCGTGGCCCGGAAGGAAGAACTGGCCTCGGAGAGCGACAAACTCGTGAAGGACGAGGATGAAGCCATCGAGAAGATCCTGAACCAGGTGCTGCCGGAGGCATTCGCCATCGTGAAGTCCACGGCCCGGCGTTTCGCGGAGAGCGAAAGCATCGAGGTCACCGCCAGCGAATTCGACAAGCAGCTGGCGGCGGAAGGGAAAGATTTCGTGGAGATCAAAGGCGACAAAGCCATCTGGCACAACCACTGGCAGGCCGGTGGCAACGAGATTACCTGGGATATGGTGCACTACGACGTGCAGCTCATCGGCGGTATCGTCCTGAACGGCGGCGTGAAGACCAATAAGGAGCAGCGCGGTATGATTGCGGAAATGGCCACCGGTGAGGGTAAGACCCTGGTCGCCACCCTGCCCGTGTTCCTGAACGCCCTGGCCGGAAAAGGCGTGCACGTGGTTACCGTGAACGACTATCTGTCCAAGCGTGACTCCGAGTGGATGGGCCCGCTCTATATGTTCCACGGCCTCAGCGTAGACTGCATCGACAAGCATCAGCCGAATAGCGACGCAAGAAGAAAGGCCTACGAATGCAGCATCACCTTCGGCACCAACAACGAGTTCGGCTTCGACTACCTGAGGGACAATATGTGCGCCCGCGTAAGCGACCTCGTGCAGCGCAAGCACCACTATGCCATCGTGGACGAGGTGGACTCCGTCCTCATCGACGACGCCCGTACGCCCCTCATCATTTCCGGGCCGATGGAAAAGGCCTCCGGGGACGACCAGTTTATGGAGTATCGGCCCTATGTGGAGAACCTCTATACCAAACAGCGCGCCCTCATCAACCAGACGCTGAACGAGAGCAAGAAGCTCATCGCCGCAGGGAACGAGGCCGAAGGAGGCAAGCTCCTCTACCGCTGCTACAAGGGCCTGCCGAAGTATCAGCCCCTCATCAAGTTCCTCTCCGAACCCGGAATGAAGGCCCTGATGCAGAAGAGCGAAGCCTACTTTATGCAGGACAACGAGCGTGAGATGCCCCAGGTGACCGACGAACTCTATTTCGTCATCAACGAGGTGCTGAATTCCGTGGATATGACGGATAAAGGCCATGATACCCTGGCCGGCAGCGTGAGCGACCCCAACTTCTTCGTGCTCCCGGACGTGGGCGCCGCCATCGCGGAAATCACCCACGACGCCTCCCTCAGCGCGGCGGAAAAGGCCGAGAAGAAGGACGCCCTGATGGAGGACTTCTCCCTCAAGAGCGAGCGCGTACACACCGTGATCCAGCTCCTGAAGGCCTATGCGATGTTCACCAAGGACGTTGACTACGTGATCGTGGACAACAAGGTCAAGATCGTGGACGAGTCCACCGGCCGTATTATGGAAGGCCGCCGCTGGAGCGACGGACTGCACCAGGCCGTGGAGGCCAAGGAAAACGTGAAGGTGGAAGCCGCCACGCAGACCTTCGCCACCATCACCCTCCAGAACTACTTCCGTATGTATCACAAGCTGGCCGGTATGACCGGTACGGCCGAGACCGAGGCCGGGGAGTTCTGGGACATCTACAAGCTGGACGTGGTGGTGATTCCCACCAATCGGCCCGTCATCCGCGACGACCAGAACGACATCATCTACAAGACCAAGAAGGGCAAGTTCAACGCCGTTATCGATAAAGTGGTGGAACTCTCCAACGCCGGCCGTCCGGTCCTGGTGGGTACCACCGACGTGGAGACCTCGGAACTCCTGGCCCGTATGATGAGTATGCGCGGCATCAAGGCCAACGTCCTCAACGCGAAAGAGCACGCCCGTGAAGCCGAAATCGTGGCCCAGGCGGGCCAGAAGGGCAAGGTGACCATCGCCACCAATATGGCCGGCCGTGGTACGGATATCAAGCTCACCCCGGAGGTGAAGGCGGCTGGCGGCCTCGCCATCATCGGCACAACAAGGCACGACAGCCGTCGCGTGGACCGTCAGTTGAGGGGCCGTGCAGGCCGTCAAGGAGACCCCGGAAGCTCCTGCTTCTACATCTCCCTGGAAGACGACCTGATGCGGAAATTCGGCTCCGAGCGCATCGCTGGCGTGGTGGACAAGCTCGGGATGGCCGACAATGAAGCCCTGGTGAGCGGAATGCTCTCCAAGAGCATCGAGAACGCCCAGAAGAAGGTGGAGGAGAACCACTTCGGCTGGCGCAAGCGCACCCTGGAGTACGACGACGTGATGAACTATCAGCGCGAGGCCGTCTATGCCCGTCGCCGCAACGCCCTCTCCGGCGAGCGCATCGAGATCGACATCCAGAATATGATGCAGGACACCGCGATGATCCTGGCCGAACAGGCCGAGGGAATGCCCTACGAAGAATTCGAGGAGTTCATCATCGCGAAGCTCTCCATCGACCCGGGCTTCGACGCGGAGTTCTATGCCGATGCCAAGCCCCGCGAGATTGCGGACAAACTGGCCGGGCATATGCAGGAGGTCTACGACCGCCGTATGAACACGATGGTGGAAAAGGTGAATCCCGTCATCAAGACCGTCTATGAGAAGCAGGCCAAGATGTACGAGAACATCGCCATCCCCATCTCCAACGGCAAGAAGCAGCTCACCCTGAGCGTGAACCTGCAGAAGGCCTACGAGACGGAAAGCCGCGAGATTGTGCGCGCCCTAAGCCGCAACATCGTCCTCTACTACATCGACGACTACTGGAAGCAGCACCTGCGCGATATGGACGACCTCCGTCAGAGCGTCCAGAACGCCGCCTATGAGCAGAAGGACCCGCTGGTGGTGTATAAGCTCGAGAGCTACAACCTCTTCACCGAGATGCTCGAAAAGCTGAACGAAGAGGTTCTCACCTTCCTTCTGCGCGCGTTTATTCCTTTAAGGAATGCCGATGACGCCCGCGAGGCCCGCCCGGCCGCCCCCAGCCGGAACAACCAGCTCCGCACCAACGACCCGTCGCAGCTCACCACCAACGGCGAGCAGCGCTCCCGGATGCCCGTCCGCGTGGACAAGCAGGTGGGCCGCAACGATCCCTGCCCCTGCGGCAGCGGCCTCAAATTCAAAAATTGCCACGGGAAGGGCCTGTAGGCCATTGTTGAAAACTTTGTTCAAAAAAATAGGGTTAGGTGTTGTCCTAAAAAATTTTAATAACTATCTTTGTCCGGTCATAAAGGCCTGAAGGGATAGGACAACACTTAACACCTATTATATTTATGACACAAAAGCAGCAAGCTATCTACGACGCCCGTACGCTTGGTAAGGGCAAGATGCTTACCCTCGGCCTCCAGCACATGTTCGCCATGTTCGGAGCCACAGTCCTTGTTCCGGTCATTACCGGTCTTTCGATGAGCGCCACTCTCCTTTTCGCAGGTTTGGGAACGCTCATTTTTCATTTCCTTACCAAACTGAAGGTGCCGGCATTCCTGGGTTCGTCCTTCGCGTTCCTGGGCGGTTACGCCGCCGTGGTGGCGATGGGAGCGGATCAAGGCCTGAGCCAAGTGGAATCCCTGCCCTATGCCTGCATCGGCGTGTTTGCGGCCGGCCTCATCTACTTCATCCTGGCGGGCCTGTTTGCCGCTTTCGGTGCCAAGAAGGTGATGCGCTTCTTCCCGCCCATTGTGACGGGGCCCATCATCATTGCCATCGGCCTTACGCTCAGCGGCAGCGCCATCAACAACTGCAACCAGAACTGGTGGATCGCCCTGCTGGCCATCGCCATCATCATCGTCTGCAACATCTGGGGCAAGGGGATGATCCGGATTATCCCCATCCTGCTGGGCGTGCTGGGTTCCTACATCGTAGCGGCCTGCTTCGGCCTGTGCGATTTCGGCGCCGTGAAGGAAGCCGCCTGGGTGGGCGTCCCCTTCCACTGGGACAACACCGCTTTCCACGTGTTCGAGAACCCGAACTGGGGCCTGGTGGTGAGCGCCATCATCGCCATCGTGCCCATTTCCCTCGCCACCATGATGGAACATATCGGCGATATGTGCGCCATCTCCTCCACCACGGGCATCAACTACCTGGAGGATCCCGGCCTGCACCGCACCCTGATGGGCGACGGCCTGGCTACGATGCTGGCTTCGCTGTTCGGCGCCCCGGCCAATACCACTTACGGTGAGAACACCGGCGTGCTGAACCTCACCAAGGTTTACGATCCTCGCGTGATCCGCATCGCCGCCGTATTCGCGATTATCCTCAGCTTCTGCCCGAAGTTCAGCGCCCTCATCGCCTGTATGCCGGCAGCCACCATCGGCGGTGTATCCCTGGTGCTCTACGGTATGATTTCCGCCGTGGGTGTGCGCAACATCGTGGAGAACCAGGTGGACTTCACCAAGAGCCGCAACGTCATCATCGCGGCGCTCATCCTGGTGCTCGCCATCGGTATCAGCTACTCGATTGGCGCCATCGACCTCGGGTTTACGAAACTCAGCGGCCTTGCGGTCGCGGCCCTCGTGGGCGTGATTATGAACGCCATCCTGCCGGGGAAGGACTACGAATTCGGGGCGAACGCCCAGGGCGACAAAGCGGTGGATTTTGAAATCAACCCTTCGCTCAGAAAATAGAATAATCGCACCCGGCCCTGCGCCGGGTGCAACTTTTATAAAACAACCCATAAACTACGTTTTATGTCCAAAAAAACTGTTCTTGCGGTAGCTGTTGCTATCCTGGCCTTTGCTCAAGGAGCGAAAGCCCAAACCAACCTCCAAACCTTCTACGATTTCGGCCAAGGCCGTAATCACTTCACCACCACCCTTGAGGGCTTCTACGCCGACAACTGGGGCAACACCTTCTTCTTTATCGACTATGACTATGCCAAGGCCAAGGGCGTCAAGGACGATGGCGGGGACGCTGTCATTGCTCCCTCGAGCTCCTATATGGAGATTGCCCGCTGCCTGAACTTCTGGGGCGACGTTCCGGTGCTGAAGGATTTCAGCCTGCAGGTGGAATACAACGGTCTGGTAGGGGTCAACCAGAACTTCCTGTTCGGTATCGACTACTTCCTGCACAGCAGCGACTTCAGGAACACGTTTAACTTCAAGATTCTCTACAAGACCTTCAGCAAGTGGGCCGGCGCCTCCAGCGACCTCCCCGTGCAGTTCACCTTCGTGTGGGGGATGCAGGATCTCTTCGGCGTGGAAGGTCTGCGCTTCAGCGGTTTTGCCGATATCTGGGGCGAGAACAACGTGGCCTGGGCCGAGGAAGCCACCAGCGAGAACTTTTGTAAGGAAACCAAGTTCGTCTTCATCTCCGAGCCGCAGATCTGGTACAACGTGGGCAAACTGTTCGGTTGCCCGAACTTCCATATCGGTTCCGAAATCGAGCTCTCCTGCCATTTTGCGGGCAGCTACGGCTTCAAGGTTCGTCCTTGCATCGGTACAAAATGGGTCTTCTAGGATAGGAGAAGCGCTCTATGAAACCTGCATTTGAAAAACTCTTCGGGTTCGACAGCTCGAAGCACTCGGTGCGTACCGAGATCCTTGCCGGCATCACCACTTTCCTCACGATGGCCTACATCCTGGCCGTCAACCCCGGCATCTTCAGCGCTCTTGATATGCCCGGCGGCGCGGTGTTCACCGCCACCGCCCTGGCCGCCATCATCGGTACCCTGGTGATGGCCCTCTATGCCAAGAAGCCTTTCGCCCTGGCTCCCGGTATGGGCCTGAACGCCTTCTTCGTATTCACGGTGTGCCTGGGGATGGGCCACAGCTGGCAGTTCGCCCTCACGGCCGTCCTGCTGGAAGGTTTGCTCTTCATCATCCTCACCGTGACGAAGGTGCGCAGCTGGCTCCTGAACGCCATTCCCGGTACGCTGAAGAAAGCGATCGGCGCCGGTATCGGCCTGTTCATCGCATTCATCGGCCTGCAGAATGCCGGGATTATCGTCAACAATGACGCTACGCTCGTAGGGCTTGGCAAACTCACCGAAGGCAAGGCGCTGCTCGGCGTAATCGGCCTGGTGATTTCCGGAACCCTGGCGATGCTGCACGTCCGCGGCGGTATCCTGCTCGGAATCCTTTCGACCGCCGTCATCGGAATCTTCATCAAGGATCCCGCCACCGGCGCGGCCATCACCCAGTTCAATGGCGTCGTTTCGATGCCGGACAGCGTCCGTCCCACCTTCTGCCAGTTCGAGTGGAACCAGATTCTCACGGTGGATATGTGGGTGGTCGTGCTGACCTTCCTCTTCATCGATATGTTCGACACGATGGGAACCGTCGTCGGCGTGAGCCAGAAGGCCGGTTTCGTGGATGAAAAGGGCAATATTGAAGGCGCTGAGAAAGTGTTTATGTCCGATGCCATCGGCACCGTCGTCGGTGCCTGCCTCGGTACCAGCACCACCACGACCTATGTCGAAAGTGCTGCGGGTGTCGGCCAGGGTGGCCGTACGGGCCTTACCGCCTTTACGGCGGCCATCTGCTTCGGCATCGCTCTCTTTTTCTCGCCTTTGTTCCTGGCCATTCCGGGTGCTGCAACGGCTCCTGCGCTCATTATCGTCGGTATGATGATGATGAATCCTGTCCGGCAGATTGACTGGCTGAACTACCGTGAGAGCATCCCCGCCTTCCTGACGGTCGTGATCATGCCGCTGGCCTACTCGATTTCCGACGGTATCCTCATCGGCGTCATCTCCTACGTGGTGCTGTACGCCCTCTCCGGCAAATGGAAGAGCATCAGCCCCACCATGTGGGTCCTGGCCGTCCTCTTCATTTTAAAGTATATCTTTATATAGGCGATTGACCATATCCTGGCATTACGCCTGGTTTTGAGAGAGTGGCTGCCCATCGGCGGTCACTCTTTGTATTTAATACCCCTTCCGTTCGCGTCGATGGCGGGTACGCCGACGCCTCCCGTGATTATTTCCGCCGCTCCTTGAAGAAATCGCTGACGAGGGCGGAACAGTCTTCGGCGAGGATGCCGGAAACGACCTCCGTCTTGGGATGCAGTAAGGAGGGGGAGAAAAGAGAGTAGCCGCGTTTGGGATCGGGCGCCCCATAGACCAGCCGCCCCAACTGGCTCCAGTTCATCGCGGCTGCGCACATCGGGCAGGGCTCCACGGTGACGTACAGCGTACAGCCTTCCAGATACTTTCCGCCGATGGCCTCCGTCGCCGCCGTAATGGCAATCATTTCCGCGTGGGCGGTGGCATCGTGCAGACGCTCGGTAATATTATGTCCTTTGGCGATGACGCGGCCGCGGCTGACGACCACCGCACCGATGGGAATCTCTTCCTCGGCGGCCGCCTCGCGCGCTTCGCGCAGCGCTTCCTGCATGAATTTCAAATCGTCGTTCATAGTTCGAACAGGGGAGAGGGAATCTGGCGGGGGAGCGGGACGAGCCGCTTCTCGGGCGGCAGCGAAGGCCGCGAGGTCTTGAACGCCAGTTCCGGGGTATTGTTATGGTCGCTGAGGTGGCAGAGAAAGACACTGCGCAGGCCCTCGTGGTCGAAGGCGCGGATGGCCTCGGCACATTCGTCGTTGGAAAGGTGACCGTGCCCCTGGGAGATGCGCTGTTTCAACGCCTCCGTATAGGGCCCGTGGATGAGCATTTCCCGGTCGTAGTTGGATTCGATCACGACGCTGTCCGCCTGTGAGCAGAAGGCCAGGGCCTGCGGCGTAAAGCGGCCCAGGTCGGTCATCAGCACAAAGCGGAAGCCGTCGAGCAGCATCGCGTAGCCCACCGTCTGGGTGGCATCGTGTGGCAGTTCGAACCACTGCACCTGAATGCGCCCGCCGCAGAGGGAATTCCAGCCCTCCCCGAGCACTTTCCCGCAGGGGGCGAACCAGTCCCGGTAGAAGGGACTGTAAGTGAGGGCGTGATGCAGCGTCTGTGTCGTCCAGACCGGCTTCTTGAGGTATTTGCAAAGCGTGCCCAGCGAGCGCACGTGGTCCATATGGTCGTGCGTGACGAGGATGGCGTCGATGTCGTCCGGCGTCAGTCCGGAGACGGCCAGATGCTTTTTCAGGCTCCGGGGCCCTACACCCGCATCTATCAGCAGCCCGGCCGCGATCTTTCCTTCGTCTTCGATGCCGATGAAATAGCAATTCCCGCAACTGCCGCTGGAAAAGGACTGGAACTTAATCTTGCTCATCCTTGCAGTATTTGGAAATGACGCGGTAAGCCTCCGCCACACCCAGTTCTCCGGCACGGGAGAGGTCGATGCAGCCCTTCTCGCGGTCCTTGAGGAAAATCAGCACCAGGCCACGGTTGTAATAGGCGTCGCCCATACCGGGATAGAGTTCCACCGCCTTGCCGTAACTCGTCACGGCATCGACCAGTTCCGAAGACAGGCACTGCAGGTTGCCGAGGTTGTAATACAGGTAGGGAAGGTCCGGCAGCAGGGCGATCGCTTCACGCAGGTCTGCCAGGGCATCGGAATAATCATAGTGATGGATACGGCTGTCGCTGAGCCGCGCGCGGGTATTGCCCTGATCGTCCATCGAGAGCGTCTGCACGTTCTTTTCGATGGAGGCGATGAAATCGATCATCTCCGCCTTCAAAGTCGCCCGGTTCATCAGGTAAAGGGCTTTGTACCAGCGCGAATAGCGGTTCCGTTCGCTTTCGCTCTCCGCAAGGCTGACGGCCCGGTTGAAATAGTCCAGCGCCTTGTTGAACTGCTTGTCGCGGATTTGCAGCAGGCCCCGGACAAAGGCAGTGCGGGCGGCATCGCCCTCATCGCCGGCGCTGAGCCGGGCAGCAGACTGTTCTTCAGTGCCGATGCTGAGGGGCTGGCTGCCTTCGGAAAGGAAGCGGTCCAGCAGGGGATGCTCGTAGCGGCCGCTCAGGACATTCGAGCCTTCGGCCGATGCACCCGTGCGGATGCGGTAGAGGGGCTTGAGGTTGATATCGACCACGCGGTGCTGGAGCATTTCGTCGTTGAAGTCCTTGCGGGCGAATTCCGCATCGAGGGCGAGCAGGCTGTTGAAAGTGGCGCTGGTATCTGCAAGGGCGCCGCTGCCGCCTTTCTCCCGGTATTCGCGCACCTTGCGCTGGGCGGTGTCGTAATCGGCCTTGGACTGTTTCCTGCGCCCCAGCAGGTTGTTGACATAGGAGCGGTTCAGGTAGGCTTTGGCGAAATCCGGATACAGGTCGATGGCCTTGTCGTAGTCTTCGAGCGCCGCCCGGTAGCGTCCCAGCTCGATGTAGAAGGCCGCACGGTTGAAATGGGCGAGCACGTTCCCCGGGTTGATGGCCAGGACGCGGTCCATGTCTTCGAGGGCCTTCTCCCATTCGCCCACCTGCGCGTAGATGAGGCTGCGGTTGTACAGGGTCAGGGCATTGCCCGGCTCCAGCGCCAGGATGGCATCGAAATCCGCCATCGCCGCCTTGTACTCCTTCTTTTCGTAGAAGAGGATGGCGCGGTTGAAACGGGCGAGGGTGCTGGTGCTGTCCAGGTCGATGGCCTTGTTCATATCCTCCATCGCCGCGGCGGTATCACCGCGCATAGCCAGCAGCGAGCCGCGACGGATGTAGGATTCGGACTCGAAGCGGTCCAGCGCGACGGCTTTGTTGTAGTCGGTCATCGCCTTGAGCGTATCGCCCAGGAAAAGATGGCAGGCTCCGCGGTTCAGGTAGGCGCTGGCATCCTGCGGCTCCTTGCGGATGAAACGGTCGAAATCCTGCACCGCATCGTCGAAGCGGCGCGCCAGGAAATAGGTCACTCCGCGGCTGTAATAGAGTCCGATAAAGCCCGGACGCAGGTTGATGGCCGTCTCCAGGTCGCTGAGCGCATGGTCGTAGTCGCCGGAGCGGCTGTAGGTGATGGCGCGGTAGTGATAGCCGTTGGTGAAGACGGGGTTGATGCGCACGCAACTGTTGAAATCCCGCTGCGCGCCCCGGATGTCCCCGAGATTGTATTTGGCGATGCCCCGCCAGAAGAAACTCCAGTAGTCGGTGCTGTCCAGGCGGGTCAGGATGTTGAAGTTCTCGATGGCTTTGGCAAATTTGCCTTCGGAGAGGGCATTGCGGCCCCGCCAAGAAAAGACATCCTTATCCCACTGGGCCAGGCAGAATGACCCGGTGAAAAGCAAAAACCATATTGCCAAAAGCGCTTTTTTCACTACTTTTGCAAAGATAATCATTTATCGTGCCCAAATTGCAGCCACTGGTAAAAATTCTCGTCGCAGGCCTGCTGTTTTTTGCAGCGGGACAGCCGCTTTCCGCCCGTTCCGATGCGGAAGGACAGTTGCGCGAGGACGTGGAAATGCTCTGCTCCGAATCTTTTGCCGGCCGGAGTTTTCATTCCGGGGGCACGGTGCTTCCGTCCATCATGATCGCCCGCCGCTTTGCCGAAGCCGGGCTTGCGCCGCTGCCAGCGGGGCGCTACCAGTGTTTCCGCGACGAGCGCGGCGATTGCGGCCGCAATGTCGTCGGGGTGCTGAAGGGAAGAAGCCGGGAGATGATCGTCATCGGCGCATATTACGATGGGCTGGGCAGGCTGGAAGGCCGCCTCTATCCCGGGGCGGATGCCAATGCTTCCGGCGTGGCGATGATGCTGCAGCTGGCGGAAAGGCTCGCTGCCGGACCCACCCTGCCGAAAACCCTGGTTTTCGTCGCCTTCGACGCGCATCATGCCGGCTGCAAGGGGGCTTCGGCCTTCCTGGCATCGCTGCAGCAAAAGCCCCTGCTGATGCTGAGCCTCGATACGGTGGGCAGTTCCCTGGCCCCGGTCAAGCGTACGGTGCCGGATTATTTGATTGCGCTGGGCGGGGATCGCTGGAAATCCTCGCTGGATGCGGCGGCGGCCCCCCTGGGCATTACGATGTACTATGATTATTACGGCAGCCGGACCTTTACCGACATGTTCTACCGCAACAGCGGAGACCAGAAGCCTTTCCTGGACGCCGGGATTCCCAGCGTGATGTTCACTTCCGGGATTACTTTCCATACGAACCGTACGGCCGATACGCCCGCTACCCTCAACTACCCGCTCCTGCGGCGCCGCACGCAAGTGGTCGCCGCCTGGCTGCGCAAACTCAGTTGGAAATGAAAGACAGAAAACTCCTGAACGCGGAACTCGGCCGGATGAAGCCCGGAGAGTACCGGGATGCGGCTCCTTCAGGGATCGAACTGGTGCTGGACAATATCCGCAGCTCCCATAATGTCGGTTCGGCCTTCCGGACCGCCGATGCCTTCCACGTGGACCGGATCTGGCTCTGCGGCATCTGCGACTGCCCGCCGTCCGCGCCGCTGCATAAATCCGCACTGGGAGCCGAGGACAGCGTTCCCTGGGTACATTGCGCCGATACCCTCGAAGCGCTGCGCCGACTGCGCGATGAAGGCTATGTCATCATCGGCGTGGAGCAGACCTGTGCCGCGGTCAGTCTGGAAAAATTCGTCCCCGAAGCAGGGAAGCGTTATGCCTTTGTCTTCGGGAACGAGGTGGACGGCGTGGCGCAGGAAGTGGTAGACGCCTGCGATTTCTGCGTGGAGATTCCGCAGTTCGGAACGAAGCCCTCGCTCAATGTCTCCGTGTCCGTCGGCGTCGTGCTCTGGCACGCGGTCAATGCTATCTTAAATCGGTAATCACCCAATCAGGGCCCGCGGAAGCGGTATCGAAACGGAACTCGTCCAGGGATCCGGAGGCCGCGCTGCGACTTATGTCCGTAAGGAGGAAATTCAGGACGCTGCCTTTCTGCGGGTCGTCGATGCTGCCGGAAACCGTATTGCCGTTGTATTTGAGGTCGCGGATGCCGGAAAGCAGGCGCTCCGGGTCTTTGAGCGGACTGCCGGCACTGTCGGCGTTCTCGATATAGACTTCCTTGGCAGAGCTGTCGACGGTGTAGATGGCGCTGCCGTCGCAGAGAATCTGCAGGGAGCCGCTGCTCAGGCGGAAGCAGTTGCCTTCCAGGACAGCGGTCCCGCAGCCGTTCAGTGGCACGTTCCCGTCCAGGTCATAATTGTAAACGGCAGTGATGCGTCCGCTCTCCAGCAGCGTTCTGAGCAGGACGGCCGGATCGCCCTGCGCCCGCAGGAAAAGGGGCGCAAGCAGGGCCGGCAATAAAAGGGACAGACGGATATTAATGTTTGTACGCATCGAGGATCGCTTGCAATGAGTCAAGGTCCTGGACCAGTACCTGCCTGGGTTTGGAACCTTCCTGCGGTCCGACGATCCCGGCGGCTTCCAGCTGATCCATGACACGACCTGCTTTTGCATAACCCATGCCAAGCTTGCGCTGGAGATCCGAGGTGGAACCCCGCTGCGTCGTCACGATCATCTTGGCCGCCTCCTCGAAACGCTCGTCCAGGTCGCGCATGTCGATGGTGGCGCCGCCCGCCTCGCCGTTGCCGTCATTGACATCCGGCAGGTAATACGGGGTATTGTAGCAGCGGCCGTAGCCCGTCTGGGCGCCGATGAAGGAGGTAATCTTTTCCGTCTCTTCGCCGCTGATGAACGCGCATTGCAGACGCTCGTTGTCGATGCCGGCGGAAAGCAGCATGTCGCCGCGGCCGATGAGTTTCTCAGCGCCGGGGGCATCGAGGATGGTCTGGGAGTCGATGCGCGAAGCCACGCGGAACGCGATGCGCAGCGGGAAGTTCGCCTTGATCTGGCCGGAGATGACATCCACGGAAGGACGCTGGGTGGCCAGGATGACGTGCAGACCGGCCGCACGGCCCTTCTGGGCAAGGCGGATGATCGAGTTGATGATGCTGCGGCTGGAGGCACGGGACTCCGCGGAACCGCCGGCGGACATCGTCAAGTCCGCAAACTCATCCACGATGACGACCAGATAGGGGAGGAAACGGTGTCCCTGGTCGGAACGCAGGTGATGCGCCTTGTATTTCTCGTTATAGAGGGTAATCTTGTTCACGCCCGCCTGGCTGAGGAGGTTGTAGCGCTCGTCCATTTCCACGCAGAGGGAACGCAGGATCTTTTCGGCGTCCTTGGGATTCTTGACGATGGCCTTGTTCACCTCGTCCGCCTCGGAATTCTCCGGCATCACGGCCAGGTAGTGGTGCAGCAGGTCGCCGTAGGCGGAGAATTCCACCATCTTCGGGTCGATGAAGACGAACTTCAGTTCCGAAGGGTGCTTGCTGTAGAGCAGGGAAGCGACCAGTACGTTCAGGCCGACGGATTTGCCCTGCTTGGTCGCACCGGCGATGAGGAGGTGCGGGGCTTCCGCAAGGTCGAACACCTTGACTTTCTGCGTAATGGTATAGCCGATGGCGACGGGGAGTTCCGCCTTGGTATTGCGGAAGGCGTCGTCGTTGAGCATCGATTTGAGGGCGACGGTTGCCGCGTGGTCGTTGGCTACCTCGATACCCACGGAATCGGAGAGGGCGATGACGCGCACGCCCTTGGCATTCAGGGACATCGCGATATCCTCCTGGAGTTTCTTGATGTCGGCGATGCGCACGCCGGGCGCGGGATAGACCTTGTACAGGGTGACCGTGGGACCGACAACCGCCTTGACATTCGCAATCTGAATCTTGTAATTGCCCAGGGCGGTGCGGATGCGGTTGTTGTTGCGGTTCAGTTCCTCGTCGGAGACCTCCAGGTTGGAACTGCTGTAACTCTCGAGCAGGTCCAGCCCCGGGAATTTGTACTTGGGGAGTCCGTCCGGGGGATCCAGACGGTTGTCGATGGGCTTGAGCGGTTCGCGCACCTCGCTCTCCAGGTCGTCCGTGCGGATGGCCTCGAAACTGCCTT
>JAEEGH010005035.1_pt1 | contig 33518 bp, 11 predicted proteins | sample 9134181 | NCBI WGS metagenome assembly JAEEGH01 (sample SAMN16246544, study PRJNA631951) | gut metagenome | biome: gut microbiome; feature: rumen; material: DP-attached | host: Bos | place: Iran: Karaj | collected 2018-10
TATTGTTGGCGAAAATGGTGAAATTACAGGCTATAAAATGCGCTGCCCGCAGAGTAAATTGACTACAGTAAAGGCACTTCAGTCATGTGGTTTTGAAACAATTGCTTCTGGCGACAGTTTTAACGACCTTGCAATGATTCAAGCCTCAAAAGCAGGCTTCCTTTTCCGTTCTACAGAAAAAATCATCAAGGAATATCCTCAGTATCCGGCTTTTACCGAATATTCAGAACTGCTTGACGCAATTAAAAAATATCTTTAAAAAAAAATTGTAACCAGTGAAAATCTGGTGTATTATAGATATGTACCCTATGGAGAGGGAAGGAGATTTGTTAACTATGAAAAAGATTATTGCTATGGCTATTGCCACAATTTGTCTTGTAAGTGCTACATTCGCACTCGATTTTGAGATTGGAGCACGCGGAATTTTGGGCTACAATATGGCTCTTGATTCTGATTTCAAAACAGAGTACATGAAAGCTAAAGATTCTAAGGTTTTTGATTCAGGTTTTGGTGCTTATGCAAACTTTGCTTTATTTGGAGGCCTTGGAATTCAGGCAGAAGCAAATTATATCAAGAGTTCTATGGATTTCAATGTTCAGGGAGCAACTAAAGAATCTGAATACGCAATCCGCACTCTTGATCTTGCACCAATGGTATGGCTCAACCTTGATTTGTGGAAGTTGACAATCGGCTTTGGTGCAGGTCCAAACTTTTCAATTCCTATCAGTACAACTATTAGCAGTGATTTAGGACAAGCCAAAAAAGATGATTTCCAGATGGGATACATTGGTGGAGCAGACTTTAAGTTCTACTTTACAAAGCATCTTGGCCTGGTTCTTTCTGGACGTTTTATTGGCGAATTTGACCAGAGAACTGTAGAGGTTGAAGCTTATGGAAAAACAGTTGATACAGGAATTCCGGAAGTTATTCCAAAGCGTAAAACTGTTTACGGTGGACTTGGTGTAGAATGGAAATTCTTCTAATTCTAACCTTCTAAAGAAGAACAAAAAGCATCGCCATTGCATTTTGCAGTGGCGATTTTTTTTGCAATATATAGAAAAAATTAACGAATTTTGTTGATTTTTTTAAAATTATCCCTTATATTTATTGGGGGCTATGGGGAAAAGTTGGCATTGTTATGACCGCTTGTTTATCCAGGCCCTTTTTTATTTAAAACGTCTTATTTAATTTCTTTAAGTTTTTTCCAAAAAAGTATTAATTTAAACTCAAGGTTTATCTGGAGGTCAAAAAGTTAATAAAACTTGATTTTTTGCCGACAATATAAATTGCAGAAGTATTTAAAAAAAGTAAATTTTTAATAACGTGTTGTTTTTTGTTGTGTTTCGAAGATTCTGGAGAGAGTCTGAGGTGCCTATGGTGTTCTTGAAGAAAAAAACAACAGTTGCTCTTGCGGCTGCTTTGTGTTTGACAACCTTACTTTTTCTTTTCTATTCCTGCGAAGTAGGCCTTGGCGCTGCAGTAGATATTGCAGTTCCTACTATAGGCATTTCATATCCACCTAAAAATGCAGTTATCCGCGATTCCTTTGTAGTTTCTGGAACATGTGACGATGATGTTTCTGTTTTAGCGGTTTCTGTTTTATTAACTAATCCGGAAACAAACGAAACCTATGGTCCTTATGATGCCCAATTGAGTGAAGATGCAAAATCATGGAGCATTCTTCTTAATAAAAGCGACCTTTCAAAAACAACAGACGAATTTGACAGTTTTGAACAGTGGGATTTCCCAGATGGAAGTTATATTGTAAGCGCAATTGCATACGATGGTGCAAAAAAGAAATCTCAGGCTGCCACAAGCCCTCTTGCAATTGATAATACAGCACCGGTTTTAATTGTAAGTAAGCCTCTTGCAATAGGAAGTGACATTGCAACAATTTACGGACGTTCCTTAAAGCTTTCGGGCGATATTGCAGAAGACCACGAAACTTCAAAACTTGTTCTATATTATAGAGAGTATGACAACACAACAGACGCTTTTATAGATTCAGAGGTTAAATCAATAGAAATTACAGATTCTTCAGAGCTTAACGCTATGTCTTCAAGCAATCCTCTGATTCTTGCAAAATATGATGAAAACAAAACAACATCAGCGGCTCATCAGCGATATTTAACAATCTATGGTCAGAACAATGATAATGTAGACAGATATTATTACTGCAGCTTTATGCTTGAAGATAGCGCCCTGGTTTACCAGAATCCTGGCGATGAGGGTAGTGGACACGGAAACCAGACAAATCAGTATTATCTTTTAAGCAGCGATTTCCAGAATGTATTATCAGTTAACTATTCTCTTACAGCTCCACGTCTTAAGGATATTTTAAAAGGACAAAGCGAAAATTATGATGATACACAAATAAAAGGTATTACAGAACTTCTTTCAAAGACAGGAAACTATGCTTCTTCTTTTGATATTTTAAATAACGAAGTTTCTTCACGCGATACATTCTCAAAATTGAGTCTTAACCCTCATAATAATCCAACCTGGGCCCTTGATGAATACGGTTTCTCTGCAACAATGAATGCTTCTCAAATAAAATCCTATTCTGCAGGAAGCTCACTCATTCTTTCTATTAAAGCAGGTCGCGATGCAAGTTATCCGGATCCAAAAACTGTAAAGGCTGATTTCTATGATTTAGGTGAATATAATCCGAATGCAGATTATTATTCAACTTCAATTACAGGCCTTAGTCCTATAAGCCTTATTGATCCTCAGGGTGAATCAAAATGGGATGAAAGTGCCGACGATTCAGAAAAAACATATACTTTCACACTTAACACTGAAGATTATGAGCTGTTATCTAAGCATGTATATAGAATGATTGTTACTGGTACAGACCGTAACAAAACAGATCTTGAAACGGAAAATGATTATGTTTATCTGTTCAATCTTTCTACAAGTAATAACAGTCCAAAAATTACAATCCTTTCTCCTACCGAAGATATTGTTCTTGGAAAAGCTGTAAATGAAACTGGAATTACAATCACAGGAACTGTAGCAACAGACGCCGTTCCTCTAAAATCAAAGAATGATGGCGGTGTTCAGGTTTCAAGCATTTCTATTACAAATCTTGAAGACGGTTCAATCAGTAATCTGGATTTGAGCAAGTTTGATTGCCTTGTTGAATCTCTGGAAGAGCAGGGCCATAACAAATATCCATTTACTCTTAGCGTAAAAGCAAAGTCTGGCGAAACTTTTGTTCCTGCTGCAGAAAGCAAATATTATTATACAGTAACAGTTCGTGCTCAGGATTTAGGAGAAACTGCTCCTGGCGAAAAGAACGTAAAATTCTATGTAGATAATAAAAAGCCTGAACTCAAAATCATTTCTGTTACTCCTGATGATGGAACCGGCACAGTAAACGGTAAAATCAAAATTTCAGGAATTGCAGCTGATAGCGGAAACACAGGAAGTGATTTAAAAGCTATCAGTTATGTAATTAAGAACAGTGCAACTCAGGCTGTTGTAGAAAACTTTAATAATGTAGAAATCCCACTTAATGAATCCTGGAGCTTTGAACTTGCAACAACAAAGCTTTCTGCCGGAAATTCTGGAGAAGCCTCTTTTGATATTTTTGTAAGCGCTCAGGATAAGGTAGACAACGTTGCTGTTACTCAGAAAACAATTGTAATTGATCAGCAGAAAGACCAGCCTGTTTTTGATGTTTCTAATGCCGATAAGACAGTTGCTGCTGTAAGCTCTCTTAGTTCAAGTACAAACATGTTCCCTTCTACTGCGGGAAACAAGCTTTATGGTTCTGTTAAAGATGATGATGGTCTTGGAAGCCTTGTTGTAACCTGTAAGAAAGTGGGCCCTGGTGCAAGTGGAAGTCCGGCTACTCTTACTCCTGCAAAGGCTCTTGTTTCTGGAACAAAGCTTTATGATTTTGAATATACACTTCCTTCTGTTGAAGGTCAGTATGAAATTTCTGTAGAAGCAAAAGATATTTATGCTGTTGCATCTGCTTCTGATTCAAGCAAGAAAGAAACAAATTATGATTCTCTTTCACACAAATTCTATGTAACAATTGATGACGGTGCTCCTGTATTTAGTGCAGTAACTCCTGTTTTGAATGAATCTACCTGGTTAATGGGAAGCAAAATTGGCGATGTAAAGACACTCACTGTACACGGTACTGTTTCTGATGGAAACGGTCTTGCTTCTGAAGGTGGTTTTGTTACTACACATACTTCAAATTTAACAGCAACACCTGCGTCTGTAACTGCAAAAACATTTATTGATGAAATTACACTTCCTTCTGCAAGCGGAAAATATACGGCTGAATATAAAGCAAAAGATATTTATGGTCAGGAATCTGAATATAAGATTGAATACTCAGTTGATGTTGATGAGCCGGTGATTGATGGTCTTATTAAGATTGGCGAAAACGAAGTTGCACAGGATGAAGAAAGTATTGATTCTTACATTACCCAGAGCAATATTTCTGTTGAAGTAATGGTTAAAGATGATGATTCTGGTGTAAAGAGCGTTACTTATACATTTGATAATCCTGTAACAGCAGAAACTGTCTTTAGCGATATGACTCACTCAGTTTTGGGCGAAGAAGCAAACGGTGATGAAAAGTGGAGTGCAAATATTACATTCCCTGATGGTGATGATATCCGTTTCTGTATTCGTGTAACAGATAATGTTGGTAACTATATAGATAGAACAATTCAAACAAAGGTTGATAAAACAAAGCCTATCCTTGAAGTAAAGTGGTACCAGATTAAAGGTGCAGATGAAAGCCAGGATGGTTCTATTCTTGAGCCTGGTGATACTGCTTATGTAAACACAAAGGATATTGTGCTCTACGGAAATTATACAGATGGAGAAGCCTGCAGTGGTATAGAAGAATTAGCGTTTGAGATTGCTGGTACAGGCATTAGTCCTGCAGTAACATATTATTCAGAGTCATTTGAAACTAAGGCTGATATTGCAACAATCCTTAATGCAAAAGAAACAATTCAAAATGACCAGGGACAGAATGTTGAAATAAATCCATACGAAGTTACATATGGTCTTGATTCAAATAACCTCCCTGATGAAAACACAAAAACAATTAAATCGTTTGTGGCATTAATTAGTCATAACTCTTATGGAGTCGGCGGAGACCTTACAGTTTCTGCAAGAGACCATGCAAAAAATGCTATAAACGGTGGATCTATAAAAATAATGAGACTCAATAAAGATGCTACACTTCCTGCAATTAGTGGTATCAATGTTGGCAGAATGAAAGGCGAAACATTCAAGGAGTCTTACAAAACTTCAGAGGGAAAATTCTATGTAAGAAATCGTTCCGATGAAAAGCTTACAATCACAGGAACTACAACAGATAACTCTGGTATTGATAAAACAGTTCTTACAGTAACTGGAACTGTAGGTGGTCAGGCAAATAAGGTTGTATATAAAGAGGAATCAACCCAGACAAGCTGGACTTTCACAGATATTGATTTGTCTTCATGCGTCAATACTTCAGCTGCACAGGATGCTGTTATTTCAATTACTGCTTTTGATAAAGCCGGAAATACTAAAAACGCCGCTGATATTGAATTGATTTTTGATAGTAAAGCGCCTGCTGTGCTTACTGGTGGTACAGGCGGTTCAGACTCATCTGACTCATCAAATCCTTATACTGCTGGTTATAAATTAAGAGGAATTGATGTTAAGAAATATAATGGAATTAAAATTGGAGCCGGTGCATATAGCGACGCTTCATTTGGACGAGAAACTTCTATTGCTCTTACTGTAACTTTTGTTGGTGAACAGGATGCCGCAGATATTGGCAGCGGTGTTGCAAAAATTGAATATAAGATGCTCCCTGTTTCAAAAGTTACTACAGCTTATGCAAATGTAACAACAGGAAAATATACTGGTACTGTTCCTGAAGATGCTAATTGTACAAGCGGAACCCTTGCAATTGATACAACAGGTACATATACACATCGTGGTGATAATACTGCAATTCCTTGTACTCTGGGAAAAGGAACACTAAGTGGTTTTGAAAGTACAGTTGCCGGAACTCCAAATATTGTTTTTGTTCGTGCAATAGATAACTGTGGTAACGAAGGAGACTGGTTTGCACTCCTTATTCAGGTCGATGATTCAATTCCTCAGGTTGTATCAGATGCCTCACAGTCAAATCCAACTTCTTTGCTTACAAACGGAAAAAGCTCTTTGCAGCAACTAACTGGAAAATATAAAGACGAAGGTTCCGGCTTAAAAGCACTCCGCCTTTATGTTGACGGTAAAGTTGTAATTGACGGATGTTTGAAAGGCCTTACAACTCCTGAAGGTGCAACATCAATAACTGTTTCAAATACAGATAGCAACAAAACCCTTACAATAACCGCAGAAGATGCTCACGGCCAAGTAATTGCCCCATCAGATAACGGTGCAACAAAAGTAAGCTTCACAAACAGCTACGGAACTCTCACCTATAATGCATATTATAAAAATGCAGGCGGTACAGATGTTGCCGATTCTTTTGCAAATGGACCAACCTATGCAAACTGGACACTCGACCTTACTCCACAAAACGGCGACTGGTTTGGTAACTTAACAAAATCAGTAGTGCAGATTGCTATAGAAGCCGAAGACTGGGCCGAAGATGCTTCCGGCAGCGGAAACAAAGCTTCAACTGTAATTACTTCTCTTGATATAGATAAGACCTTGCCTGTTTCTGCAATTACAAATTCAAATGTAAACGAAGCCTTAAATGGTGAACAGACAATAAAAGGTACAATTACCGAAAATCACACACCAAAGAGCCTTGCAATTTATTATTCTACAGCAGTCGACGCAAACGGAAAGCTTCCTGATTCACTCAAAGCACCAGCTAAACTTGATTCAACTGATGCCTCTGCCGGCTGGAAACTCATAAAGAGTATTACTACAGCCTCAAAGGGTGAAAATGACCCTTCTGGTGATGAATATGAATACGGTGCTACTGTACAGAAAATTTATAACTTTGAAGTTAAAGATGTAGATTTCAACAGTCTCATTGGAAAAGATGCAGAAGGACACGATAAAGTTTCTGGAAAAGTTCATATTCTTGTCTGCTCACAAGATAAAGCTGGCAACGTTAACTGGGCTGATAATGATGTAACTGTAAACAAGAAAGACAGTTCTGCTGCCTACAAGACCTTTACTGTAGACAGAAATTCAGACCGTCCAGTTGTTACTGTTACAAGTACAGAGCTGGTAACAAAACCAACAGATACAACTGTATCTCCGCTTTCAGATTCAAACTATTTGCCTTTGGAAATAAAGACTTTGAACTTCAAAGTTACAGATGATGATGGTGTTCAGAAAGTTGAATACCGCATTATAAAAGGAAATGAAGATCCTGGCTGGACACCAATAAATGATACTTCAATAATTTCAACAATCTCAACAAATGGTGCTTCAATTAAACTTTCTGATGAAGGAAAGCAGAAGATTGAATTCCAGATTACAGATAAAAAGGGTGGTGTATTTACATCTGTAGCACCTGCAAATGGCTCTGCATTAAATACAATTTATCTTGCCGACTCATATAATCATAAATATGGAACAACTGAAGATGGTTACGAAACTCCTGTAGTTTATGTTGATGTTGATACAATGCCTCCTGTACTTACAATTAAAGGTGTACAGTACTTGCCACAAGGATTTAATGAATTAAGTGAAACAGAAAAAGCAGCGGTAATCGAGACAGCTGAACCTCATACAAGCGGCTTCTCATCTGTTACTCTTGGAGGCCCAGATGCTCAATATCTTAGAGTAAAGGTAATCGCCACCGATGCTGGTAGTGGTGTAGAAAAGGTTGAACTTTCTGCAACACTTGATGGAGTCGAATTAACAGAAAAACCATCTCTTGAAACTCCTTCGGAAGAAGGCGGTATTTACTATCTTGTAATTCCTGTTCTTAACGGAAGAGCAGATTCTGCAAAAAAAGATAACTCACCTTATGTTCTTACAGTAAAAGCAACAGACGTAGCGGGCAAAGAGTCTTCTGATGCAATTACTTTTAAGCTTGATGATAAGTTACCTGTAATTACTGTTAATTCTCCTGCTTCTGATGAAAACTTAACAGGTAATGTTACTATTGATACTTCAATTTCCGAAATTGCAACCTTGTATTATGCAATTTCTCCTATTGATGTTTCGCCAGATGACTATGCAGAAAATCAGTCGTTTGCTTTTGTAACATACGACAGCAACGATAATGAAAAAACTCCTGTTAATCTTCCAACAACAGATAAATCTGGACATACAATTAATCCTGCCCAGACACTAAAGGAGCTTTGTACATATACACAATTTAGCACCACTTCAATGCGAAGTATGTACTTATGGTTCGACGGAAAAACAGGAACAACCGGACATTCAAAAACTCTTAATCAGTGGATTAAAGATATAGGAATTACAACAGATGCAGATTTAAGTTCTTCAACAAATGCTTTTGATGATATTGTAAAATTGTATTTCCATGTAAAGGCTGTTGATCAGGCCAAAAATATTACAAGATATTCATATCCAATTCGTCTTGATCCATTAGGAAACAGACCTCAGGTTAAAATTGGTTACCCTAGCGAAGATAAAGCAGGAGGAACAAACCGAGTTACACTTGGAGGTTCTCCTACAATTATTGGTACTGCTTCGGGTACAAATGGTATAGATTACGCATGGCTGCAGGTAGACTGTGATTCTGATGGTGACTGGGATGCCGATGACTTTGCTGTTCTTAAATCAAAAGGTTATGAACTTGGATATATGAAATCTAAACAGGTTGTAACCACAATTGCAGATAACACAGATATAAATGATTACGCAATCAGAATAAGGGTTTCTGGTCGAAGCTGGAGCCAGAAAATTAATATAGGTGGAGAATTAAATCCTGCATCAATTGGTGAAACCAAAGCTGTAAAAATCTGGGCATACGCAACAGATACTCATGGTTTTACAAGTAGTCCTGAAGTTCGTAACATTGATATTGATAGTGATCTTCCTGTAATAGATCAGAATATCAGACTTGTTCAATGGGCAACCAATTATAATGGCAACAACGGATTTACTCTTGATAGCGATGACAATATTCAACTTGCAGCAAATGCAACAATTGCTTCTCGTGAATATGTAGAAGGCGAACGTATTAAAGGCAAATGGTATTTAATTGGTAAAGTTACAGATGAAAGTGGTATACATTCTGTTTCTTATAAAGTTAATGGCGGAACATTAACAAGAGCTGTTACTTCTGTAGGTCAGAATTATAGTAATACAACATCTGGCGTATATATAAAGCCAGTTACCTTGCAAAAGTCTACCGGTTCAGGTTATTTATTCTGCCTTCCTATTGGAGATACAACAGAAGATGAAGTAGGTGAATACTCTATAGAGTTTAGTGCCGAAGAAAACAAAGATTCTGACGCCCGTTCTGCCGAAGCTAACTTTACAGTTTTGTATGATAATAAACCTCCTGTAGCATCATCTACTGATTTCAAAGAACCAATTGTTAATAGTGATGGAGTTTATACTTTTGGCGGTGAAGCAAGCGAAGAAAAAGTTGGTACTGTTGATCAGTCTGGAGTAGAAAGAATTGCCTTCTACTTTACAAGAAATATTAACAAACAGCCAGAGAAAATCTTTGACCCTATGATTCGTACAGGCAAAGATGGCAATGTATTGAGTTATAAAGATGGAGATGGCCTTACTCTGGATTCAGGCTTATACTGGCAGACTGTAAGTGTTACCAGTGTTTCCGGTTCAGCTGTTACAGTTTCGGATGCTGCAAATCTTACAAACGTTCACATAGGCGGACTTGCAAAAATCAACGGTGTAATTTACAGAATCGAAGGTGTAGATTCAAACGTAGTTTCACTTTCTGGTGATCCTGGAACAGCAAGTTCAATTATGTTTGCAATTGCTAACGTTGTAGATAATCCTACCCGCGAAAGCGAAGGTAATCTCAAAGATTATGGCAGCGAATATGGATGGGGCTATACCAAAGGCGACGGACTTGATGATGATGGCGACCGTATGATAGAAAGCCTTATTCAGGAGGGTACAAAATATACATGGGAAGCAAGCATTAACTCTAAGAATATCAGTGATGGTCCTATAATACTTAATTATGTTGTATTCGATATGGCTGGTAATGCTACTACGGTACAAACAAAAACAGGTGTTATTAAGAATAATGCTCCTCGTATTGCAGGCGTTAAGTTTGGTACCGACGAGAATGGAAATAATGAAGTAGAAGGCGATGAGTTTATAACCACTTATCATGAACTTTATAAAGAAAGTAAAGGTTATAACGGAAGTTCAAAAATAACTTCTCTTTCTTTGCCAACTAATTCAACAGCAACAGCTCCTGCTTCTGCACTTAAGATAAAAGGTAAAACAGTAATTACCCCAGAAATAATTGGTGGTAATGGAGAAATTAAATATACCTATAGCGTTGCAAAACGAAACGATAATACTGGTTGGGAAGAAAATCCATATTTTACATCAGATTCTAAACAGCTTAGAACAGTCGGAACTGTTGATGATGACGATGCTACAAATAATTATATTTGGGAAGATAGCCAGATTGTACTTGATGTAAAAGACTTTATAACTCTTAAAAATGGTGCATCTCAAATTCCAGATGGATCAAACCAGAAATTTACCTTTACAATAAGTGATTCAACTCCTGCTTTGGATAATGAAGGAGTTGCTGCAATTGAAAGTCAGACTGCAACTATTGATATTGTAATGGATGTTGAGTTGAATGATGAAAAGTCTGCTAAGAACAAGATAATCCCATTCTACTGGGAGAGTGCAAACAAAAACTCTCTTAAGAATAACAATTCTGAATTGGGACATATTGAACTTTCAAAAGATCTTCCAGATACAATAACTTCAAAAACTCCAAAAGTTTCTGGTGCAGTAAAACTCGAAGGTATTGCGCAGGATAATATTCTGCTCAAAGACCTTTCGGTTTCAATTTCTACCTACAATAGTGGTAATCCAATAACAATCGCAAGTTATAATAATGGTAGTTGGACAGGAACTGCTTCAATAACAAATGCAACTTATGGAGAATTTAAAGCTGCAGGTTATATTGGCGAAATCCCAGAAGGTAAAAACGCAGATGATACTGTAGAGCAGGTAAGCCAGGAATACGGTCACGTTGTTCACTGGACAATGGAAATTGATACAGAAGCTATGTCAATAACTCCTGCAACTAATATATCAATTAAAGCACGGGCTCTTGATAAAGGTAAACCTACTCTTAATGGTGAAAATGTAGAATATACAAGCAATAAATTTGATTACAACGAAACTGGAACAATACCAGTAGGTCAGACAGAATATGTTGAACCAAATCCAGTAGTTCAGAGTGGAGGAGATAACGGTAGCTCTGCTTATACATATAATTATACTATTGACGTTGTTCCATATATCCGTGGAATTAAGACAAAGCTTTCTACAAAGTCAAAGAAGAGCGATTCTTCGGAATATGATAGAACTGCGCTTGGACACTATCCTGTAAATAAATCAGAAACAATTTATCTGTATGGATTCAATCTTGCAGATGGTACTTTGTATGACAGCAAAAATCACATCGTTGCACTTGGATCTGCCAAAACAGAAAATGATCCTGTTAATGAACGATTACCAGAGTTTGCAAAATACGATTCATACAAAGGCTTTACATTGTATCCGGTAGGAAGTATTTCTGAATTTACAAGTGGCCAGGTTTATGTAAAGGTTGGCGATGTTGAAAGTTTAAACAACAAGAATTCTAATAGTCCTGCCTATAACTGCAAGCCTAATGGTAATAATAACGATACATTAACAGATGATGTGAAACTTGATGTATGGAATATAAATAGTGAAGCAGGTTTGCCTTCTGCTGGTGGTCGTATTGATGAATTGACTATGAAGATAAATCCTTCAACAGGAATTGTTGGATTTGCGTTCCTTGATGGACCTGTTGATTTCTCTCGTCCTGCAAAGGCTAATAGTTCATACAATAAGGCAGGTTATTATAAAACGGGAAATAGTTGGAATCAAAGGGACTCTCGAACAACTGCTGCATTAGCATATGATACAAGAGGTAATTCATTCAGTTTGAATGCAGGTGGAAACGAAGGTGACCCTGTCAATTTTGAATATGTATCTGCTAATGGTAATACAACAACATCAATTTATTTTGAATATGTAAATCAAAAGAACAAACGAGATAATAGTGGTGGTTATATGGATTTACGTTACAAAATACGAAGTCCTAACATCGTTACATCTCCTAATGGAAATGACGATACAAATATGTATATGGTTTATTATGACAGCTTTAATGATGAAATTCGTTATAAATATGGAACTCTAACAAATAATGGACTTTTCCAACCGATAAATAGTAATGCTGGTTCATGGAAAGATAATAACCCATACACATGTCAATATGCTCAGGTAATTGCAACAGATGCTACAACAAATCTTCCTCTTAAAAATGGAAATATAGATCCTGCAAAAGCTTATACAGAAACCCCACTGGGAGGGGCAGGTGAATTTGTTGACATTGACGTAATTCCAAAGGGAAGTGTTGGCGGTCTAACTGATGAAGATGTTGTAGTTGTTGTCTGGTATGATGCAAAGGCAAAAGCCTTAAAGTATTCTTATAATAATAATCCAGATAATTATGCGGCTTGGCCAACAAAAAATGGCACCACTACTAAGAACAATGCATATAAAGGATTAAATAGAGAAGACTGGGAAGATGCTAAAACGATCTTCTCTGGTGCAGGCGAATATTGTTCTGTAAAAGTAGATGGCAACGGCGGTATTCATATTGCGGCTTACGATTCTACATATGGCGATTTACATTATGCATATATGTCTTCTTATACCGATACTCCACAAACTTACACAGTTGATTCTGCCGGTAATGTTGGTTCTCACATGAGAATGGATGTTGCTCTTGCAAGCGATGGAACAACCCCAGTTCCATATATCTCATACTACGGTTCAAACATGGCAAAGCTTGCATATCCGGTAAATGGTAATACAAGCAATGGTGCCAAAGGAGATATGTTCACAGGAAACTGGGAAGTAACATATATTCCAACTGGAAGTGAAATTGATGATCTTGATTATAAACGTCTTATGAACGTTGACAGCCGCATAAATGTTGGAGTCTGGAAATACATAGATACAGTTGCAACCGGTGATAACCAACACGTAAAAGGTCAGATTAAGAACTCAACAACGGGAACACCGAACGCGGCTGCAGGAAGCGGAACCTTCTACGGTAATGGCACCGCAAACCCACTTGTTTCTTATTCCGTACTTAAAGATACCGCAAACAGCCGCATCGAAACGGCGCAGATGCAATAGGAAGGAGGGCGAAAATGATGAAGAAAAACATAATTAAGACAACAGCAATTTTCATAATCTCTCTTGCAGGAATTTTATTTAATGCTTGTGGAAACGTAGGACTTGGTGATGCAGTTGATATTGCAGTTCCTACAGTTGAAATTTCATATCCTCCAAAAAATGCAATTGTCCGCGACATGTTTGTGGTAAGCGGAACTTGTGATGACGATATTCTTGTTTCTTCTGTTGAAGTAACTTTAACAAATACCACTACAAAAAAAGAATATGGACCATATACTGCAACACTCGATTTAGAGCGTACTGCATGGACAATTCAGATGAATCAGAAAAATGGTGGTAAGAAAACAGAAATAGAATATGATGCTTTCGATGCATATAAGCAGTGGGAATTCCCAGACGGTAGTTACATTGTTTCGGCAATCGCTTATGACCAGAAGAAAAAGGCTTCTCAGGAATCTTCTATTCCTGTTGATATTGATAATACTGCTCCTGTTCTTCTTGTAAGCAAGCCTCTTGCAACAGGTACAGAAAAAGCTTCTATTTATGGACGTACAATTAACATCACAGGTGATGTTTCGGAAGAACACGAAAGCACAAAGCTTACTCTTTACTATAAAGAATTTGATAAGACTAAAAATGAATTTGTTGACGAGGATCCAAAGGTTCTTGAAATAAACGGCTTTGGTACAATGTCTTCTGACAGCCCTCTTACAATTGCAAAATATAACAAGGCTCTTGAAGAAGGCTCTCAGGACCTTTTGCACAATAACTATCTTACAATCTATAATGAAACTGTAAATCTTTCGGAATCAAATGAAAAGCTTTATTACTGTGGTTTTATGCTCGAAGATAATGCAAAAGTTTATCAGAATCCGGGCGACACAGGAATTGAAGGCGGAAATAAAACTGATCAGTATTATATTTTAAGCGACTCTTATAACGAAGAACTTTTTAGCGAAAATACATATTCCCTCAATGCACGAAACCTCATGCTTTTGTTGAGCGGAAAATCTTCTTATTCAGAAGAGCAGATTACTAAAATTGTTGAGCTTCTCAAAAATCCTGGTAACTCAGCTTCGAGCACTACAATTACTGCCGAAAAATCTACAAAATTCTCTGTTGACCCTAAAAACAATCCTGTATGGTCAATTTCAAATTTTGAACTTTGGAATGGAGATTTTGCTACCTTTGAAACTGGTTCTGCAGTCCCTCTTAATCTTGAAGCCGGTGGCGATGCAATTGCTGTAGATAAAAACTCCATTCAAATTGAATTGTATCATCTTGGTACAACTCCTGCAGAAATTACTGCACAAACTCCTCATGCAACCTTAATCAAAAAAGGAACTTATGCAGACGGACTTTTAAAAGATGTTTTGAGCCCTCAGAATGAAAAATCAATTGAATTCTACAAAGACGATGATGCAGATTCTGCAGTAAGCGTTGGTCTCAATGTAAATCATTACTACGAAATTATTGTAAACGGAAGCGATGTTGCCGGAAACGAACTTGAAAGCAAACAGGGTAACCGCTACGGATTCAAACGTTTGTCTTCTTTTGCTCCTCCAAGCTTTACCTTCAGTGCAGCTCAGGGTGCGTTTACTCCAAATGAATATCAGCGCGGTTCTACTGTAAATGAAAATGGAATTGTAATTCACGGAACTGTTGCTACTGCCGACAAAGATATTTTTGTTCAAAAAGAAAATGTTCAGATTACCGCAATCTCTATTACCGATATTTCTGATTCAAATATAACGGTAAGCACTTGTGATATTAATAAAGCTGACGCAGATGAAAATACAGAAGCTCAGGTTAAGTATTCTTACGAAATTAAAGATTTTGAACTTGCCGAAAATGGAACAGAAAACAAAGGCAAGGCTTATAATTTTACTGCAATAATTAAAAAGGCTTCGAACGCAAGTCTTGTTCCTCAGGAAGAAGGTGCTTATAAATATAAGATTACATTTGTTGCAGAAGACTCTTTATCTGCAACAAATGAAGGAACCGATTTTGAATTCAAGCTCGACAGCAAGGCTCCGGAATTATCTGATGATATTGTAATTTCGCCAGTTGTAAATAAAGACGATCAAACTTGTGTAAACGGAACAATTTCTATTACCGGAAACATAAGCGATACAGGAAGCGGCTTTAAAAAGCTTTCTTATGCAATTGGAAATAATGCCGCAACAGAAATTACAAATCCTGGTTTCCACTGGACCTTTGATTTTGATACAACAAGTCTCGAAGATAACAAGGCATATGTCCTCAATATATATGCAGAAGATACTGTTGGAAACAGCATAACTATTCCATGTAATATTACAGTAGATCAGTCTACAGATTATCCTCAAGTCTCTTTCACAAATAAAGATACTGTATTCTCAAAAACTTCAAATGTTCTTGTTGGAAACATTAAGGATGATGATGGTCTGGATACTGTAACTGTAAAATATAAAAAGACAAGTCCTGTTCCAGATGAAGAATATACAAACCTTACTCTTGCTTCATTCACAAAAGGAACAACTTCATACAGCCTTAATGTTAGTCTTCCTCAGTCCGAAGGTGAATATGAACTTGTAATTTATGCAAAAGATATAAAGGGACTCGCAACAGGAACTAAAACAGAGACTGTTACTGTAACAAAAGATAATGGCGCTCCGGAGTTCCTCATCAAAACTCCTAATACAACTGCAGATACTTACTATAATAAAAATGTTACAATTACCGGAAGTGTTAAAGATGGTTGTGGACTTGTAACACTTTCAAGAGATGTATATAAGGTTGCAGGTGAAACAGAAACAAAGGTAGATTCACTTTGCCTTTCAAATCTTACTTCTTCTATCTCAGCTACTGCTGCTCAGATTGTACAAGGTACCGACTGGACAGATACATTTGTAAAACCTGAAGAAGGCGGAACTTATAAGCTTGTATATTCTGCAAAAGATAAGCTTGGAACTGCAACAAATCAAACAATTACATTCTCAATTGATAACGATATACCTTCTATTGTAAAGGTAGAATTTGAAGGCCAGGATATTTCAACTATTCAAAAGTGGTTCCATACAAATTATGGTAAATTCACTGTTACAACCGCAGATCAAACTTCTTCTGTAGTTAATGTACGTTGTACAAAAGATGATCCACAGGGTGCAAATCCAACCTGGATTAATATGTCTGCAGACGGGCAGGCAAATCAGTGGAGTTCAACAATAACCTTTGCAGATGCGGGTGAACAAAAGCTTTATATAAAGGCTGTAGATAAGGCTGGAAATGAACCTGCTGTATCTGCTGTAAAAGAAGTAAGTCTTAAAGTTGATACAGTTTTACCAGTCCTTGAAGTTACACAGGGACCAGAAGGAAATGTCTATGTAAATAAAACTGTAGATAAAGCTTTCACAGTTACATATTATGATAGCGCCAGCGGAATTGAGAAGTATGAAGACGGTAAGCCAAAATTAGTATTCCAAATTGGTTCAACAGATATTTCAGATAAGGTCGTATGTACTCCTAAAACGGGTTCCGAAAATGAATACGATATTACAATTCCAAAAGATGAATTCGTAAGCGGTTTGTTCAGAATTATTGGAACTGACGTTGCAGGAAACAAAACAGAAGTTGACCGTTGTACATTTATTGTTGACCAAAAAGCTCCTGAAATTAAAAATATTTCAATAACTCAGGTAAAAGTTATTGATGAATCTGCTCAAACTTATGAAACAACTCAGGCTTATAAAAATGCGGATGATGAATATTATATTAAACGAAATGGTGGAACAATTACTATAAGTGGAATTGCAACAGATGATAATGTATTAAAGAGCGTTGCGCTTTCTGTAACAGATGGTACTAATACATTAACTCCTGCTGCTAGTGGTAGTGATCCATCTTCATGGAGTTTTGATATTGATAGTTTTGACGGCTGGTCAGATGCAACAATAACTCTTACTGCAAAAGATGAAGCCACAGATGCAGAAGGAAACACTGCAGAAAAAACAATCAATTTGAAGTTTGATGAAACTGCTCCTGTAATTATAACAGGTGAGTGCCCTGATAACAGATATACATTCAGAGGAAATGAGGTTATTAAATTCAATAACCTTAATCTTGGAGAAGGACGTTACAGTGAATCTTCTTACGGAAGAATGACTTCTATTAGTGTAACAACATTTGTAGATGATAAGGAAGCTGGACAAGATCGTAGTGGACTTGCCCGTCTTGAATATAAACTGTATTCGGTTAATGCTTCTGCAAATATAACTGATAATACCCTCAAAGCATATTTTAATGACACTCAAGATGTTGATGCTTCAATAGCTAACTTGTCTGCAAGCGGAACCTTTGCTCCTGAACCAAACCAACCATATGAGTACTACGATTCAAATAAAGTAAATGGAATTGTAATTGGAGACGTGGAAGGATTTGCAACAAAAGCCACAGCAAATATTTCGGGCTTTAATACTGTTTCATCAGAAAAAATCAATTATCTCTTGCTTCGCCCAATAGATAATTGTGGAAATGAAGGAAATATTACTATATTAAAGATCCATGTAGACCAAACTGCTCCTACCGTAGTTGCCGCAGGCTCAGAGCAGCTTACAAATGGAAGTAAAGCAATAGACATTAGTGGTGCTGTTTACGATGAAGACGCAGGTTTAAAAGCATTGCGTGTTATTATAAATGGTGAGCCTGTTCTTGAAGTAAGTGCAAAAGATGCAGATGGAAATACAATTACTTCGACATCAACAACAAATAAATATGGAATTCTTTCCTACACAGGTTATGCTCCTGTAGACCCAACAGCAGATAATCCGATTGATCCTGACCAGGACCCTGCACCAGCTACCTATCCATTCCGTGATGCCCCTTCTTATGCAAAGTGGACTTTAAAACTCACTCCAAAAGTTGGCCAGGCAGATGACTGGTTTGGACCTCTTGGCGACAATGCCGAAATTTATCTCGAAGCCGAAGACTGGGCAGAACACGAAGGTAAAGGTAACATTGCCCCTAATCCTGCAAAGGTTGCAGTATTAAAGATTGATACAAAGCTTCCAAAGATTGAGACTTTAACTCCTGGAAATAATACAAGCTTGAACGGAATAAACACAATAAGCGGAACTTCAAGCGATGAAGGCAGCAGTCCTGAAGAAGTTTCAATTTATTATTCTAAAGCCGACGACCAGCCAAATCATAAAAGCGAATATGAATGGCTTCAGACTTTAAGCACAAAAGGCCAGAATGCTGTAAATGTTTCAGAGCTCTATAACTTTAATTTTGATGTAAATTTTGATGACTTGATTGAAGATGACAAGAAGATTCAGAATATCTGGATTCTTGCTCTTGTTACAGATATGGCAGGAAATGAAAGCCTTATTTCTCCTGTATTATATAAAATCGACCGCGATACAGATCGTCCGGTTATCAAGCTTATGACAGAAGGAATTGATCTTTCTGAAATGAAAAAATCTCAAGTTGAGTCTGAAGATAAACCTGTTCTTCTTAAAGAAACACAGGTTTATATAAATATTACAGATGATGATGGTAATATTGATGAGGCATATTTCAGAACTAAAAAAGCTGGTCAGACTTTAGATGAAAACGATGATTGGGTAAAAATTAAACTTAGAAATGGAAGTGGAAGTTTTGATCTTAAAGAGAAAGATGATGGAACACAGTCTGTAAAAGATGGAAAACAGGTTGTAGAATTCAAAATAATAGATAAAAATGGGACAACTTTCACATCCTTTGACGAAAGTAACTGGAAACGAGTATATATAGAAGATGCCGCTGGTCACAAGTTAGGAGACGATAACAATAAAAATCCAGAAATCTATGCATTGATTGATACCATCTCTCCAATTCTTGAAGAAATAAAACTTTCAACAAGTTCTTCTGCCGATCCGGCAAAGGATGCAGATTGGAGTCTAACAAATTCAATCAGCATAATCCCTGGTGGCGACTCAAAAGTCTTAAAATTCCTTGTAAATGCAACCGACGAAGGCTCTGGAGTAAAATCTGTAAAGGCTGTAGTAAAAATTAATGATACAGAAGTTACAGATTCCCCATATACCTTGTTTGCTGTAGAGGGTAAACCTGATTATTATATTGCTACGATTGATTGTAGCAAAACAAAAATAACTGATGATGGTACATTGAATGTAGAAATTATAGCTGCCGATGGTGCTTCTCGTACTCGGTCAGAAGAATTCCAGTACGACCTTGATAATACTGCTCCGGAGATAGTAGTTGATTCTCCAGAAGCAGGCAAGGAACACAGCGGTGTAATTACTGCAGTTGGTTATACAAATGAACTTACAAAACTGTATTATGCAGTTGATGATAAGGCAACCCCTCTTGCAGATGACGCATATTCAGAGTATGACGCAAATACCGATTATACAACTTCAAACTTCTATGTTTATTTTGACGGCTCAAGTCTTTTAGGCCCTAATCATACAGACCTTGTTAATACCTGGCTTGTAACATTGGGTAAAACAACAAAAGCCAGACTTGAAAGTACAAATCCAAATGAATGGTATGACACTATTACACCTCTTTATCTGCATCTTATGGCTCAAGATGCTGCCGGTAATGTTTCTAAAGAGGCTTATGAAATTCTGGTAGATCCACAGGGAGACAGACCAAAAGTTGAATTCAGCTATCCAAAGAAAGATCCAGAAAATCCTGAAGCAATACCTGTTTTAGGTGGCGCAATTAACATTATTGGTTCTGTATCGGGAAAAGCTCAGCCATATACAGTTTATATGCAGATTGATACAAATTATGATGACGAAAACGATGAAAACGACTGGGATAATGCAGATAGAGCTTTCCTTGAATCTGATGCTGGTGGAAAATATACACTTGTTTCTATTCCAGTTTTAACTAATCAGTATGGTATTAAGATTGATGCAAATGGTGATGTATGGAATCAGAAAATTAATGAAGGTAAAGAGTTTAGTGGAAAGACAATAAATATCCGTCTTTATGCTGTAGACAATATTGGCCTCATAAGTAGTGCAAAAACTCAAAAGATTAAAATTGATGATACAATTCCTAAATTGGAACAGGAAGTTAAACTTGTTCAATGGGATGATAACGTGACTGAAAAAATAACTGTAACTACAACTGGTTCCAATGCTGGAAAGTATACAATTAATAATTATTCGGCTATACGTGACTACACAGATGCAATGAGTGTCAAAGGTCAATGGTATGTAGTTGGTGCAGTTCATGATGACAACGGAATAAGTGAAATCAAATATAATAATAAGGATTTTGGTACAGACGGTTCCTTTACCATTAGTTATGAAAAAGATGGCGAATCAGGTTATATTTTCTGTTTCCCAATTGGAACTGGTGATACGGATGCTGTAATAAAATCAGAAGTATCATTCATAGCAAAAGATGGAAGTTCTGCACAAAAACAATTTACAAAGCTATTCTCTGTAATTTGCGATAACAAAGCACCGGTAGTAACTCCTCTTGCTGATAATCTTGAAATTATGAATGAGAATGGTTTCTACACCTTTAGTTCACAAGCTTTTGAACATAGTGTAAATAACGTAAATCAGACAGGTGTAGAACGTGTTGCATTCTACTTTACAAGAGATATAACAGGACAGAAAACAAAAATCATTGACCCTATGATTCGCAGCGGAATAGAGGATAACGGAAACCTTACAGATTATTCTACACTAAAAGGCAATGTTGGAGCCTTCGAAGACGGCTTATACTGGCAGAAAGTTGCTGTAAGCAGCGTAGAAAACAACAAACTTACATTATCTGCTGTTGATGACAATATTCATGCAGGCGGACTCGCAAAAGTTAATGGTATTATTTATTTAATAAAATCAATTGAAAATAATACAATTACTCTTTCTGAAAATCCTGGTTCTGCTGCAACTGCAATGTTTGCTTTTGCAAATGTAATAGACAACACAATCCCAGAAGACATTCCTTCTAGTAATTTGAACTATGACGATGATTATGGTTATGGTTATATAAAAGCTGCAAATCTTCCAACAGGTACCGATAAAGACCTTATGCCGGAACGCTTAAGCAACGTTGGTACAAAGTGTACCTGGCAGGCAAGTATTAACTCAAAGAATATAAGCGATGGTCCTGTAACACTTCATTATGTAGTATTTGATAAAGCGGGAAATGCTACAGTTCTTTCTGCCAAAGCAAAGGTTCAGAATAATGCACCAAGAATTGCAGGTGCCTGGATTGGTACAGATGAAGATGGAAATGGTGAAGTAGATGAAGCAGAATTTGTTTCTTATCATAATATATTTGAAAAGGGATACAATTTATCTGGTAAAAAGGTAACAAATATTACATTCCCAGAAACATCTACAGATGCAGCTCCAATAAGTTTAATAACAATAAAACGTAATCTTGTTATCAAGCCGGAAATTGTTGGTGGTAACGGAACTGTTGGATATACCTATAAGGTTGCAAAACGAAATACTGATGGTGATGGTTGGGCAGACGCTTATTATAGTTCTAGTTCACCGGTAGATCTTGGAACAGGTACAAAAGACGATGATACAAAATTTGTACAAACAGCAGACGATAAGGATCCTGAAATAAAGATAACAGTAAAAGATTTACTTACAAATCTAAAAGAAACCCAAAACGGACCTTATTCTGGCGATGCTAATAATCAGAAATTCTCATTCACAATTTGGGATAGTACTCCAGGTCTTGATTATGGAACTACTTCTCAAAGTGCCACAATGAATGTAATCATGAATGTTGCATTGCTTGATTCAACATCTGCTAAGAACAAGATAATTCCATTCTACTGGAAGAGTGCAGAGAAGAACTCTCTCAAGAATAACAGTTCCGATTTGGGACACATTGAACTTTCTACCGATCTTGCAAACGCAACAGGTGTTAATTCATCAAATCCAAAGGTTTCTGGTGCAGTAAAACTCGAAGGTATTGCACAGGATAATTCTTTGCTTGATTCTCTTTATATAACAATTCCAGGCTTTAATAATGGAGACACTGTTACTATTGCAGAATACTTTACACTTGATGCTTCGAATAACAAGGTTTATGGTACCTGGAAAGGAAAATCAGGAACAAAAACTGTTGGTGAAGGTGCAAATGCAACAACTGTAACTATGTGGACTACACATATAAGTCATGCAACATATGGTGAATATAGAGATGCTGGTTATGATCTTCCTACAGATGAACAGGGAAATACAATTGTCAAAGATGATGATTTTGAACTTCCTTATGCAAGCCAGGAATACGGCCATGTAGTTCACTGGACTATGGAAATAGACACAGAAGCAATGGGTATTACTCCAAAAGCTGGAATTAATATTACAGTTGGAGTAAAAGATAAGGGTAAGCCTTCTTTGAGTGGCGGAAATGTAGGTTACACACAAAATACTGCAAATAACACAGATGCTTATTCAATTGACGTAGTTCCATATATCCGTGGAATTAAGACAATGCTTTCTACAAAATCAAAGAAGGCAGATTCTTCGGAATATGATAGAACTGCTCTTGGACACTATCCTGTAGCTTCTTCGGAAACAATTTACCTGTATGGATTCAACCTTGCAGATGGAAAGTTGTACGATAGCGCCGCTACACCACATACTGCAACTCTTGGTGCTGCCACAAAAATCAATGACTATGATTCATATAAAGGCTTTACGTTGTATCCGGTAACAGATATTTCTGCATTTATAAGTGGCCCTGTTTATGTAGAAGCAGGTGCTGAAGGTGCGAAGGTAATAAGCCTTAACAACAAAAACTGGAATGACGCTCAGGGAAGTTATGGTGCAACAGTGCCAGAAGCAGAAGATGCTGGACTTGCAGGTACCCGTACAACCTTTAGTAACTTCTACAACCGTAAGCCAAATCAGCAGAATAACTACATGCTTACAGATGATGTTATTCTTGATGTATGGAAGTTTAATGATAAAGCTGCAAAGCCGGCTGCAAGTGGTGCTATTTTTGACCCAATTATGAAGATTAATCCTAGACAAACAGGTGATGGTGCTGGTGTAATTGGCTTTGCCTACGTAAGTGGTACAAGACGATTCAGCATGGCAAACAGCACTAATTCATACCAGTTATGGGTAGGAGATTACGATAATTTTAGTGCAACAGGCTTTGCCTATGATAGTGCAGGAAATACTTATGGAACTGCGCTTGGGGGAGATATTAACACAGACTTTAGTAACTCAAAATTTGCCTTTATGTCTAGCCTGTGGGGAACAAGTAATACAACTGACTGGGGAACAAAGGCTTTTAATAAAGATAAAAATCCAAAGCAACTGTATAGGAAACATCTTCGTGTTGAACAGATAGGCCAGCTTGGATTAAAAGACGGAACTTCTACTGGTACAACATACATAGACAAGAATCGCGTTCAAAGTCCAAGTATTGCCGTAAGTGGTTCAGGTACTAGTGCAACAGTTTATCTTGCATATTTTGACCATTTGAATCAGGAAATAAGATTCAAGTGGGGAGCAAACCCAGAAACAGATAATACCACAGATTATATTGATGGTTTCTCAGGAACAAGTTATTTAAATGATAAATATAAATATGGTTATTGTAATGGAAAACCTTCAACAGAGAACAAAGCGGGAAATAGTGAACTTGATTATTATAACACTACAGACTTCCAGATTATTGCCGAGTCAGGTATAACAAATTCCGCAGCTCTTGGAAATGCAGGCCCTTATGTTTCAATAGATGTTCTTCCTAATGCGGGAGGTACTGGTAATGCTAAATATGATATAGTCGTTCTTACCTGGTACGATAAGGAAAACAAGACACTTTGGTATACATATAATAAAAAAGACATTACCGCTGACGGCAATTTTGTTACAGGAACTTTAGGTACAAAAGGGGATAATGGTCTTTGGAATGATGCTATGCAAATCTTCTCAAATGCCGGAATGTATTGCCAGATAAAAGCTGCCCCAAATGGAACAATCCATTTTGCAGGCTATGATGGCGATTCTGGTGATATCCGTTATGCAAAACTTTCAAGCTACGATGATACATCTGTTGATACATGTATTGTAGATTCTAACGGAATTGTTGGTTCAAACCTCACTCTTGATGTAGCTCTTGATGCTGCAGGAACCAGCGGAAAAGTAATTCCATACATTGGCTATTACGGTAGTTCTGGTCCTAAGATGGCATATCTTTCAGACTTGGGTAAAGCACAAAGCGAAGTTGTTCCAGGTGCTGTAAATGATATGTTCACCGGCTATTGGGAAGTAACAGAAATCCCAACCCAAAGCAATGCAGTAAAAGACCGCGTTAATGTTGGTGTATGGAAAGACAGCTCTGGTGTAATCAAGAACTCAACAACCGGTACAAATGCTCATGCCGGTAGCGGTAACACAAGTGACAACGGTTCTGTTTACGGAAACGGTACTAAAAACCCTGTTCTAGGCTACGAAATCCGCCCATCAACCGACACCGGCTTCATGGAAACCGCCCAGAAGCAGTAAATTTCATTAAAAAAGCGTAAAACAAAAAAGCGTGTTGCCATTGCGTAACACGCTTTTTTTCTGTATTATACTCCTAATCTAAAGGGGTGCTGGGCTGCCCGTTGGGTGGACCTGGCTGAGAATATACCCTCAAAACCTGATCCGGATAATGCCGGCGGAGGAAAAATTATGCGCAAGACTATTGCGAAAATCTTTCTTTTAACAATCACATCATTTTTGGTTTTTGGAATGCTTACAAGTGCTTCCAAAAAAAAGTCAGCTCGTGCAAACGAAGTAATTGTTTACACTTACAACTCTTTCAGCGGTGAATGGGGTGCAGGTCCAGAGATTGCACGTCTTTTTGAAGCAAAAACTGGCATCAAAGTAACTTATGCCGAAGTTGGAGACAGCGGCCAGATTCTTTCTAAAGCAATCCTTGAAAAGAAAAAGCCTGTTGCCGATGTTCTTGTTGGACTGGACAATTACTCTGCAGGAAAAGCTGTAAAGAGCGGCGTTCTTGTAGACTACAAGCCTGTGGGTGCTGACACTCTTATACCTTCAGACCTTACTGCAAAGTTGAATGGAGCCGATGCTAAAAAGCAGTTCCTTACTCCTTATGATTACAGTCACTTTGCATTTATTTTTGATACTTTGAGCGGACTTCCTGCTCCTACCTGTCTTGAAGATTTGACAAAGCCTGAATATGCAAAAAAAATCATCATCATGGACTCTAAGACAAGTACTCTTGGAGTTGGATACGAAGAATGGGTAAAGGCTGCTTACAAAGACAAAGCCGATGATTTTTTTGCACGCATTAAACCTTCTTTATTAACTGTTGCTCCTGGCTGGAGTGTTGGTTACGGAATGTTTACAGACGGCGAAGCTCCTTTGTGTTTCAGCTATACAACTAGTCCTGCTTACCATGTTGAATATGGTGAAGGCGACCGCTTCCAGGCTCTTATATTTACAGATGGTCACGTAATGCAGGTTGAAGGTGCTGGAATTGTAAAGGGCGCTCCAAACCCTGATGGTGCTAAAAAGTTCATGGACTTCCTTATCAGCGATGAAGCACAGAACCTTATTCCTCTTACTCAGTGGATGTTCCCTGCAAATAAAAATGTAGAACTTCCTGCAAGCTATGCCGCTGCTGCACCTGTTCCAAAGACTATAGAATAACGTCATTTCGAGCAAAGCGTGGCAATCCACATTCTCCTATATACATTATATACCGCACTCTTTTCCACCCTGATTGCCTGTATAATCGGGGTGAGTGCGGCTTTTTTTACAGCCCGTCGCTCCTTTGCGGGGCGCAGGCTTTTGCTTGCAGCTGGCATTGTCCCTTTGTGCGTACCTTCTCTTGTAATTGCACTTGGCTATGTAAGTTTTTTTGGTGTAAATGGAATTGCAAGCGGGTGGCTTAAAGGACTTGCCCGTATGACAGGCAGGCACTTTGACGGACTTACTTTTTTGTATACAACAGCAGGCGTTGTAATTGCCCAGGGCTTTTATAATTTTCCGCTTGTTACAAGAATTGTAAATGATGCCTGGGAACGCCTGCCACGAGATAATGAAAATGCAGCACGGCTATTGGGTGCGGGCGAGGGCAGAGTATTTTTTACAGTAACCTTGCCTCGTTTGAGTGGAGCCATTGGTGCTGCCTGCATTCCTGTTTTTCTTTTCTGTTTTTTCAGCTTTATGATCGTGCTGCTTTTTTCTCCACCTGGAACAAGTACTCTTGAAGTAGAGCTTTATCACAGTGTTCGTACTACCTTGGATTTGCAGGCAGGTACTAAGCTTGCAGTGATTGAAACTGTGTGTGCCTTGTGGATTGTTTTTTTATACAGCTATGTTATCCGCAAAAATCAAAGTGGAGTAGAGGGACTTTCTTTTAGTGGAGGTCAGCCTTGTGGAATTGGAAAAAGTGATTTTTGTTCACGAAGGCGTGCCATTTTTGAAATTGCATTTTTTGTAGTTCTTCTGATTTTGATTTTATTGTTTTTTGTGGGACCAGGCCTTGGCGTTTTAGTGAGTGCCTTTACCCAGAAAAAACAGAACGTAGAATCGTTTAGTTTTGAACAATTCAGAAATTTGTTCCGTGCTGCAAACTTCTGGAAATCGCTTGGATATTCTGTAGTTGTTGGACTTTGTACTGCAACCTTGTGCTGTCTGATTGCTTTTGTTTATTCTGTAATCATTCGAATGAAACGTCGCCAGAATGTTATTGCACTTCAGATGATTCCGCTTTTGCCAATGGTAATTTCTTCTGTTGTTATTGGCTGGGGTCTCGGGCTGATTTTTGGTGGAAGCATTTTTGCACTTGTTATTTGTCAGACTCTTTTGTACTGGCCTGTTGCCTACAAGCAAATACAAAATGGTTTGAACCAGTTAACTGATGATACACAAAATGCTGCCTTTGTATTGTCGCGTGGTCGCCTTGATTGTGCTCTGCGATTTTATCTGCCATCATGTCGCAGTGTAATGTTTACAGCCTTTAGTTATTGTTTTGCCATGAGCATTGGAGATGCATCGCTCCCGCTCGTGTTAGCTATTCCTAACTTTTCTACGCTTGCATTATATACCTACAGACTTGCCGGTGCCTTCCGTTTTAATCAAGCCTGCGCCTGTGCATTAGTGATTATTCTGGTTGCAGCACTGCCATTCATAAGGAGGAATAAATGAGTTACTTCACTGTCCAAAACCTTCACAAGACCTGGCCTTCTATAACAGTAGACTTTTCTCTGGAATGTCAAAAAGGCACAATGACCTGCCTCCTTGGCCCAAGCGGCTGCGGAAAATCAACAGTGTTGAATATTATCGCAGGCCTGGAACAAGCAGAACCAGGTCTAATCATCGAACTGGACGGCACTCGTATAGAATCCCTTCCTCCTGCTAAGCGCTATATCGGAATGGTATTTCAGTCCGGTGCACTGTTTAATCATCTTACAGTTGGAGATAATGTAGCATATGGACTTATTTCTCAGGGAATAAAAAAGAAGGAAGCCCGTGCTCGTGCTGCCGAATACTTAAAACATTTTGATTTGGAAGGCTTTGAAAACCGTATGCCACAAAACTTAAGTGGTGGCGAAAAACAACGTGTTGCACTTGCAAGAACTCTTATCACTGAGCCAAAACTTGTCTTGCTTGATGAACCTTTTTCTGCCCTCGACACCGATCTTCGTCATCGTATGGCCCAGTGGCTCCGCGACCAGCAAAAAAAATTAGGCTTCACCGCCATCATGGTAACCCACGACCAGCAGGAAGCCCAAACCGTCGCCGATAAAATTGTAAGAATGAATTAAGTAGGTTTAATATATCATCGTACCAATACCACGGTCGCTGAACATTTCTATAAGCAGCGAGTGTGGCACACGTCCATCAATAATATGAGTACGAGGAACGCCGCCGTCGAGGGCTACTTCGCAGCAGTCGATTTTTGGGATCATGCCGCCGGAAAGGATGCCGGTTGCTTTAAGGGAACCAATGGCTGTTCTTTCGATGCGTTTGATGAGTGTTGATGGATCATCGATGTTGCGCAAAATTCCTGGGACGTTTGTAAGCTGAACAAATTTTTCGGCGTGTAAAGCAACTGCGATTTTTGCGGCTGCTGTATCGGCGTTGATGTTGTAGCGGGCATCGTCGCCCTGTTCTCCAAGAGCTACTGTTGAAACTACAGGAATAAAGCCTTCATCCAAAAGTGAAGTTAAGATTTCTGGATGAACTTCTGTTACTTCTCCAACAAAGCCAAGGTCTTTTTCAGTTTTCTTTGCGCGGAGTAAACCTGAGTCTACGCCACTAAGACCAACTGCCTTGCCGCCTTTCTGAAGTAAAATGCCAACAATATCCTTGTTCAATTTTCCGGTTAAAACCATCTGAACAATTTCCATTGTTTCGCCATCAGTATAGCGAAGGCCGTCTACAAACTTGCTTTCTTTTCCAACGCGCTCGAGCATGTGGTTAATTTCTGGGCCGCCACCGTGAACTAATACAACCTTAATTCCGATTGTATTCAAAAGAACGATGTCTTCCATAACTGCCTGCTTGAGTTCTTCGTTGAGCATAGCATTGCCGCCGTATTTTACAACAACAACTTTGCCGCACCAGTTCTTAAAATAAGGAAGTGCCTGAACAAGTACTTCAGACCACTGTTCTGTAGTTATTTCGTTATTTTCGTTTGCCATAATTATGTCCTGTAATCTCCATTAATTTTAACATAGTCATATGTAAGGTCGCAACCCCAAGCTGTTCCGCTTGCATTTCCTTCGCCACACTGAACAAGAATTTCTACTGCCTGTTCAGACATGATTTTCTTTGCAGCTTCTTCATCAAAGTTCATTGGAACGCCGTCTTTGTAAACCTGTACAATATTGTCGCCGTGAACTTCAAAATCATCATAGTTTTCAAAATATCGGTTAGCGCCTGATTTGCTTGTAAACCAGATGCTTGTTTTTTCAGGATCAAATTCAATCGGGCTGTATCCCATTGCACAAAGAAAGCGTCCAAAGTTTGCGTCTGCACCGAACATTGCAGCCTTTACCAATGAAGAACAGATGATTTCTTTTGCAAGGGCGCGGGCTGATTCAACACTTGCAGCACCATGAACGTTGCATTCTACAAGACGTGTAGCACCTTCTCCATCAGCCGCAATTTTCTTTGCCATGATTGTGTTTATTTTATTGAGCGCAGCCAGGAACTCTTCGTAATCGGTACCTTCGGCTGTGATTTCTGCATTGCCTGCCATTCCGTTTGCCATGATGATGAGAGTGTCATTTGTAGAAGTATCTCCGTCTACGCTTACGCAGTTGTAAGTACCTTCAATAGAAGAGTGAAGTGCCTTGTCGAGCATAGCACTCGAAATAGCACAGTCTGTTGTAATAAAGCTGAGCATTGTTCCCATGTTGATGTGAATCATTCCAGAGCCCTTGCACATTGTTCCCATGCGGCAAACTTTTCCGCCAACTGTGAACTCAAGAGCGCACTCTTTGTAATGTGTATCTGTAGTCATGATGGCAACACGAGCTTCTTCGTGACCTTTTTTGCTGAGTCCGGCCTTGAGGGTGTCGATATTATTTTCTACCTTTGTAACATCAAACTGAGCACCAATAACACCAGTTGAATAAACCATTACATCTTCTGTTTTGATGCCAAGAGCGGTAGCAGCAGCCTTTGCCATTCTGAATGCATTTTCTGCCCCCTGAGGTCCTGTACAAGTATTAGCATTTCCACTGATTTCTATAGCAGCCTGAGCCTTTCCATCAGCAAGGTGCTTTTGAGTAATCTTTACGCTTTCTGATTTTACCCGGTTCTTTGTAAATACACCTGCAGCGTTACATGGAACTTCTGAATAAACAAGAGCTGTATCGTTTATCTTACGGCTAGCCTTGATTCCAACACGCATACCGTTAGCAGTAAAACCTAGTGGCGCACAAACACCACCGTCAATAAATTTCATCTGGGCCATAAAACACCTCACGCAATGATTTTCGTATTGTATATTTATGCAAATATAATGAATAATTATACAGAATTGTTTTGTGTTTGTATAGATATTAATTTTATTAAAAACTATATGCCTGCATATATAAAAAAATAGCTCCCGCCGATTTCCATCTTCCAAAACCGGCGGCTCGCCGCCTACGCGCTAAACTGCCTTGGAATTATATACGTTGCCGCTCTCGCGGCAGCAGTTTAGAGCGTTTTTGTAAGCTGGAATTCGGCTCCGCTATTTTTTTATATGTAATCAATAATTTCTTTAATAAAATCTATCTCTATATTATTTACATAAAATTCTATATAATTATTCCATTATGAAAACATACAAATACGAAACTCATTTGCATACATCACAGGGCAGCTTGTGTGGGCGTACTGACGGGGCTGATTATATAGAGGCGTTTTTTAATATTGGGTATAGCGGGATTTTTGTTACGGATCACTTTTTTGGGGGAAATACCGCTGCACCGCACGAGGGGCGCTGGAAGGACAGAGTTGATGTTTACTGCAGTGGCTACGAAGCCGCTTTTGCCAAGGCACAGGTCTTTAATAAAGAAAAAGGCCTGACCGGTACCGACAGGGAGTTTAAAGTATTTTTTGGAATTGAGCAGACCTTTGATGGTGATGACTATCTTATATATGGTTTAGATAAGAATTGGCTTTATGATCATCCCGAGGTGGAAACTATGAGTCACGAAGAGCTTTTTGATGCAGTAAACCGCGAAGGTGGACTTATGATTCAGGCTCATCCTTTTAGAATGCGGGGCTATATTCGTGCAATTCATCTGCATCCCCGTGATGTGCATGGAGTAGAAATTTACAATGCAGGAAACCGGGCTTTTGAAAATGATCTGGCCCAGCACTACGCAAAGGAGTACGACTTTCCTGTAACAAGCGGAAGTGATATCCACAATGTCGATTTTATTCCACCTGCAGAAGGCAAGCTTAATATTGGCGGTATGGAATTTGATACTCCTTTAAAAGATGTCTTTGACTATGCAGAGCGTATAAAAAATAAGGAAGGGAGAATCCTTCGATGAAAGCAAAGTATGAAATAAATCCTGAAAAACTTCGCGAAGAATTTTTCGAAGTATATGGCAGCGGAGAGGCACCTCGTATTTTTGCATCTCCTGCCAGAATCAACATTATTGGAGAACATATCGATTACAATGGCGGTAAAGTTTTTCCTGCTGCAATTGACCGATATCTTTATGTTGCAATTCGTAAGCGCAGCGATTCAAAAATCATCTATAATGATTTGTTTTTTGACGGTACATATACCTTTGATATAAACGACAATTTCACTTTTGATAAATCAAACGATTACGCAAACTTTTTAAACGGCATTCTTTCCTGCATGAAAAAACAGGGCTATACCTTTGACTGTGGCTTTGAAGTTTTAATTGCAAGTAATGTTCCAAGCGCAGGAGGGATCAGTTCTTCTTCTGCTTTGGAATGCGGTTTTGCCTGGGCTGTAAACTGCCTCTTTGATTTTGGTCTTACCCGCAAAGAAATTGCATTAATGGGTCAGCAGAGTGAACACGAATTTATGAACGTAAACTGTGGAATTATGGATCAATACATAATTGCCACGGCAAAAAAAGACACGGCAGAGCTTTTGGATTGCGCAAAAATTGAACACGAATATGTTCCGCTTTTACTGGGCGATTACCGCTTTATTGTAATGAACACAAAAAAACAGCGCCGCCTTGCAGATTCAAAATACAACGAAAGACGCAGCGAATGCGAAAAAGGTCTGGAGCTTTTGCAGGCCGCAGGTCACAACATTCCGGACCTTTGTTCAATGAGTGTTGCTCAGTTTGAAGAATGGGGCTCGTGCATAAAAGACCCTGTTATTTATAAAAGGGTGCGTCACTGCGTTACCGAAATGGACAGAGTTCTTAAATCTGTAGATGCACTTAAAAGTAATAATCTTGAACTCCTTGGAGAACTTTTATATGCGTCACATGACTCCCTCAAAAACGACTACGAGGTTACAGGAATAGAACTGGACACTCTTGTAGAAGCCGCACGCAAAATAAAAGGCTGTATTGGAGCCCGTATGACAGGAGCCGGCTTTGGAGGCTGTGCAATTGCTTTAGTTCATAAGGATTGTATCCAGAATTTTATAGACCAGGTACAATCAGAATATACCAAAAAAATCGGTTACCAGGGGGCCTTCTTTGCCTGTGGTGCCGGAGAAGGAGTAAAAGAATTATGAGTAAATATCTTTGTCTCACTTTTGATGACGGACCAAACAATACACCAGGCGATACTACAATGAATGATATGCTTGATATCCTCGAAAAATACAAGGTTCCTGCTTCGTTCTTTTTAATTGGAAACAAAATTACAGAAGAAAATAAAAAGGTAATTCTCAGAGCCGTTAGTCTTGGCTGCGATATTCAAAATCATTCCTGGTCACATGGTTTTATGGGCCAGATGACTGCAGAACAAATCAAAGAAGAATATAAAAAATGTGATGATTTAATTACAGAAATAACAGGAGTTCGTCCCACCTTCTTTCGTCCACCTTACATCAGCGTTAGTGAACTGATATATGAGAATATAAAAGTTCCATTTATCTGCGGACGGGGCTGCAACGACTGGGAACCAGATAAAGATGCCGATTTCCGCTACAAGGTTATGCTGGATAGCACAGAAAATGGAGTTCTTTATCTTTTACACGTAATGGAAGGAAACAAGGCAACTCTTGAAGCTGTAGACCGCATAGTTCCTGAATTACAGGCTCAGGGTTATGAATTTGTAAACCTGCCGGACCTGTTCAAAAAATGCGGTGTAGAGCCTGCACAGGATCACGCTTTGTGGACAATTGCAAATAATCAAAAACAAGGAAACGTTTGGAGCGCTCAATGAAAAAAACAGTTTACATAATCGGTCATAAAAATCCGGATACCGATGCAGTTGTTTCTGCAGTTGGTTATGCACGTCTCAAAAATCTTTTAGGCTACGAAGAATACAAAGCCGCCAGAGCAGGACACTTAAACCCTCAGACTGCCTATATCTTTAAAAAATTTAATGTACCCCGCCCCGAATATCTTCCAGACCTTGTTCCAAAAGTTAAATACTTTATGCAGAACAATGTAGAAACTGTAACAGAAGATATTTCTGTTTGGGAATCTATTGCGCGCATGGAAAAATCCGAAAACA